>OHUT01000194.1_pt1 | contig 31943 bp, 29 predicted proteins | sample 1579321 | NCBI WGS metagenome assembly OHUT01 (sample SAMEA3882514, study PRJEB24775) | human gut metagenome | biome: human-associated habitat; feature: intestine environment; material: feces | place: Netherlands | collected 2009/2010
GTTGCCACACTTAGGACATTTTCCTACAAGGGGTCCCGAGCGCTTAGTGGGAATTTGTACCCCTTATCGATACAAATTCCCCGTAGGCGCTAGGGACCTCTTTAGCTCCTTGGAAGCTGTCAGTAGTATACCTAATAATTTATCTACATTCCCTTTAGTAACGTGTAACTTTCCAAATTTACAAAAGCGACTCATAGAATTATTTCCTCCCGTTAAATAATAGATAACTATTAAAAATAGACAATACTTGCTCATAAGTAACGGTACTTAAATTGTTTACTTTGGCGTGTTTCATTGCTTGATGAAACTGATTTTTAGTAAACAGTTGACGATATTCTCGATTGACCCATTTTGAAACAAAGTACGTATATAGCTTCCAATATTTATCTGGAACATCTGTGGTATGGCGGGTAAGTTTTATTAAGACACTGTTTACTTTTGGTTTAGGATGAAAGCATTCCGCTGGCAGCTTAAGCAATTGCTGAATCGAGACTTGAGTGTGCAAGAGCAACCCTAGTGTTCGGTGAATATCCAAGGTACGCTTGTAGAATCCTTCTTCAACAATCAGATAGATGTCAGACGCATGGCTTTCAAAAACCACTTTTTTAATAATTTGTGTGCTTAAATGGTAAGGAATATTCCCAACAATTTTATACCTCTGTTTGTTAGGGAATTGAAACTGTAGAATATCTTGGTGAATTAAAGTGACACGAGTATTCAGTTTTAATTTTTCTGACGATAAGTTGAATAGATGACTGTCTAATTCAATAGACGTTACCTGTTTACTTATTTTAGAGCATTGAGAAAGAAACATGGGCTTACACAGGAACAGCTTGCGGAGCAGTTGGGCGTTGCCGCAAACACCATTGCACGAATTGAAACCGGCAACAGAGGCATCTCTATTGATTTGGCAATCGAATTGGTCGTGCGCTTTGATACAACCCTTGATTACATATTTTTAGGTCGTGAATAACCTCAAAACTATACCTACGAGGCAATAAAAACTTGCATGAGGAACAGGTACAATTTAGATACAGCCAAAGAAAATCGGCTGCTTGATCCTTGAAAACTGAATACACAGTCATCGAATACGTTCCTGTTGCCGGTGCGAGAGCATCAGCCACATCAGCGGTACGCCGTGACGTATCGGACAGAGAAACAGAACGACTTTCTTCTATAAATTAAGCAGTTGTCTCTCTCCCGATGCCAGCGATCAATACTGGCTTGTAAATATTGGGTTGCTCCCAATACGGCCATGAAAGCAACAGGATTAAAGATACTTCTCTACGGAGCTGGCGGAGAACCCGGCAGAGGTTAGATTCCTATGGAACTGATTCGCAATCAGTCGTTCGGTGATTCCCTGAGGGCGTAAGCCCTCTTTCTCAGGGGTGCGTGGCAAATATGGGACACATAGACTTTTGGACTGACTGCCTGATTCATTTCAGGCAGTCAGTTATTACATACCCAACGAAAGGAGGTCATGGCAAATGATGAAAGAAAATTGGGTATATTGCCGTGGTGATATTTATTGCGCCAATCTGGACCCGGTAGTTGGGTCGGAACAAGGCGGCATCCGTCCGGTTATCGTCATTCAGAACGATACCGGTAATAAACACGCTCCCACATTGATTGTGGCAACGGTCACCACCAGAATCCATAAGAAAGCGAATATGCCGACGCACTTTGTTATTTACGACAATCCTGCATTCAAAGAAGCGTCCGTTGTTCAGCTGGAACAGATTCGTACCATTGATAAAAGCAGGATTGATAATTACTTAGGTAAGGTAACGCCCCGTGAAATGGTAGCGATTGAGAAAGCCTTATCCGTCAGCCTGGCAATGGAGCAGCTGAAAAAGCGTCCCACAAAACATAAAGCAAAGAGAACGAAGGAGTGAACATAAATGTTTGAAGAAAGAATCGCTGCCATGAATCAGCGCACCGAAGAAGCGATGGCTACTAACGCAGTTCAGTTTGATAAGAGAACCTATACGGTTGATGAGATTCAGGATATTCTGGGCATCAGCAGAACCAGTGCATACAACCTTGTGAAAAAGAAGGTTTTTCATAGTGTCCGCATTGGCGGCAGCATCAGAATCTCCAAAAAGAGTTTTGATGAGTGGTTGGATCATCAAATGTAAGATTTGTCAAGGGTGTCGTACAACCCGGCGACAAACTTCAAAACATATTGAGAGTTCGATAAAATGTAGCCATGACAAGAAACACATGGCTACATTTTTTACATAGGAGGTTGTACGATGGCGGAAATGAGAAAACGCACGAGTATGTCTGTTCCGGAAATGGGCAGGATGCTTGGTCTTGGAAAAACGGAGTCATACTGGCTCATTAAGAAGAATTACTTCAAAACCATTCTTGTCGGCAACACCATGAGGGTGATGATCGACAGCTTTGAAGAATGGTATGCCAATCAGTTCAAATACCAGAAGGTCGATGGAACCCCTCCCGGCGAGGAATTGAAGAAAACTACATATTCAATGGAGGAGCTTGGACAGCGCCTTGGGCTGAAAGAAGCGACTGCTTACGAACTGGTTGCCAAAGGGCATTTTGATGTGGTCGATGTCCTGGGCAAGCGCAGAGTGACCAAGGAGAGCTTTGAAAGATGGTATGCTTCTCAAACCGATTACCGCACGGTAGAGGATCAGGAACTGGATGCAGATATTATGGCATCCACCTACGGTCTGCCAGAGATTGCAAGAATGCTTGACACCAATCGCCAGAATATCTACAGCATTGCCGCCAAGGGAAGCTTCGAGCTGATTCGAGTGGGCAGGCATAACCGAGCTACAAAAGAGAGCTTTATGAAGTGGTATCAGAATCAGACCCGCTACCAGTTAGCGGAAGATAGACAGGAAAGGAGATGATTACATGGCATCTATCGTTAAGAGAAAAAAGAAGTATTCTGTGGTTTATACATACACCGATGAGAACGGCAACAAGCGTCAGAAGTGGGAAACCTTTGAAACGAATGCTGAAGCAAAGAAAAGGAAGTTGCAGGTTGAATATGAGCAGGAGTCCGGAACCTTTATTCCCCCTTCTGCTAAAACCGTCAACGATCTTTTGGATGAGTATATGTCAATCTATGGTGTGAACACCTGGGCGATGTCTACCTATGAAAGCAGAAAGAGCCTGATTGCAAACTATATTCGTCCCCTCATCGGTGATATGAAGCTGGAGGATGTCACGCCGAGAATCATGGACAAGTATTACCGAGATTTGCTTTCTGTCAAAGCGGTTTCTTCTAAGTATGTAAAAGCCCGTACAGAATATCTGACTCCGCATACTGTCCGAGAGGTTCACAAGACATTGCGAAATGCTTTCAATCAAGCGGTCAAGTGGGAATTGATGACCAGAAACCCTGTGGAGCACGCTACACTGCCGAAGGAAGAACACAAGACCAGGGACATCTGGACAGCAGAAGTGCTCCAGAAGGCTCTGGAAGCCTGTGACGATGATATTCTTCGTCTGGCTATTAACCTTGCCTTCTCCTGTTCCCTGCGAATGGGCGAGCTTCTGGGGCTTACCTGGGACTGTATTGACATTTCCCCCACCAGTATTGAACTTGGTCAGGCAAGCATCTTCGTTGAAAAGGAGTTGCAGAGAGTAAATCGTGAAGCGATGGCAGATCTGGACGGTAAGGACATCATGTTCAAGTTCCCGCCGACCTTCGCCAGTACGCATACCGCATTGGTTCTCAAAACTCCTAAGACCAAAACAAGTGTCCGCAAGGTGTTCTTACCGAAAACCGTAGCGGAAATGTTGGTACAGCGAAAGGCTGACATCGAAGAACTGAAAGACCTTTTCGGTGACGAGTTCGTAGACTTCAATCTGGTTTTCTGTTCTTCCAATGGCAAGCCGATTGAGGGGCAGGTTATCAACCGTGCTTTCAATAAGCTGATTGAGGAGAAGGGACTGCCGAAAGTGGTTTTCCATAGTCTCCGACATTCCAGTATCACTTACAAGCTGAAGCTGAACGGCGGCGATATGAAATCCGTTCAAGGCGATTCCGGTCATGCACAGGTCAAGATGGTAGCGGATGTTTACTCTAATATCATCGACGATGACCGCAGACTGAACGCTGAAAGAATGGAAGCTGCGTTCTACTCAGGCAGACAGGCAACGCCTGAGCCGGTTCAACCAGCCGCAACGGAAAGCTCCGCTGATGATAAAGAACTTCTTCTGAAGCTTCTGCAAAATCCGGAAATGGCAGCACTCCTGAAGTCGCTGGCAAAAACATTATAGTAACTGCAAGGGCAGATCCTTTTACATAGCTACAATAGCTGTAAAAGGGTCTGCCCTTATTTTTTTGTTATGGAGGTCAACGAGTATGGATAGAATCTTTATGGACGAGTATTACGAGCATCTGAGAGCTGACAATATCGAGGCATTTTCCAAGGAAAGGAACGACGAATATGTTGGCAGAGCTGAGGAATACAAAGCAGCAAAGTCGGCATTGCTTGAAGGATTGGGACTTGAGCATTTGTTTGACCATAGCCATGAACTGACTCCGAAAGAGAAAGAAATATGGATGCTGTTCGATAGGGTTGATGTAGCAGAGCTTCTTGCAAGGGATGCTTTTGCCAAGGGTGCTTATATGCTCGGCGCTGAGGATAGAGAGATTATGCTGAAATAAAAAAAGACCTGCTTCGGCGGGTCTAAATTACATAGAATCATTGAGTCTGAAAAACCTTTGAAATTCTTAATAATTCTGGTTGAAAAATTCATTTTGAAATGATATATAAAACAGACTGAAATCTGTGTCTAAGGACACCCGCACCCTCACACGAGAATGAATAGGATTTCCTATCATTTCGCATCACGAGAAGTTACATAGTGACATTTACTTGCACTTGCAACGTCCACCAAAAATCGAAAGACTTGCTAATTTCGAGCCAATCGGACGGTGTAAAATCCCTCTGAATTAGCTATCACAGCGTAGTATCAGATGGGATTTGAAATGCTGAAAAACCTTGTATTTCCAAGCATTTTTAAGCATTAGATGCCACTTCCCGATGTCGTATCGGGTCTACTCCTAAGCGGAAGGTCGGGGATTCGAGTTCCTTCTGGCGCGCCACAAACAACGCCGAAAGCCTTTGTTTTCAAGGGTTTTCGGCTTTCCTTTTTTCTGCCGTGTTGGGCTGCTTGCTAATTACTAATCGCAGGCTTTGTGTTTCGTGCTCAAGACCAATCACCTTTTCCGTATTTCCACGGCTGGCATTTTGCTAATACGCACCGCATTATCGACGGCATTTTCATTCGGTTTTCAGCCTGTTTGCTAATACGGTGCGTTTTGCTAATTTGCTCTTTGCTGAGAAAATCAGGCGTTATTAGCAAGCTGGACAGACTCCAAAGCCTTTTTGAGTAGTTCAGGATTGCTGGCAAGCAGGCTCGCAAGAGCTTCTGCATCAAGCGCGGGTGCGGCAGCAACGGGCTCTTCTTCTGCCTTGCCTTTGTAAAAGGATTGCTCCATCTCATCAGCAAGGCGACGGCGATCCTCATCGAGGATGTGCGCATAGCGCTTAGTCACCATATCGGGAGAGTTCCATCCGCCATCACCCTGCACTGCTTTCAGATCGCCCTTGGAGAGCCGAAGTTTTACGCCTGTACTCGTATGCCGTAAGCTGTGAAACACGACATTATCGACATTGATCGTCGGGTCGTTCAGGCCAATAAGGACTTCCTTGAATCGTTTATTCAGATGCTCGGTCATAATCGGACGGCCATTGGCTTGGCAGATAATCAGACCATAATCCATATAACCGTCGTCGCCAAGCTCCAGTTTCAGCTTCATTTGCATCTCTCTGAGCTTTTCGAGCTTCTTTGCAACGGTTTCAGGGATGTAGACGGTACGAATACTGCCCTCCGTTTTCGGCTGCTTTAAGACAATCACCGTCCGTGTGCCTGGATAGAGGTTTGGAAAGCGGAAAAGGATGTCCATTTTGGGCAGTTTTTCAATCAGTTTCTTATCAACACGGTCAATCACACGGTCGATGTATAGTACCTGATCACTCCGGCTAAAGCGCTCCCACTGCGTTCCGCCGACCTCGCCGCCGCGCATACAACAAGCAAATGCCAGCTGTATCGCACAGTGCATCACATATAAGTCGTAGATGTCGGTGCGGTCAGTAAAGTCCAACACTCTTTGCAGTTGTTCGGGAGTCAAGGCATCCCGTTTAGCCTCCTTGTGCTCCGGCAGTGTCGCATCCAAAAATGGATTTTTTGCAATGTACTCCCACTTTTTCGCCTGATTGAAAGCACATCGCAGAACCTTGTGGATGTCATGAATGGTTGAAGGGCTGATATGCTCCCGTTTTGGTTTGCCCATATTGGTTGCCGGCTCTGCTTCGTTCAGCAGAAAATGATAAAAGTCATCGACGGTCTTGGTGCGGATGCTGCGAAGTTTTTTGTCGCCCCAATAGGGATGGACATAATTTTCGAGCAAGCCGACATTTCCGTCATAGGTTGATGCCACCCATTTTTTCTCACCGTATTTCTCGATGAACTCATACAAGAACTCGCTTACGGTAATGTCATTGTGATCCACATGGGTGTTCTGTTCTTTCTCATATTCAATTGTTGCTTTGCGGGATTTGGCTGCCGAATAGCTCAGCCCCGATTCCCAGACTTGATGACGATTTGAACCCTCGCCCTCATAATAAACGACAGAATATGTTTTACCTCTCTTTACGATTGAAGCCATATCAAATACCTCCGTTATCAGTGATATTGTCAAGCCACTCATCGAAAGAGCGTTTTGAAATTCTTATGGTTCTGCCGATACGGACGATTTTGAACTCTCCCGAATTGCACAGTTCATATGCTTTTCTGCGCCCGATATTCAGTATGGAGCGTATCTCATCGACAGAGTATGTCCGTTTTCCGACAGAGTATTTCGGTACAATCTGTTCCAACCACATAACTCCTTTCTCACAAGCGACTTGATTGTACCTGCTTGTCCTGTAAGACAAGAAGATTATATCACTCGAAAAGCGGAGCGTCACTTGTGCAAATTCAGCTTTCCAGATAAAACATCTGCTATTTGCGGACAATCTCATAATCCAGACCTTTTCTGCTGTTGCAGTAGGTGCAAGTGTCTTTTGCCGTTTGGTGCGGGTCGATCCTGCGCAAATAATAAGCACCCGTGCCGTAGAAATTGTCGACGCAGGTGCTGCAAAGGCAGAGGATCAGTTTTTTCGGGACGCTTTCAATCAGACCGATGCTGACCGCCAGCGCATGATTGATGCCGCAAATGTGCTTTTCGGACAGATGCCCAATGAAGTTGCCCAAGCGGCGCTTATCGACGGTGCGCAGCTGTTCCAGCAGGACGATAGAGGGCAGCTCCAAGCCGTCCTCGGCGTCGATGTAGTAGTGGGTAGGAAGTTTGGCTTTCACGCCGGTTTTGCTTGTAATGGAAGCGATAATGACCGTGGGGCTGTGTTTGTTCCCGACATTATTCTGAATGATCACGACGGGACGGTAGCCCTCCTGCTCAGAGCCGATGCCCCGGCCCAGATCAGCGTAATACATATCGCCGCGCAAATATGTGTGGTTCATTCTGTGATGACCTCCTTTGTGTATTTAGGCGTTTCCGCCTATGTAGAGGTCAAGCGGCAGAACAGAATTGAGGTTGGTGAGAGATAAAACATTCTCTGTTTCGTCTGACCCGTCCCGCCGCTTGACCGTAGTATTTTGAAGAAAATCTATTTGTCCTCGACACCCCGATTTCCTATTGGGAAGTCATCAAGCGGCCGATGGCTGTCGGCTCCACGGGGATTTCACCCTCACGAGGTTCTCTCATGACCGCCCCCATTGCCTGCGACGGCTTCACGGTCGAAATGCCGCTTATCACGCTCGGACTGTGGCTGGACGGGAGTATCGTTAGCCCTATTGCCGGTCGTCGCTGGGGCGGGAGCCACCCGCCCGTGATAGCCGACTGTATATCGCTCCCCGCAGTGCGGATTGTGGCGCAGCCGCTAATGTGGCTCATGCTTTCGCAATGGCAATAGGAATGTGCTTGATGAATGGGTATTCGGTTGTCAAAGGCCATCCCTGCTTGCCGAAAAGGAAAACAGGCAGAGAGTTTTCGTACCTCTCCACCTGTTTCCTCACTTAAAGGCTATTTTTCAACCACCTATTCCAAAAAATTTTTCAATCTTTTTTCGGCGGCCGCAACCGATTTTGCAACGGCCTGAAAAGTGCATCCCTCCATTCCTGCGATCTGCTCATAGGTCAAGCCTTGGAAATAGTAGAGGATCAACCTCCGCTTTTGTATTTCGGGCAGTTCGGAGATCGCTCTATGTAACTGCGCATATTCCATGCTCTGCAAAGCGCTTTCTTCGACCGTCGCCGGACGATGCACGGCCCGGTCATACAACGATGCCTCCGTAAGCTCCGATTGCTCATAGTGGCGATCCACTTCGTTCAGATAGGAGAGGTCGTCCAGCTCAAAGGAATCAAACAACGCAAACACGGCAGCGCTGATCTCAAAATGATGCCGATTGCCTTGTCCGTCCGAAAAGGTCAGCCAGTGGCGGCCGTCCCCGGTCGTGCCGATGGTATAGGGATTGTATTTGTCCTTCCTTCGTTTCGGATGGTTTCCATCCATGATATTTTCCTCCGTTTCGATTTGAATTTTGAAAATCCAAATCGTGCGGAGGACTGCGGCAGCCTACGCTGCAGACCGAAAAGCGCAGACATAGGAAAATGCATCTGCAGAAAGCGAAGGCCTGCAAAACAAGTGAGTATAATCTATATGGGGTGGCTGTTTTTACTACATATTTCATTGCTCGGAGAGCACTTTTTGAGGAACTCACCATTCGCAACGCAGGCTATAGAATGAAATAAAATTTGCCACTTTTTACAGGGAAGGCGGTTCGCAAACAAATAAGCACAAAAAATCCCTCCAATCTAAAAAACTCAGATTGGAGGGATATACGCGCAGCGAATCAGCCCGCCAACATTCGTTTTTTTATTTGGCGGGATATATGATTTCGTATTTGTTGCATCGCTTATTTGTCGATACTTATACAGTTGACATGAATGGCGCTGCTATAACAATTACTTACTATAATGAAGCTCCATTAACAAAAGTCAAGCCCCAAAACAAAAAACATGCGAACATTATAGCGGAGAGAAGGAGAACGTTTTTTCATGGTCATCTTTTGAAATTATATTTTCTAATAAATTCTATCAAAAATATAAAAACAGTATTGACAGAGGAAAATGGGTTTGTCATAATTACACCAATACGTTTCATTTTTTTACAGAAACGTACAAAATTTTACTTTGTGGGGTAAAGAAATATGAAAGAAGGCGTAAAGAAGAGCATATCCCTCATCCTTGTGCTGACGCTGCTGGTACAGCTGCTGCCAATGGTGGCATTCGGTGTCGGCGACGAAACAAACGATCTGGACATCAGTACAGACAGCGAAACGGTGTCCATGAAGGACGACGATGCGGAGATCGTCGGCGAGGAAGACGCGCTGCGCGAGGAATCCGTCAAGCATTTCCGGCTGCGGGACGGGGGCTACATGCTGGTGGAGTACGAGACGGCAGTGCACTACCAGACGGCGGACGGGTCCTGGGAGGAGATCGACAACACGCTGCAGAAAACCGGTCAGCAGTATGTTGCCCAGGCGGGAGACATGACGCGGAAATTTGCCGCGTCGCTCGACAGCGGCTTCCTGTTCGAGACGGCGTATCAGGGGCAGAGCGTGTCGATGTCGCTGGCGCGGCGCAGCAGCCGCGACGTTGTGGCGGTCGCGCCGGACGTTCCGGCAGCGGAGGAAACGGCAGCCCCCGAAGAAACAGCGGCACCGGAGACCGTCGACCAGCCGCAGGAGGCGGAGCAGACGGAGGCAGACCTTCCGCGAGCGCCCGCGGAAGCCGCGGCGGAGACGGATGCGCCGCAGCAGGAGACGGATGCGCCGCAGCAGGAGACGGATGCGCCGCAGCAGGAGACGGCAGAGGAGCTGCCGCTGCTGGACGACGCGGCGTATACGTTGGTCACGTCCACGGCGGCGGCCAGGATGGAAAACCCGGGGGCCAAAATGCGCACCTTCAGCAAGCTGGCGGAGAAAGACAAGATCCAGCCGCAGAAAATCCGCTCCAGCGTTGCGTTCGACAACGTGATGGACGGTGTCAGCCTGCTGTACCAGAACTATGGATATAACGTAAAAGAGAGCATCATCATTGACAAACAGCAGGAGCAGTATGCCTACTCGTTTGTGCTGAATATGCAGGGCCTGACACCGACGCTCGAGGCCGATGGTTCCGTGCTGCTGCGCAGCGCCGGCGGCGAGGTGATCTACGAGATCCCGGCGCCGTCTCTGGCGGATGCCAACAACGTCACATCGGTGGAGGACGCCGCCTATCGGCTCGAGCGCATCTCGGGCGGTTATCTGCTGACTGTGGAGGCGGACCCGGAGTGGATGAACGCGCCGGAGCGCGCCTATCCCGTAACGCTCGATCCGACGATCCTGCTGCACAACAAGGGCAATGTCCTGACGACGTATATCCGTTATGCAGCCCCGAACTCCGTTGCCCCGAATGCGGCAGATCAATATTGTGGTTATATTGAGGATCGTTCGTACGGTTCGTGCGACATTTATATGAAATTGAATTTGCCCGAAATCCCCAGCGGTTGTGTTCCTGTGCGGGCAGAGATTGCGCTGTATCATGCAGGCTTCTTCGCTTCCAACCACTTTGGCGGAGCTGCACCCGACGGAAATCTAACAGTGGAAGCACATATATGTGACGGAACGGTGTCAAATGTGTCAAGCTTGACATGGAACGATGTATATGCTGGTGCATTATCTTTCGATCGCACGATATTGGATTACCAAAAGGTTAGTAAAGGCACACTCGGGGAATATATCACATGGGATATTTCACGAGCGATTGTTGAACGTTCCGTCACTGGTTCAGAGACAATCGGCCTAATACTCGAGACAATGGACTGCATCGAGAATTACCGTGTTGCCAACCTGATCGGCAGCGGATACCACGACTACAGCCCGTATTTTGCGGTGTACTACCGCAACCCGGTCGGGCTGGAGAGCTACTATACCTATCAGGAGGCCTCGGCAGCAAAAGCGGGTGATCTCTCCATCCAGAATTTCACGAACCAGTTCACGCTCGACCGCGCGGATGTCTCCCTCTCTCTCGAGCCGGCATCCTACGCGCTGCGCCACATCTACAACAGCGCATATTCCGGAAGCTGGTTTTCGGAGAACGGATCGGTCGGCCTGCACACGCGGAATTTTTCTTCCATGCGCATCGGCATCGGCTGGAAGCTCTCCGCGCAGCAGACGGTGGTGGAGTGCAAGGTCGGCGACGAGACGTATCTGGTCTATAACGACGAGGATGGCACCGAGCATTACTTCAGCAAAACGGCGACCAATACCTATGAAGATGAGGACGGCCTCGGCCTGAAGATCGTCAGGTCCACCAGCGGCGGCAACACGATTTACACCATGACGGACATGGACAAGTACCGCACATGGGTGTTCCACAACGGCTACCTGATCTCCATCACGGACAACAACAGCAACACGATCTATTTTGCCTACAATGCGGCATACGGCAGCGGCAGCGCGTGGAAGCCGGTCAAGGACGCTTCCACCAACCGGCTCGTGCAGATCGTCATGGCCATTCACGACGGCGCAAGCCAGACGGTCGCAAACCTGACCTACAGCGGCGACCGGCTCTCCAGCGTGACGGACTACGCCGGCCGCACCACGAGCTATACCTACGACTCTGCCGGACACCTGACGCAGGTGACGTATGCGGACGGCACGTGTGCGTACTACCAGTACGATCCGGCGAACGGGACCATGATCACGCTGTATGACGGCGAGGCGCAGTACGGTCTGGAGATCTCGTACATTTTCAATTTCGGCGTCCGATCCACGTTCCGCGTGCGGGAATTCACCGCTGGCAGCGCGCCGGCGGACGGTCAGCGGCAGTATGGCAGTGCCTTCCACGCCTACCGCGACGGTGTGCGGCAGACATCGTACCGTTTCTACGGCCCGGATCATACCCGAGATACCGCGGACGACACGATCACCAGCTACATTCTCGACTATACCGGCAAGACGATCTGCGCCTTTGACAGCAACACGGACCGCTCGGAGCTGCTCGGCGTCAGCGCCGCCAACTACACGAGCAACAACGGCACCAGCAAAACGAACAACCGCCTGACCGGCGCAGCGGCCATGGGCACATCGTCGCCGAACCTGCTGTCCAACTCCGGCCTGGAGACCTGCACCGGCAGCGCCGCAGACGGCTGGGCGCAGCTGCCGTTCAGCACGTCCGCCTCGGCGGGCACACAGTCCGGAAACCGGACGCACCTCGGCAGCGCCTTGATCCAGACCACGGCGCCCGGCAGCGGCATGTATCACGAGGCCGCGCTGCAGGCAGGCACGACCTACACCTTCTCCGGCTACGTGAACACGTGCGACATGACCGCGTTCGATTCGGGCGGCAGCGTGTATCTTGCGGCGCTCACGGCCGACCAGATCGCCGATCTGTCGCAGGCGAGCCGCTCGCCGTGGAAGAGCGAACGGGTGAACTACCAAACGGACGCCTCGGTCAGCCGCGGCTGGGAAAAGGTCAGCGTGACCTTCACGCCGGAAACGTCGGGCACATACTACATGGCCTTCCTGCAGGACAAGGCGGACGGCACGGCCTATTGCGATGACCTGCTGCTCGAAAAGGGCGAGGCCGCGTCCGAGATCAATCTGGTGCAAAACGGCAGATTCTCGCAGCTCGTCAACGGAAAACCGGACTTCTGGACCGCCAACAAATACACGATCACCAACGAGCACCCCACCGGCCAGCCGAACAGCAAGTCCATGCACATCGGCAGCACGATGAACGGCTACGCGCGCACGCATCAGGTCATCCCGCTCAATCTCCCGGCAGACGAGGCGACGTTCCTGCTCTCCGGCTGGGGCAAGGCGACGAGCGTCGGCGGCACGGCCCGCAAGCACGTCCACGGCTACGAGCGGTATTTTGGCCTTGTCGCAGAGATCGCCTATACCGACGGCACGACCGAAAACCAGTACGTGAGCTTCAACGGGGACTACGCGGGCTGGCAGTTTGCATCGGGCGTCATCGTGCCGGGCAAGCGCGACGAGTGGGTCAAAGAGATCACGGTGCGCTGCGCCTATGACTACAACGCCAACGAAGCATATTTCACGGACATCAGCCTCGTGCTCGAACCGGCGGAGACCTACAGCTACGACAGCAAGGGCAACCCCGTCGCGGCGACGGACGGCAGCGCCAAAACGGCGAGCGAGTACTTCACGGACTCCCAGCGTCTCAAGAGCTATACCACGCCCGGCGGCGCAAAGCACACGCTGTGGTACGACGCAAGCAACAACCTGCAGGAGGATACGCTGGCCGGCCTGACGAATTACACCTACCACAACGGTTCCGGCAGCCCCACGACGAGCATGACGCGCAAGGGTTACAGCGGAGATTACCTCAAGTCCCAAAACGTCTACGACAGCACCCGCCGCTTCCGCACGCAGGCCGTGGACGTCAACGGCATCACAACGGGGTACGCATACGACACCGGCGCTGCGCGCCTGTACAGGACGACGGCGGCCAACGGCACGCAGCAGGATTACCGCTACTGCACCGGCAGCGACCGCACCGCCCTCACGTACATCAACGGTGTCGCCTCCATCCGCTATACCTACGACCGCGCGCAGCTGAGCGACCTCATCCGCAAAGGGTATCTGGGCTCGACGGGCTTCTGGCAGCACTACCTGCTGAACTATGACGCCTTCGGCAACATGACGCGCGTGCAGGTCTGCGCCTCGAGCGCGGAGCAGACGGGGTACACCTCCCCCGTCACCCTCGCGTCCTATAGCTACGATGGGAGCGTCAACAACGGCCGCCTGACCACGATGACCTACGGCAACGGCGACAGTGTCAGCTACACCTATGACGCGTTTGACAGGCAGCGCACCGCCGCGTATAATGACGGTACAACATACCACTACGACTACAGCAGCGACAACGACCTCACGCGGCAGTACGCCACGGACGGCGACGGCAAGGTCACGGAGCAGTACAGCTACCAGTACGACAGCCTCGGCCGCCTCATCCATTCGCGCCAGTCGACGGCCAACGGCGCGCTCATCCAGTCCACGCAGCACATGTACGACGCCGCCAACCGCATGACGTCGCAGTCGTGGCAGTTCGGCACGGGCCTTTACCGGCAGCAGTATTCTTACACCGGCGTCAAGGCCGACGGCACGGCCGACAGCTCGGTCGACGGCACGATCAGCGCCATCACGACCACGATCCCGGGCCAGCTCGACGTCACGTCTAAGTACGAGTACAATGACCTGCGCCAGCTTGAGAAAAAGACGGTCACTGTGCCCAACCAGAACAGGGGCACGACCACGGTCTACACCCGCGGCTATACCTACTCGGTCATCGCGGAGGATGACGGCTGCAACCGGATGGGTACGCGTCTGGCGAGCACGGGCTATACGTTCGGCTCAAGCAGCCGCGGCTTCACGTATACCTACGACGCGGCCGGCAACTTCCAGACGGTCACGACCGGCGGCACGAATGTGCCCGCGGCAGCCGCCTCGAAGACGTATACCTACGACGCGCAGGGCCAACTTGCGACCGAGACCAACGGCGGCGCGTCCCGCGCCTACGCCTACGACACGGTGGGCAACATCCGCAGCGTCACGACCGACGGCGCGGTCATAAAGTCCTTTGGCTACACGAACCCCTCGTGGCCCGACCTGCTCACGAGCGTGACAGTCGGCGGCACGACGAAGGACATTCTCTACGAAGGCCAGACCCAGACGAGCGGCGTCCCGTCCTCCGGCAACCCGGTCACGTATTACAACGGCAAGGATTATTCCTTCACGTGGACGAAGGGCCGCCAGCTCACCTCCGCGACGGTGGACGGCGAGCAGGTGTCCTACACCTACGACATGTCCGGCGTCCGCAGCAACAAGCAGGTCGGCGATACGACCTATACCTACACGACGCTCTCCGGCAAGGTCATGCGGCAGCAGTGGGGCGAAAAATCCCTCGAGTTCGTCTATGACGACGGCAACCAGCCGTTCGCCGTGATCTACAATGATGGCTCGACCTCGACGCTGTATTACTACGTCCTCAATGCGCAGGGCGATGTTGCGGCCATCCTCAATTCGAGCGGCAAACTCGCTGCGTCCTACGACTATGACGCCTGGGGCAACTGCACGGTGTATGACAGCAGTGCGAAAGTCCTCACTGATCCCACCAGCATCGCCAACATCAACCCCCTGCGCTACCGCGGCTATTATTACGACGCCGAGACCGGCTTCTACTACCTCCAGAGCCGCTATTATGACCCGGCCATCTGCCGGTTCATCAATGCCGACACCTTCGCCACCACCGACGCCAATGGCTTCCTCAGCGCCAATATGTTCGCATATTGCGAGAATAATCCGATAAACAACAGCGATCCAACGGGCAAACTCTTGCTTGGTGCTATGCTGGCTGGTGCGGCTGTTGGAGTGCTGTCTGAATTTGCGGGCAATGTAATTTGCAATTTAGTGACGGGGAGACCGCTGGATGAGAATTTGAGCACACTTGGTGATTATGCCGCTGCCGCTTTTTCTGGCGCATTATCCGCAATACCGGGTGGCGGTGCTTTGCTGGCAGTTGCAGATGTTGTTGGTTCTTCAGTAATTAAAGTCGGAGTGGATTCTCTGATGAATAAGGGAGGCAACAGCGCCAAAGAATGTGTGACAAATTTCGGAATGGGCATAGGCGCTGGGAGCACATCGGCGATTACAAATCTCCGTCTTGAAAAAAGCGTTCCCAAAACTATTAGCTCCATTAAAACGGAGGCACGAGCCTCTGGTGTGAGAGGAACTAAAGGGTATCGCAGTTTTTTGTCAAAGAGACAGATAAAAGTTGGAACACGGAATAGAATTCTCTCCGGAGTCTCAGGTGTAGCAATAAAATTACTAGGGAGGCTGTTTGGGAGATGACTATTAACTTTGATCAAATACTACGTGACATGCGGTTGTTTGCGTGGGTGCCCTTCCTGCTGTTCTTGATTTTTTTTGGCGTAATGTGGATGGAGTGGATGCGCCGCGAGAAAAAGAAAAATCGAAAGCGAAAGGAGCGGTTTTCATTTTTTTCGTTGGATTCTGCCATCGGATTGTTACTGCTCAGCCTTCTTTTATTTGAGTTTTATGTATCCATGAAAACTACAGCTCAAATAAATCACGATCTCCGTGAGCAGTCATATATTCGCATCCATTCCGAATTTAGCATACATAGCTATAATTTTACAGCAAGGCATGGCTATGTTACGATCCGATTTGGAGACGGCCCGGACGATACACTTCTATTGGAAATGCCAGCAAAAATCGATCGTGATCCGTATGGAGTGGGAAGAGATTTTCTACCAGTTGGGGATAATTCCGGAGAACTTTGGTATTCTGAGCATAGTCACGTAATTGTAGGATTTACACCTGATGAGTAGAATTCTTTAACAACAGCACGCAGCGGGCGGTACTGCTGCACCGCCCGCAGAAAGACGGACAAGTGGTCACTATGATGCGTACAACCGTCAGCACACAACCATAAATCATCATCGTTGCCTGCTGCATCACGCTGCGCCGCAGCGGTTACGACACGGCGGGCAACATCCGCAGTATTACGAAAGACGGCACGGTCACGAAGTCCTTTGGCTACACGAACCCCTCGTGGCCCGACCTGCTCACGAGCGTGACAGTCGGCGGCACGACGAAGGACATTCTCTACGAAGGCCAGACCCAGACGAGCGACGTCCCGTCCTCCGGCAACCCGGTTACATATTACAACGGCAAGGATTATACCTTCACGTGGACGAAGGGCCGCCAGCTCGCATCCGCAACGGTCGACGGCAAGCAGGTCTCCTACGCCTACGACATGGCCGGTGTCCGCAGCAGCAAGCAGGTCGGCGACACGGCCTACACCTACACCACGCTCTCCGGCAAGGTCATGCGCCAGCAGTGGGACGGCAAAACGCTTGAGTTTGTCTACGACGACGGCAGCCAGCCCTTTGCCATGATCTATAAGCATGGGTCGGAGACGGAGCTGTACTATTACCTTGTCAATGCACAGGGCGATGTGTCCGCCATCCTCGATTCGGGCGGCAAGATCGCTGCGTCCTACGACTATGACGCCTGGGGCAACTGCACGGTGTACAACAGCAGCAGCGCGGCGATCGGCGATCTCAACCCACTGCGCTACCGCGGCTATTACTACGACGCCGAGACCGGCTTCTACTACCTCCAGAGCCGCTACTATGACCCGGCCATCTGCCGGTTCATCAACGCCGACACCTTCGCCACCACCGACGCCAACGGCTTCCTCAGCGCCAATATGTTCGCGTATTGCGAGAATAACCCGATCATGCGGGTTGATGCGGACGGAGAGATATGGAATGTCATTGCGGGTGCTGTAATCGGCGCAGGCCTTGAAGTTTTAGGCCAACTGATGACAGGCACGAAATTCGCTGATATTAATTGGGGTAGCGTTGCGGTAGAAGGAGTTTTGGGCGCTGTTTCAAGTGTTGGCATACCGGCCAAAATAACGAGTAAGGTGGGAAGAGTAGCACTTACCGCTTTGAGAGATGTTGTAGCGCCGGTCGTGGCTGATGTATCAATTCAAATGTTCCAAACAAGAAGTAATAAAAATAATAATCATAGTAAGCGTATTAGTCTTTCAAAAACTGCAATTACGGCTTCGCAAACAAGTATAAATTCAGCTGTTACTGCTGGGACTAATCGTTTGTTAAAGAGTACTAGCAGTCGAACGGCAAAGGCTGTAGTTCATTCAACACGCCAACTGTTTTTCTTCACTTTCGGGCTGATAAGCAAGTTTTGGAGGTGATCTTATGAAAAAGTTGCTTTTTCAGCCCAATAAAAAGGGCGTGATAAGCGGCTGCACGATGCCGGTTATTGTTATTTTGGGTTTCTTTGCCTATGCCATGTTCCCGGATGGATACAAGATTCTTACAAAAGGGGAGCTGCTTTTCATGTGGGTACTGGTGACGGTATTCGTTTTTGGTTACGCCGCGGCATTGGTTAATATCATGAAATCAGCTGGATACCGCACAATGATTGAAGTCAGCCAGCAGGGTTTTGCGGTTGTAGACCCCAAGCGTTCGGAACCTGTGTTTGTACCTTGGAGCGAGCAAATCCATCTGTGTATTTGCATGGAAGGAGACGTTTATAGCCATCATTGGGTCTACGAGAAGATACTCTGCTTTTCTAATCAGGACATAAGCGGTCAGTGGATAGAAAGGAGCCAAACCGTGAATTACCGGCAGACGTTTGAAACAGATGCCGGACAGCCGTGGGTCGTTGCACTGACTTACGGCAGCAAGGCGAAATGTAAGAAAGACGCAGCGCGCATCCGCCAGTACATGGACGGCTGTTCACAACAATCAGAGTAATTCTACATAGTAAGCGGGCGGTGCATCAGCACCGCCCGCGTTTTGTTTCTCATGGTGGGGTTGCGTTCGCGCCAAGAAAAATGAACAAATGCCATTATATATGGTTTTTCGTGCTTTTTCTTATCTATTCTGGAATACCGTAGCCTAAAATTTCGTAGTATCCCACCGGATATTGGCGCTGTCGGCAGCTGTCGCCGGAATTGCCCTCGATGGTGTAGACAATGCCGTTTTCGCATTTCTCCACGATGCCGACATGATCGGACTGCCCGTCCTGCGGACCGGATGAGCCCTTGTTGTCCCAATCGAAGAAAATGATCTGACCGGCAGACGGCTCAAAGCTGCTGTCCTGCCATTGTCCACGGTCCTTGAACCACTGCACCCCATTGACACAGCCTGCGAACTTCGGAATAACGCCGCTGTCGATATAGCCGCACTCATTCGCACACCAAGATACAAAGCAGGCGCACCACTCCACACGGGAGTTAAATCCATACCATGACCAATAGGGCTGACCGCCCACATTGCCGATCTGCGACAAGGCCACCGTGACGATAGCATCGTCCCCGGAGTAAATGCCGTAAAGGACGGCTGACCACATACTACGGTTTTCCTCGGCAAGCAATTCAGAGAGCTGCTGCCGCTGATCGGCGTTGAAGTTGAAACGGTCTGCCATTTCTTCGGCGGTCTTGTGGCTGACCGTAATATAAAGGTAGGTGTGTGTGACCGTTGTAACGGTTTCTACAATGTTCCCGCGGCCGTCATCGGTTTCGGTGATAATCTTTCCGGGCTTTCTCTCAATGTGAGAAGATATTTCATTCATCTGCCAGAAAATATCTTTGAGGATGGCTTTCTTGGCATCGTCCACCGTGGCGACCTCCTGCGGATCGTTGGGGTCGGTGGTGGTTTTCACCGCATACACGGCCAGCACCTCCGGCCAGACGGCACGGGAGCCGGACATCTCCAGCTCATCATAGGTGAGATTTGCCCTTGCGGTATCGATCTGCGACTGATAGTCGGCGTTAATTTCCTGCACAGCCTGCCGCATAGTTTGCCCCGTGCCGCTGCCCTCGCCGGAGAAGAAGATGCCGAAACAAGAGCCGACGATCAGCCCAATCAGGCAGACTACGATGATGACGGTGACAGAGACCCATCCACCGGCGGCGATAGCTGCGGCTAAGGCCTTCGCTTTGGCAATTACGGCTTTAACAGCGGTAGTAGTAGCCTTGACAGCCGTCTTCCTTGTGGAACTAGCAAACGCCTGCCTACTGCGGCTATTTGCTTTGATGGTGTTATGCACCGGCTTCTTTGGTAAATCCGCCTTTCTCAGCTGAAAGTGCTCTTTTGCCTTGGAGATGTTTTGCTTGGTGACCTTTACACCCTTGCGGTTAGCCTTATCCACCCCGTATGCGGCTTCGTGAGCTGCCGTTTCCACCCCGGTCAAAGTGCGGTCGGCGGCGTATTCTTCGGGAGAGGATTCCGCCACAAAAACGCCGTGCTCCGCCTTGTCCTTGGTGCGGACATAGACATCTTTCATCCGCTCAGCGGCCACCGCCGATTTGTCTATCGCTTTTATCGTGCCTTTAACAACATCTCGTGTTTTAATATCATGCATCGCTGTCCACCTCCGTAGAGGGTACGGCGATCCGCTTGGCAACAACGACCATGCGCCCGTTTTTGCGGCTGTACTCGCAGGTAGAGAGCGTGATCAGCTTATCGCCGTATTCCGCCGTAACGCCGGTGTCGTAGAGAGAAAGCGCCTTGCATCGGGAGATATAAGCATCAAAGTCCTCCGCCGACTCTGCACGGGTGAAGTGATAATACTTGAAACCCCGTTCGGAATAGGCAACAGTCTTGAACACTGCCACGATCTCATATTCGCCAAAGCCAGATAGCGTATCAAAGCGGATGATTTTGTGCTCTCTATAAAAATCCTTGCTTTCATACTTGCAGAGATCGGCAAACATCGTCCCATTGTTCATGTGGTGGCCGTAGATCACGCAGTTGTCGGACAGCGCAAGGTCGCAGTTTTCCTGTACATAGGGCACGCCGTAATCGCTGTACTGCTTGTCAAAACCCCGTTTCAGATAGAAATTCGGCTCGTCCACGGTCTGCATCACGGGATAGTCGATGTTTGTGCCGGGAACGGAGAGCCAGCCCACAAAGTCACTGTTCTGCTCCTGCACCGCCCGGTACTTTTCAAATGCCGTCAGCTCCGGCAACGGCTTGGTTTCCACCAGTGCGGCGACCTGTTCAAAGGCTTCGGTGGCCTGTTTTCCGTCCGCATACTGCCGACAGAGCATGATGCCGGAGAAAAGGAAAAGGGCGGCACATACGGCCGCCCCGATCATCAGATATTTGCTTTTCATATATGGCCTCCTTTAAGATGCGTTTCCGCTGCCGAACACACCCTCGCCGGGGCGCGTCGTCATCAAGCGGTAAAGCTCGGTATCTTTGGGAAAACGGTTGATAAACGGCACCAGCGCCGAGCCGTATTTGATCAGCCCGCAGCCTGCGTCGGCGTTGGTGACATAGCTCATTTGCTCGTCGGAGATGTTCAGGAGCTTCGAGAGCTTGGCACGGTCGGAAAACGCCTGATTGAGCATAACCACGAACTCGGAGTTGGAGAGCATGGTGCTCGCCTGCACGGAATCCAGCAGGTATTCCACATTCTGCGTGATGGCGGTGGGATAGCCGTTGCGCTTACGGAACTGCCGCCATGCAGAGTTGAAGAAAATGCCGCTCTGCTCATTTTCAAAAACGACATGAAATTCGTCGATGAAGATGTGGGTGCGCTTGCCCTTCTTCCAGTTAAGGGTGACACGGTTGAGAATGGTGTCGGTGATCACCAGCAGTCCCGTCGGCTTCAACTGCTCGCCAAGGCCGTGAATATCGAATACGACGATGCGCTTGTCGAGATCGACGGTGCTTTCGTGACCGAAAATATCCAGTGAGCCGGTGGTGAACAGCTCCAGCGACAAGGCGATCTCCTTTGCCTTTTCTTCGGGCTGTTCCAGCAGCTTGTTTCGCAGGTCGCAGAGCGCAGCGGGCTTGCCCGTCCGCTCGGCATCCTGATACACCAGCGCCGTGCAGCGGTCGATGATGGATTTCTGCTGTGGACCGACACCGGCCTTGTCGATCTGCTCCACAAGGGACATGATGAACTGCGATTTTTCCACGATGGGGTTGTTCTCGCCGTAGCCGTCCACCATATACATGGCGTTCAAACGGTCTTTGCCGCCTGCCGCCATATGAATGACGGTCGCCGTTTCCTTGCCCAAAGCTGCCGCCAGCGCACCAAATTCGTTTTCCGGATCGCAGACCAGCACATCATCTGTGGTGTTGAGAATGAGGAAAGCGATCAGTTCCTTGGCACTGAACGATTTGCCCGAACCGGGCACACCCAACAGGAACGCCGACTGGTTCAGAAGATTGGCCTTGTTGCACATAATGAGGTTGTGGGAGATGGCGTTCTCTCCGAAGTAAATGCCGCCCTTGTCCTGTACCTCCTGCACCTTAAAGGGCATGAACACCGCAAGGCTCTCAGTGGTGAGGGTGCGAAACGCATTGATCCTTCGTGTGCCGATGGGGAGGACAGTGTTCAGCCCGTCGAACTGCTGGAATTTCAGAACGGCAAGCTGGCACATATGCTTTCGTGCCACGGCAAGCACCGTTTCGGTGTCGCTGTCGAGCTGCTTTTTGTCGTCGGCGGTAATGACCATCGTAATGACCGCCAGCATCATCCGTTGATCCCTCGTGGTCAGGTCGTCCAGAAATTCCTTGCTCTCCTTGCGTTGGAGCTCCATATCATAGGGGACGACAGCGGAGAAATTGTTGTTGGCGTTCTGCCTGCGCTGCCAGTTGGTAATGTTGGTTTCGATACCGAGCAGACGGTTCTCCACCTCCCGCACGGCCTCGTCGGTGGGGATCGGCACAACATCGATCGACAGCATCATATTCCGGTTGAAATCGGTCAGCTCTGTGACCATGCTGTCTTTGATATACGAGGCGTAGTCTTTCAGAAACAAGACCCGGCAGTATTTCTCGCCCAGTTTCAGGCAGCCGCTGCTTTTCTCCATAGAGTCGGGGCAGATATAGTCCTTGAAATCGTGCCCCTTGCGCATCATATCCTGCGGGTCAAAGTGAAAGGCCGCTTCTTCACCCTGACGGTAGAAGTCGTGGAGCACCCGTAGCTTTTCGGCGGCATCCAGCTCGGTACACTTGGAGCCAAGGGCGGCAAAATGGGTGATCAGGTCTGCGCCGATCCGGGCAAAGTAGGTGCGGGCTTCTTCGATGTCCTTCTTCCAGACCGACACCGTGATATATTTCTCCTGAATGATGCCGTTGGCACCGGTAGCCTTGTCAAGCAGCATTTGATTGTATTCCCTGCGGTACACATCGCAGGCGTCGCCCCGCATGGGCATCAAGATCGACTGCTCGAAATTCGCCCGGTTCAGCCTGCGGTTGTTGATGGTGATTTTCGTCGTCGCTCCGGAATCCAGACTGTTCAGCAGCTCCGAATAGGCAAGGAACATCTGCTCCTTGTCCTCACGGCTTGCCACAAGGTAGTTGATGTCGGTAAACTGATAGGTCTTGGAAAAGCGGCTGCCCACCTGAAAAATGCCGTCCTTCCAGATGCGGCGGACGGGGATCACATCCTGCACCTTGCGGGGCACGGTGTACCGCTTCTTGTCCTGTTTCAGCAGGTTTTTCAGCGTCTTGATCATGATTTTCCTCCCTCCAATTTGTCTTTAAGCGCTTCATAGTAGAGGTTCGATGCTTCAAAGCAAAGCTCTTTCGGCTCTAACAGCTCCGAGCGCAGCCACGCCCAGAGGAATTGCTCGGCGGTCATACCGTGGTAAGTGATAAAGCCCAGCGCCGCAAAGGGTGCGGCACCGAGAATACACATCCAACTGACGGTTTCCGTCCCGAAGTGGGGTTTTAGCAAAAAGTGCAGCCCCACGGCGACGAGGATCGCCAAGACAGAAAAAACGAACTGCCGCATGGACAGCCCGAAAAACATGGATTCCGTATAGTTGCGGATCTCCCGATTGATTTTCACTTCCAAAATTCTTCCTCCTTACAGTCCCATCATTTCTCTGACAACATGGTCTGCCATTTTGACTGCGCCGACGAGCACCAGCATATTGAAAACCAACTCGCCCACATACGACCACACCTGTGTCACCGCCGCCGCATCGGGATCTACGACGGGCGGGCTGGATGCAAACAGCGAGAAGATGATGCAGGCAAGCACGATGATCGCGCCCTCCAAGCACACGGCAGCATAACTCTTGATGAAGCTCTTGCCGATGTTCTGTGACGGCTCACCCGCAAAGGTCGAGAGCGGGACTGGGGCAATAGCCGTGTAGAGATAGAGTTTGAAAAATCTGCCGTACACGGTCATGATCATGATAAACGATAAGACCGTAATGAACAGCCCGCCGATCAAGGTCACTGCCCACAATGGGATGCTTTCAAAAAAGCCGCAGTCCTCCACGGCGGTCACGATTTCGGCAGGCAGCACGGTTTCCTGCGCCGCCCCAAAGCCTGCGGCGTTCATGATGGTGGAGATCAGCCCCTGCACGATGCTGAACAGAGCGATCATCAGCTCCAAGCCGTATGTGACGGCAGCTTTGGCGAGGGCAAAACGGATAAACACTTTAAGGGTGTGTTCCGGTCGTTTCAGCTCCGCAAAAGAGCCGCAGGTTTTCATCACACCCACCACAAAGAACAAAACGAGCAGTGCAAGCCCGATAGCCTGCACCGCACCGTGGATGCCGACGATCACATTCCAGATCGTGCCGCCCTTGAACTGCTCCGGCGACTGCGTAATGAGCTGCCAGATCTCCGCCAGCTTTTCATTCCAAGTTTCAAGTGCATTCTCCAAATTCTGCACGATCCAGTTATCCGACATTCGGCTCACCTCCCGTCAGCGCGATATCGCAGGCGACCTCGTTGCCCCAAACATCCCAGCCGTCCGTTTTTTGACGGGCGAACAGCTCAATGCGGGGCAGATCACCCATCAGCTCGACAATGCGCCGCCTTGCTTCGTCCGGCTTTTTGCTGTGTTCCTCGATGTGGGAGAGGATGACTTGATGCACCCCGGCCGAGCGGCGTTTCGGGCGGCCTTTGGTGGCAAGCATACAGAACTCTGCATTGGCTCTCGTCCAGTGTCCCATGCCCCAAAACAGGCTGTCGGACTTGCGGTTCTGCTTGATCCATACGAAAGCCACCGTCTTATACGAAAAGCCCCATGCACGCATGACCGAAAAGCAGTCGTGCAGCAGTGGGATCGTTGTCCATAGAAACAATACGCAGTCATCAGCGGCAAGCGTGCCGACCGGCAGCGCCCGTATATCTTCCAGTTCCATTGTCGGGTAGTGGGATTCGGCGGAGCGCCCAAGCCCCTTTTTAGAATAGACTTTGTACCGCCAAGGCGGGTCTGCGTAAATAATGCTGTATTTCTTCACAGCTTCCTCCTTTCCGGCAAATAGGGGCAGGCCAAAGTGACCTGCCCCGTGCGCCGTATCATTTATCTGCTGTCCCGGTCGGGCGAGCTGCGGATCACGCCGTACACATCATCCACAAAGTAGCGCCCGGCAAAGGGATTGAATATGGCGTGGCACTTCACGCCGTTGTATTCGGCAAGGTAGTCGTTGTCCCCGATGCGTTTGAGGATCGTCGCCTCACCGAGCACATGGGTTTCTCCCTGTTTCAGAGAGTGGATATAGCACTCGCACTTTTCCATCTGCGGCCTCCTTTCAGCCCGTGATCAGGTTCAGGATCTCTTTGGCAAAGGTGATGACGATGCCGCCCGCAAGGGTGAGAAAGCCGTTGCTGCGCTGGCTGGGATCGTGGGACTGGAACGAAAGTCCCACCTGCACGATGCCCCAGCCGAGCAGGATCAGCCCGACCGCACGGATCAGACCGAAAATGAAATCGCTCAGGTTGTTCACGACGGCGATTGGGTCATTGGCGGCAAAGGCCGGGACGGAGCAGCCGAGCACAAGAGCGACTGACAGCACAGCGGCGCAGTAGAAACGAACGCCCTTTCTGACCTTGCCGGGCACGGGCAGCTTGTTTGAGGCCTTTTTGGTGTTCTTCATAGGTTCATCCTCCTTGAATTGGATTAAAAAAGAGCCTCTATATCCTCATCGGAAAGAAGCTCATAATCGGGTATGGGTTTATTGAATTCAAACAGCGTTTCGGCGGCAGCACCTGCAAACGAGAGCGTCGCAACGGCATTTTCCGTCCCGCCGTGTTCATAGGGTGCTGCGCCGCCGTCCTCGGTCAGCGCAATGTTCGGGTGTTTCAGAATGTCGTATTTTTCGTCCATCACTGGGCGCTCACCACGGATAAACAAAAGGGCGTAACGGTTGTCCAGCATACGCACCTCGTCCGGCATCAGAAGCTCTCTGCCGCTGATCTGATAGTTCGTGCTGTAATTGCCGTTGCGCCCGGATGATTTGCCGTAGGTGTTGGTGTCGATGGTGGATTTGCCGAGATAGGATTCCGAGATCAGCTTGTGGGTCGAAGTTTCGTTGCCGCCGAGATAAAGGAACTCATCGCAGTTGCCGAGGATCGACTCCCATTCCTTTTCAAACAGCGCTTTGAGTGCCGCTACATTTTGCAGAATGATCGATACATACACATTGCGGGAACGCATGACCGCAAGGATCTTGGAGAAGTCCTCCGGCAAACTGACATTGCTGAACTCGTCCATCAAGAAGTGAACGGGAACGGGCAGACTGCCGCCGTATTTGTGGTCGGCCAGATAGAATAGCTGCTGAAAAAGCTGGGTATAAAGGATGCTGACCAAAAAGTTAAAGCTGGTGTCATTGTCGGGGATCAGGGCAAAGAGCGCCACTTTCTTTTCTCCGAGGGACGGCAGATCCAGCTCGTCCGTGGCGGTCAGCGCCGCCAGCGAGGACAGATTGAATTTCTCTAACCTCGCCGCCAGCGTGATCTGAATGGATTTCAGCGTTTTGGCGCTGCCGGAATGATAGTCCTTGTAATATTTCACGGCGATATGGTCGGGCTCCCGCATTTCCAGCTGCTCAAACAGCTCGTCCAGCGGTGAGGTGTATTCGTCGCAGTCCTCCCGCACATCCGCCGCACGCAGCATCTCCATGACCATCGGGAAGTTCTGCTCGTCGGGCGGCGCTTCGTATTTCAGATAGAAGATCAGTGCCAGCAGGAGCATAGATGCGGCGGTGTCCCAAAAGGGATCGTTGGACTGGCTGCCTTTCGGCGTGGTGCTTTTGAACAGATTGGTCACGAGCCGCTGCACATCGTTGTCATCCCGCAGGTACACAAACGGGTTGTAGCAGTGGCTTTTTTCCATGTTCAGAAGATCCAGCACCCGTACCTCATAGCCCTTTTGTCGCAGCAGATGCCCCGTACTGCGCAGCAGCTCGCCTTTCGGGTCGAGAACGGTAAAGCTCGTGTTGGCCTGGCACAGATTCGGTTTGGCGTAAAATCTCGTTTTGCCTGCGCCGCTGCCGCCGACCACGACCGTATTGAGGTTGCGGCGGTGCTTTCGCCCGTCCAGTCCCATACGGACATTCTGCGTGAAGATCTTGTTGTCCTCTGGTGCGGCTGCCCGGTATTTTCGGTTGACGGTTCGGGCAGAGCCCCACTTGGCCGAACCGTGTTCCTCGCCACGGCGGTAATTGCGGCGGGACGATAGAATGACACCCACCGCAAGCCCGTAAGCGCAGAGCAGAACGAGGACAGTTTTCAGACTGTCCCCGCAAAGCTCGATGTGAAACGGGTCGTTCATCACCGCGGGAAACCGGGCGACGATCTCCGGCAGACCGCCGTGGGCGGCAGGGGCGAGCAGCAGCCCCAGCCACACCACGGGGAGAATACCGAACAGGCAGAGGACAAGAGGGTTATTCTCTCGCTTCATCGTTTCGGCACCTTACCTTCTTTGCGGGGGCATCGATCACCTTCAAAAGAACTTCGTCAACAATGTCGGTGGGGCGTTCTTCCTCCAGCAGATCATTCCGCATTTCATTGAGGGCATTGACCACAACGCCGTGTTCATAGCGGTCAAGAGTCAATACCCGTTTTTCCTGTTTTCCCATCGTCATCGCTCCTGTTCACTCTGACGGGGCGCTTTGCTCTGTTCCAGCGACCGCATCATCCTTGCGGAAATATCATAGGCGGTGTCCCGGATGTCGGTCAGCTCAGCACGGATCGTCTGCGGGTCATCGGTGCGAAGAAAGTCGGCAGACGCTTCAAAGGCATAGCCGCTCACCTCCACACCGAACTCTTTGCCAAGGATATAGGAAACGCACTGCGCCTTGAAACCGGTATTTTCTTCGGTGTATTCCTCGCCGGTCCGGGCAAGCTCCGCCTGCGCCAGCGCTTTGGACAGACCGCAGAAAAGGTCGTTTGCCGACAAGCCACGGCGGACAAAAACGGCGTTCTGCTCACGGTCATACACGGCATCGATGCCATTCGGCAGCTCATCCACGGACTGCACCGGCGTAGGACGCTTGTAGATCAGGGCATTCAGCAGCGCCCGTGCGTCATGGGAAACCGCCTGCGGCGTTCTCGTCCAGGCAGTGGTCTGCGAAATGTCATAGACCCGCTTGATGTTGTAGGACACGCCAATGCTGCCATCGTCACGGGTGTACTCGCCGTTGGACTCGACAATCTTGATGGGGCGGCCAAATTCCTGCCGCTTGATATACACGCCCTGATCCCGCCAGAAATCTTTGTCGCCCAGTCTGCGGGCGTCCGGCTTCGTGGCAAGGATCAGCAGGGCGTTGGTGGCAGAGTAGTTGCGGAAAGCCGCCTGCACATCCAGATAATCACGGAATTTGCTGCCGTCTGTGCAGATCGTCTCGGCGGTGGCATCAGCCAGAGCATAAACCTCGTCACGCTCCGCCTTTTTCTTCGCCGCCCACGCCTCCTTGTCAAATTCGTCGGTCTGCGGGACAGATTCAAAAATATCGTCAAAATTGCTCATCGGTCATCGCTCCTTTGATTTCTTCGTTTCCTTTCGGGATGGCTGTTTGTGGGTGGTGGTCGGCTGCTTTTTCGGATCTTTCGCCGGGGTGGGTTCGGAAATGCTCGGCCCTGCCGCCTCTTTCTGCCTGCTCTCCCGGATTTCCCGCAATTCCTCACGGACAGAGGGGCGTTCTTCGGAAAATTTAGCAGTACCCTCGGCGGTTCTGCTTTGCTTCTCGGAGGTAGGCGCGGACGGACGGGATTTCTCCGTCTTTGCCGCCGCAGGGTTTGGGGATGCGTGCTCCTCCTTTTGGACGGGTGCGCCCAGCAGGTCATCCAGCAGGCGGTCATCTGCCGCCTTGTCGGGCTTCTCCTGCTCAGGGGCGGACGGGCCGGTTTTGTCCGCCTTGGCCTGCTCGATGTCCCGCTTGATGGAAACGGTATCGACCGTCGCCAGCTTGAACCGCTCCACGATGCGGTTGATCTTGGACGCATCCTCGGCACGCACCATAATGTCTACCATACCGTCAGCAGAGCGCTCTTTGCCCCGCAGGGCACAGTAGACAACGCCGCACCGCTTGGCCTCGGTCGCAAAATGCTTCAGATGCTCTTCGCTGACGGTGAACACTTTCAGCTCCTTGCCGCTTTTGAGCATGGCAGAGAGCCGCTGGTGGCCTTTGGTTTTGTTCTTATCTCGGTTTTTCCAGACAGCGTAGAGCATGGCGGCGATATTCTTTGCCGCCGAGCCGGTCAGCTTCAAGGCAACTTCCGTACCCTCCAAGCTGATCCGCACGACTTGCTCCGCTGCGTCACCGGAATTGTACATGGTCGGTTTTCTCCTTTCTTTCGGGTTGCTCGTCCTCACGGACGGCTTTGATTTTCTCTTGGATTACGCCGGAACGCTCAGCAATGCTGTTACATAGAACCACCTCCTTCCGCAGTGCGGCAAGTTCTTTGGAAAGTGCGGTGATCTGCGCTTTGACCTCCGCCGTCTTTTCAGGGTCAGACTTCACCGCTGCCGTCCGCTGTGCTTTATAAAGCTGTTTGCGCTTCTCGGTCAGAGCGGTGATTTTTTCGCTTACCTTATCCCGGTAGCAAAAAAGCTGCTCGGCGGTATCGATCCGATGTCCTATAAGCAGCCTTGTTTCGGCGGTGATGGCGTCCAGCTTCAACAGATCCTCCCGCAAGAGAAAGTGCAGCCGTTTTCTGCTTTGCTGCGGGCGGTTCTTCGGGAAGATGCCCAGCAGATAGCAGTAGTGAACATACAGCGCCCGAAAGCCGGTCAGTTTTCGGGCGACTTTCAGATTGCCGATCAGTCTGACCCGCAGGATCTCCGGCTTTTGTTCGGGCTTTTTCCGTTCGGGGCGGCTCTGGGATAAAATGCGTCTGCGGATGCTGTCCAGTGAGTAGTCCTCACCGAAATTACGCATCAGGCGCACAAACCGCTCCTTGCCCGGCGGCCTGACCGAAATATCTTTGCCGACCTTCACCGCATAGCCCTTTTTCCGCAAAGCGTCAAAAAACTGCCGCTCGGTCATGGCTTGCCGTATCGCCTCGTCAATGTCTGCACGGATCAGCCCACGCCAAGTGGGACGCTGTTCCTGCTCGGCACGCCATTCGCCGTATTGCTTGCCCCGGCCTTGCTGCGGTTGCTCGATCACCGACAGTCCGTATTCCCGGCAAAGCTCATCGGAAACCGTCTGCATCTCGTGGTAGTCCTTTCGGGTGCGGTGGTATTTGATGCCGTCCGCAAAGGATACGGTGTTGACGACAAAGTGATTGTGCAGATGATTTTCTTTGTCAAGGTGGGTGGCGACGATCACCTGATAGCGGTCGCCCCATAACCGGGTCGCCAGCTTTACGCCGATCTCATGCGCCAGTTCTGGCGTGGCCTCGCCGGGAGCAAAGGACTGATAACCGTGGTAGGCCACTGTGCCGTTCTCCTTGCCGAACCGCTTTTTCACAGCCAGCATTTCATCACGGGCAGTGGCGGGAGAGCAGTTGATGCCCGACACGAAGCGGTGGAGCGGTGCGTCGTCCTCACTGCCCGTTTCCTGTGTTTTCTCGGAATTGACAGCATAGCGGATCACATCAGAAAGCTGCTGCCCGTCCTGCTCGGTCAGTTCCCGGTCGGCGTAGAATTTGGGGGTTGCCGTCTTTTCGGGATTTTCCGCATAGATCACCACCTTGCCGAGCCAGCCTTTTACCCGCCATATTGATGTCGTCGCCATAAGCGTCACCTCATCGGGCGGGGCAGAATGACCGCTGCGGTGATTGCCTTGACGGCTTCATCCAGCTTGCGGCAGTTTTCGTCGTACCGCTGCACATCCAGTGCGTTCAGGGTATGAGCTTTTGCGGCGATCTGATTGAGGTTGTTGCCGATCCCGTGGAGCTCTCGCATCATGGCATAATAGTCGGGCGGCGGGGCGTCCTGCGGTTCAAGGCCGTTTACCAAGTGCCGAAGATACGCTTCACGGGATAGTCCGCTCTTTTTGACCTTCTTCTGAAACGCCTCGGCCTCTTTCTTGTCTAGCCAGAATTGAATGTGAACATTGCGTTTTCTCATAGGACCTCCTTGTTCAGCTCGTTTTGAATTTCCACGATCCGCTTGCCGACCGCATACACAACGGGAATCGTTACGCCGTTGCCTGCCTGCTTGTAAAGTTGGGTGTCGGAATTGACGGCGGCTGCCCGGTCAAACATATCGTCCGAAAAACCTTGCAGCCTCCAGCACTCACGGGGTGTCAGCTTGCGGATGCGTCCGCAGCCAAGCGGCACGCCCTGATTGCAGGAAGTGTCCAGCGTCTGCGCATGGCCTTTGCTGACACGGCCTCGGCGGGTCTTGCTGTCGGGAAACGCCAGATTGATGCTGTCGCCGCAGTGGGCCTCCGCATATCCGGCAGCAGTGGCGTTTTTGATACGCAAAGCAAACTCGCAGGTATCGCAGGCGCAGAGATAAACGCCGTGCTTGTCCTGCGTGTTCAGACAAAAGGCCGGTTCGCCGCACTCCTTGAAGCGCCGTCCGTTCTGCCGCTTGTTTTCCCGGTCGGGGGTGAGGACGGCACGGCAACCATAAAAAATGCCGGAGCTTTCGCCCCGGTTGCTGACCCCAATCTTGTCATAGCCTGCGATTAGGCATTTGGTGTGATCCTGCTCCAAGATTTTCGGATCACCCCGTTTTAGCTGAATGAGCGCCGTTTCTTCGGTGCGGTTTGGGCACTCGCCGCTCATGCAGAGAACGCCGCTTTTGTCGCCGCTGTGGTTGGTAATGCCGCTGTCATACCTTGCCTTGATGCAGCGGGCGTGTTCGGTCAGCCTCGGTTCACCTTTGCACAGGTCGATGAAGTACATTCCCGTGCGTCCGGCAAAGCCGCCGCCCTCGCTCATCAGCGTGCAGCTCACGCCTGCGGGATCATAGACCCGCTTGCCCTGCGTGCCGCTGATCAACTGTATAAGAGCCTTGCCGTCGCCTGCGGTGACAGGAAATACTTTTCGT
>OHUT01000216.1_pt1 | contig 30004 bp, 25 predicted proteins | sample 1579321 | NCBI WGS metagenome assembly OHUT01 (sample SAMEA3882514, study PRJEB24775) | human gut metagenome | biome: human-associated habitat; feature: intestine environment; material: feces | place: Netherlands | collected 2009/2010
CGCAGAGATCTTGATGCCCTGGCGCTTTTCCACCATGCGCACAAAATCCGCCGCGTCCACAAGGCTGTCCATCGTGCCGGTGTCCAGCCATGCAAAGCCGCGGCCCAGCAGCTGCACATCCAGCTCGTCCTGCTTCAGGTACATATCGTTCAGGGTGGTAATCTCCAGCTCGCCGCGGGCAGAGGGCTTTACCTGCTTTGCCATCTGCACCACTTCCTTGTTGTAGAAGTACAGGCCGGTGATGGCGTAGTTGGACTTGGGATGCTGGGGCTTTTCCTCCACGCTGAGCACCTTGCCGTCCTTGTCGAACTCCACGATGCCAAAGCGCTCGGGGTCCTGCACATAGTAGCCGAACACGGTGCAGCGGCCCTTGTTCTCTGCGTTGGCCACGGCGCTCTTGAGCAGCTTGGAGAAGCCGTTGCCGTAGAAAATGTTATCGCCCAGGATCATGGCGCAGCAGTCATCGCCAATGAACTCTTCGCCCAGAATAAAGGCCTGTGCCAGACCATCCGGAGAGGGCTGCACCTTATACTGCAGATGGATGCCGTACTGGCTGCCATCGCCCAGCAGCGCCTCAATTTTCGGCATGCCCTGGGCGCACGGCGTGCACTTGCCGCAGGTCTGCGCGGCGCTCGCTTGCAACTGTCCCAGCACCATCCCCACCGGACACTGGCCCGGCGGCATGGCTTCCACGCGTCGGGCGAAGGCCTCGACGAACTCCCCCGTCCGTGCATCGGCCCGCGCCGCCACCTCAACGGTCAAACGCCCCATAGCTCTCTCTTTCCTGTATTGACGCTAACCGACACACCATAACGCGTCTAGTATTTCCGATTGGTAACAAGCCCATGGGAAAAAGCACTACGGCGCAGAATTAACTCTAAACCACCTGAGAATACCTTCTAGAGCTCTGCCACGGTGCCGAGTCCGCGCCTCGCGGCGGCGTCCAGGGCGATCTTGGCGCAGGCAATGTCAAGCAGCGCGGTGCCCGCCGAGTCGAAGACCGTGACGTCCTCGGCGCTCGTGCGGCCCGGCACCTTCCCCACCAGCACGTCTCCCAGCTCGCCGAGCACATGATCCAGGCCGAAGGCGCCCTCAGCCAGTCCGCGCTCGATCTCGCCGTTGCTCGCGCAGTTGGCCGTATCGTCGGAGTAGCCGTAGCCCACGCGAAAGCTCTTCGGCTCCTCGAAGCAGTCGCCCGGCGTGACGAAGGCACCGTTGAACTTCACCATATCGGTGCAGAAATCGTAGGAGGGGATGTCGTAGTCGTAGTAGACGAGCGCCGTCGTGCCGGCCTCGGGCGGAACGACGGACAGGTGCGGCTCCGATTCCACCCATTCCAAAAGCGTAGCCAAATTCTCCCGCACGATACGGCGGCTGCGGTCGAGGATGGCGTCGGCATGGGCCAGCGCGTAGGCGCCCACGGCCTCGTCGAACAAGCCGCAGGAGATGAGGTTGTAGTCGCGATGGGACAGAAGGTCTCGGCGCAGCTGTTCGTCCTTGGTAATGCACCAGCCCAGACGGATGCCCGCCAGCGACCACACCTTGCTCATGGAGCTGGTGGTGACGCCCTTGTCGTAAAGGTCGACGACCGACTCGGCGTACTCGTCGGTCTGGTTCAAGTGGCGGTACACCTCGTCGCAGTGCAGCCACGCGTCGTTCTTGCGCGCCACCTCCACGATGGCCCGCAGCGTCTCGCCGTCGAGCAGGGCACCCGTGGGGTTGTCGGGATTGTTGATGCAGATGACCTTCGTCTCCGGCGTGCACAGGGCGTCCAGGGCCTCCACGTCCACGTGGTAGCCGTTCTCCTTCTCCAGATGCAGCACGTCCACCGCAGCGCCGCACATCTCGGGGATGGAGTAGAGCTGCTGGTAGGTGGGCATGACCGACACCACGTGGTCGCCCGGGTTCACCAGCGTCGAGAGCACGAGCGCGTTGGCGCCGGCGGCCCCGTGGGTGGGAATGATGTGCTCGGGCGCCACGGTGCGGTAGAGCTTGGCGATGCCAGAAAGCAGGTCGGGGCGACCCTCGATGTCGCCGTAGGTGAGGCGGCGCGCCGCGAAGGCGTCCAGAAACGCCTGCTTGTCGCCGCCGGTCAGCTCGAAGAGCTGGTCGAGGGACAGCGAGTACACGCACGTCTCGGCGACGTTGTAGGTGCACTTCGTCTCCCAGAGGTTCATCCACTGCTCGACTTCGAAATCCTTGATCTCCATGGGGGTTCTCCTTCTCGCTGATCCACGGTCTCCGCTAGGAACGTGAGTCCAGCATAAAAGGCGAACCCGAAGCAGGATGTGGAGGCGGCCACAGGCTCTCAGGCGGCCCGTTGTGGGCGCCCACAACGGGGCTTGCGGCCGCCCACGGCGCAAACGAGCCGCGCCCTGTCGCACGCAGCGCTCTGCGAAAGCGAGGTGCCTAGAGGAAGATCATCGACAGGTAGGCGAACAGCTGCTTGTCCGTGGCGTCTTCCATCGCCAGCACCGCGCGAGCACGGTTGACGCGGTTGCGCACCGAATTGGGGTGCTGGCAGAGGCGCTCAGCCGCCGCGTTCGCGTCACCGCCGCAAGCCACGTAGACCCGCAGGCTCTCGACGAGATTGGAGCCTGCTTCAGCATCGGAGGCAGCGAGTCGATCAAGGCCCGCTGCGCAGGCGCGCTCGAGCAGCCAGCCGTTTTGTCGGGCAACACGGAAGGCATCTGGGCCCAGCATGTCCCACGAAACAGCAGAGTGGCCCATCCTTTTTGCCGCCTCGCCGCATCCGAGAGCCTCGACGATGGCCCCATCGGCCCAATCGGTACCGAACACCTCGGAGAGCCCAGCCGCGCAATGCCCTCCAAAGCCGGCGATAAGCACCTCGATATCGCCTGCTTCCAGAGACTCGAAATCATCGGCGACAAGAAGGGCCAAAAGACGCTGCGCCGACGGCTCGCAGCAACGACGCGCTCTGACCGCCAGCTGAGAAATCCGAGACTCTTTCGGAGCCCCAACAGGGCGGAGAAAGGCTTTTGGACAACCTTCTCGCTACGGGGCCAGGCAGGTTATCGGGACGACGTAGACGCCGTCCGGTCGGCAATAGGCCGCTTGCTGGCCCGTGAGCACCATAAGGAACGAGGGAGCTCCCTCTTTGGAATCGTCAACACGCGAGGCGAGCTTCAACAAGTGGGCCGCGCCCTCTTCAACCTGCTTCTCGCCGAGCTTCACCTCGACGGCCCCCCAGCGACCATCGTCCAAGACGACGACGGCGTCGGCCTCGAGACCCGTCTTATCGCGATAGTGGTAGACGGTTCCCCGCAGCTTGGCCGCATACACGCGCAGATCACGCACGCACAGCGATTCGAAAAACAGCCCGAAGGTACTAAAGTCCAGCAAGAGCTTCCGCGGAGACGCGCCCAACAGGGCCGCCCCGATGCTCGGATCGCAGAAGTGCCGCGTCGGGCTGGTGCGCACGGCGGTCTTGGAGCGCAACGCCGGATTCCACGCCGGCAAGTCCTCGGTAACGTAGGTGCGCCGGAGCGCGTCGAGGTAATCGGCGACCGTGTTCTCCGAAGGTGGCTCTCCTCCCATATCCGCTGCGATGGTCGCCTGGCTCGCCTCGGTGGATATGTTGCGCGCATAGGAGCGCAGAATGGCCCGCAGCCACGTCGAGTTGCGCTTCTTGTCGTCCATCTCGTCGATGTCCGAGTCGAGCAGCTCGGCAACGTAATCCTTAGCCTGGTCGAGGGCGATCTCCGGATCGCTTTCCAGCACGGCCTCCGGCCAACCGCCACGGCAGAGCGCAAAGGCGATGTCCTCGATGGAGCGATCAGATATGGCGCCCACCTCGGCGGCACCATCGAAGAGCCCCGCTAGTGAGACCGCGCCCGTAGACTCGCGGGATTCGAAGAGCGACATGGGGCGCATATGTATACGGGATATCCGTCCCACGCCGGAATGCTTCGGTCTCTTCTTGGGCGTAGCCGAACCGGTGAGGATGAACCGGCCCTTGCCCTTCCCCTGGTCGACCGCGAAACGGACGGCATCCCACAGCTGCGGCGCCATCTGCCATTCGTCGATGAGGTGCGGCTCGGCGCCTTCCAAGAGCACCGACGGGCGCACTTCGGCCAAAGCGACCAGAGAGGGACCCTCGTCGGGATCTTGGAGGTACACAGCACTTTGCGCCTGCTGCTTGGCCGTCTCGGTCTTGCCGCACCATTTCGCACCGACGATCTGAACGGCGCCGGAAGCCCGAAGCGCCCGCTGAAGCACAGCGTCAGCCACGCGCGGCCAATAGCCCTCCTGTCGCTCTTCGTCCTTCTCCACCATGGCGCGCCCCTTCCATCAATGATCGATCGGTGCGCCTACTATACCACGTCAGCGAGGTGATTGCGGAAGTTGGATCGTTTTCATTGCAGAAGTTGGATCATTTTTGTTGAGGAAGTTGGACTTTTGGGAGACATTTGTCGCACCGAGGACGTAACCCTTCTCCAGGTGGTAATTACCCACGTCGAGGATCTTGCCGAGCGCCTTGTGCCGTGCGAGGGAACAACAACGTCAACTCTGGCCGCAACGCCGCCAACGCTGCTGCGGTTTACCTAGCCGCATAGCGCGAGAACAAGGATAGTCGCCAAAACCGCCGGCTACTCTCGTCTAGTCGCTCTTCCCCATACAGGCCGCCACGTATCTCCCTCCCCTGCGTGGCAGCCTGAGCGTTGTCATTGTCCTGCGATCTCCTTGTGGAAATAGGCACCGAACGCGTACAGTGGCACGTTCTTAATCACTCCATCACGTGAGAAAGGGGCCAACGAAGTGCGCAAGGCCAGTACTGGGAGATGCTTTTTGACGAAAGCGGCAAGGCTTTTCGCCCTCAGATTGGTTCCAGCCTTCACCTCAATGGGCACGGGCTGCGGCACTCGCTCGTTTCCATCTACGATGAAATCGATTTCGGTGCGCGTCGACTGGTTCATGAAATAGTGCAGCTTGTTGCCCGTATCCACTTTGTTGCCCGCCTGGCCGCTCGCAAGCAGTTCTTGGGCAACGAGCTGCTCTGCAAGCGCCCCCTTGAATGAACTGAACAACGCCTCGCTATCGAGAATAGTTCGGGCACTCAAGTTGCACATTGCGCCAAGTAGACCCACATCGAGCACATAGACCTTGAACACTCCCTCGTCTTCATAAGACGCAAGAGGCGACTCGGGCACGCTCACACAACTCGAGGGACACACAAGCGAGGTGTCGGTCAGCCATTGCAGAGCATCTTCGTACTCCCGGGCTCTCGCCGACTCCCGTATCTTGGAAAACATAAACTTACGGTTTTCTTTGGCCAAGTTTGTCGGCACCGCCCGCCAGACACGACGAATCCGTTCTGCTAGCGCATCGTCGGCATACTTTGAGAAATCGGCGCTGTAGGAGCGCAAGAGCTCGCTGTGCACACGGCGCGCCTCCGCTGGATCCGACGTTTCTGCGAAGGAAAGCACCGCCTCCGGCATTCCCCCTACGAATAGATATTGTTTCAGCAGCTCGATCAACCGGTCGTGGAACGGGGCCATGGCATCCCAGTCAAGAGCAGACACCAATTCAGCCAACAATTCCTCACCAACACCGTCTAAAAACTCCCGGAAACTGAGAGGGTAGAGATCGAGAAAGCTCACTTTCCCCACAGGGAATGAAGCCCGCGCCTGCGGCTTATTTTCCGTTCGCTTCCCCCGCCGCAACGCAAGTCCGAGCGCCGATCCGCCCGCAACAACGGGAATATGGGGAGTTTGCTCGTTGAAGTACTTGAGCGATTGAATGGCGCGAGGGGATTCTTGTATCTCATCAAGAATGAGCAGAGTATGCTTGTCGATGCGGACGCCTGCTTCAGCTTGGAGTATGGGAAGGAGCCTGTTCGGCGACAACGATCCTTCGAAAGCGGCGATGAGCTGGGGATTGTCATCGAAGGTGATGTACGCCGTTTCCCTGAAGTACGCTCGCCCAAACTCCTTCATAAGCCACGTTTTCCCCACCTGCCGGGCTCCGCTCACGATGAGCGGCTTTCGTCGAGGAGATTCTTTCCAGCGCTTCATATCTTCGATGGCCTGGCGCTTCATGGCATCCTTTCAGGGTGATTCACGTTTTTGCATAGGTTATTTTTGCAAATCACCACGTTTTTGCATAGGAGAATTTTGGGATTCACCACGTTTTTATATAGGTAACGGTATCCCGACAGCAGCAAGCTGAAAAGTCAACCTCATTCCGAATCGAGAAACTTAGTGAAACTTAGAACTCCTTAGTAAAACTTAGAAGGAGGCATTGTGGGCATCGAGGAGAATCCTTTCACCCCAAGGAGTCGGCGTGCTCTTCACCGTCGACGAAGTCGATCCGACGCTTGACGAAATGGTTCAGCTCGCCGCCTTCTACCAGCACTTTGTTCGGGAGGGGCGCAAGGTAGCGCTCCTCATGGCGGGACTGCCGCACAACATCTCATCTTTGCTCAACAACAAGACCGTGTCGTTTCTCCGGCGCTCGAACCGCAGGGCGCTTGACCGCATTCCCGACGGCGAGGTTTCCGCAGCGCTCGTGCGCACGGCCCAAGCAGGCAACCGCAACGTTGACGCAGCGGCGCTGACTGCAGCGACGGAGTCCATCGGCGGCTTTCCTTTCATGCTCCAGCTTGTCGGGTACTACGCCTGGGACGAAAATCCCCGGGCTAGCACACTCGATTCGGCCGACTTCGCGCGCGGTATCGCCATCGCACAGCAGGAAATGACCTACCGTATTTTGGACGCCACCTTCGCCGAGCTCTCCCCCGGCGACCTTCGTTTCGCCGCAGCTATGCTGGAAGATGAAGGGGACAGCCGCATCGCCGATCTCGTCGAGCGGCTGGGGCGTTCCTCTTCCGTCGTGGCGCAGTACCGCAAGCGGCTTATCGACGCCGGCATCATTGGCAAACGCGCACGCGGCCTCGTGGGGTTCGACCTCCCTTACTTCCGCGACTACTTGCAGGAGAAGCTCGACAACGGAGAACTGCTGCTCGAGAATTAGGCTTCCGAACCCCGCCCCCTACAGCGCCAGCTTGTAGATGGCCTCGGCGTCTTCCAGGGTCAGCTTCTTGAAGGTGCCGAAGGGGATGCCCTTGTTCTGGGCCAGCGTCGGCAGCATCTTCGGGATGTCGGTCTCTTCCACGTCCAGCTCGGCAAGAGTGGTGGGCATCCCCAGGCTCGCGAAGAAGGAGCGCGTCTCGTCGATGGCCGAAAGCGCGTCGGCTTCCACGTCACCGGTCGGCGTCAGCCCGAATACGGCCTGGCCGTAGAAGGCGAAGCGCGCCGGGTTCTCGCTGTAGACGTATTCCATCCAGGCGGGGAACATGACGGCCAGGCCCGCGCCGTGGGTGATGGACGGGTCCAGCGCCGACAGTTCGTGCTCGAGCCCGTGGGTGGCCCAGTCCTCGTGGCGGCCCACTCCGGCGAGCCCCTGATGGCAGAGCATGCCGGCCCACATGATGTTGGCGCGGGCATCGTAGTTGTCGGGGTCGGCCAGCACGCGCGGCGCCTCGGCGCGGATGGTGTTCATGAGCGACAGGTTCAGATTGTCGGTCACAGGCACCGCGCCCACGTCGTCGAAGAAGCGCTCCAGCAGGTGGCAGAACATGTCGGTAAGGCCAGCGGCTGTCTGGAAGGGCGGCAGGGTGAAGGTGAGCTCGGGGTTCATGAAGGCGAACTTCGGGCGGTGAGCGTTGTTGGCGTACCCGGTCTTGCGGCCCAGCTCGTCGTTGGAGATGACCGTGTTCTTCGAGGCCTCGCTGCCGGCGGCGGGGATGGTGAGCACCACGGCGATAGGCAGCACATCGTGATCGGTGGCCTTGGTTTCGAAGAGCTCCCACACGTCGCCATCCACGCAAGCGCCGTTGGCGATGGCCTTTGCGGAGTCGATAACCGAGCCGCCGCCCACAGCGAGAATCCAGTCGACGTTAGCTTCCTTGCAGAGGCGCACGCCCTCGCGCACGAGCATGATCTCGGGGTTCGGGCGCACGCCGCCCAGTTCCAAGTGCTCGATGCCCGCAGCATCCAGCGAGGCGCCCACGCGGTCGATAAGTCCGGAGGCCACGGCGCTGCCGCCGCCGAAGTGCACAAGCACCCGCTTGGCGCCAGCTGCTGCCAGCTTCTCGCCCACCTGCTCTTCGGCCCCGCGTCCGAAGACGAAATGTGTGGGGGAAACGAATTCGAAGTTTTCCATGGGAGTCCCTTTCTGCTTTTCGACCGGGCGACACCTTGTCGCCATCGCCGCACCATCGCCCTCGGGCGCGTTCTCCAATCATGCTCTGTGTCGATGCTAGGGCATTGCCGGCAAACAGGCAACTGTCAGACCACGGGAAAATGTCTCGCAATTTTTGCAAACAGGACAGCTTGTCACAAGATTACGCTCAGACCCCCGCATTGGTCAGGGAGGTTATTCCCCGTGAGCGCGGGTTATGAGATCGGCCATTTCCGTGGCGGTTTTGGTGGCTATGTCGGCCCGGGCCGCCAGGCGTTTGTCGTGGGTGACCAGATAGTTTGCCTTGCACAATTCGCAGGAGGCAAGAACTGAAGCGTCTTCGTAATCCGAGGTGATATCGCGATAGTGGCGAGCTAGCCACGCCGTACGATCGTCCATGGGAACCGATATCGCAAGATCGGTCATGTGGTCGACGCAGCCCCACGCGAAGTTGTTTATAGCCCAGGCTGTGCGTTCGTCGACGGTACCACCGTTCTCACGTACTTGCTGCTTCAAGAATTTCCCCACCGTGAAGAAAACTTCGTTGACAGCATCCGCTGGCGTTCCCAAAGTAACATTGTACTTCTCGGCAACACGAAGAAAGCGGGCAGCATCTTCGTGAAGAGGTCGTTCGTGGAGATAGAAGTCGAGCCAGATGTTTTTATCTACAACAATGGCGTTCTCTGCAACCGTCACCAGAGCCCCCTTTCGGCCAGTCTTTCGGTTTTTGCCTCGTAGAAAAGATTGTCCCAATATTCGTCAGAGAACTCCCGAGGCGAGGCAGCTGGCGGAATACCCAGGGCCTGGCGTTGCGCCTGAAGCGATGCCAGGAAATCATCGATCGCTCGGGCGCGTTTCTCGCCCTCGCTCATGGCGTCGGCTTCCTCCGTCTCGGGGCCGATGACCGCCTGCAAGGCCGCTTCGGACTCGTCGTCATAGCGCGCCGCCACCTCGTAAAAGCGCCGCAGGGCCTCCGACGGAGTGCAGCCGAACCGAGCAAAGCGCTCGTCCCCGCGCCGCTTCAATTCGGCATCGATACGGAAGTTCATCTGCATGTTCGGCATAGCAACCCCTTTCAGAATTGCTAGCAGTATATCATAACTCTCGACCTTCTATCCATAGTAAGTCGAGAGTCCCCGACAAACCTTCCCTCCGCAGCTCCCGCTTTTTATTTGCTTCGCTGGGCCTGAGACGTGAAAACATGGGGCTCGGCGAGGCTGTGCTAACATGGAAGAAGCTGGGGTACTGTGCGCCTTCACCATCGAGAACCGCCGCGTTGAGGTGGACGACCCTGTAGAGGTCCTTCCCCGCGTGCGCATCGCCGGCGAATACACCCAGGAAGGCTTCGAATACCTCGTAGAACCCAACGGCGGCGAGCAGTAAAGGCGAGACTAGCGAAGAGGCTTCTGGGCGACGCCCGCCGTTTCCACAAGCGCTCTGCCAAGATCGCCAGTTTGGTATCCTCCGACGCTGCTTGCTGTCGCTTAATCCCGCTCGCCGGGCTGGCGAACGCGAATTTCCTGCTCCTTCACGGAGACGCGGGAATGGGGCGGCACCGAGAAGGTCACGAAGGTGGAGCCCGCGATAACCGAGCCCTCGCCGATGACCGTCTCGCCGCCCAGCACACTGGCGTTGGAGTAGATGGTGACGTTGTCCTCGATGGTGGGGTGGCGCTTCACGCCGGCCAGGCGCTGGCCGCCGCGGGTGGAGAGCGCGCCCAGCGTAACGCCCTGGTACAGCTTCACGTGGTCGCCGATAGTGGTAGTCTCGCCGATGACAACACCAGTGCCGTGGTCGATGAAGAAGTACTCGCCGATATGAGCGCCAGCACCGATATCGATACCCGTGGAAGAGTGGGCGATTTCGGTCATCACGCGCGGGATGATGGGCACGCCCAAGTCGTAGAGCACGTGCGCAATACGATACACGTAGATGGCGTACAGACCCGGGTAGGTGAAGATGACCTCCTCCTTCGAGCCGGCCGCCGGGTCACCGTCGTAGAGCGCCTGCACGTCGGTGAGCAGCGTGCGCTGGATTTCGGGCAGGGCGTCGAAAAACTTCGTGCAGATATCAGCCGTCTGCTCGCAAATGGAGTCACTCGTGCAACCGCCGCACAAGTGATTGCCGCTACCGACGAGGTCGTCACGATCATCGGAGGTGTAGGTGAGCGCCAAAATGAGCTGCTGGCGCAGCACCGATTCAATGTCGATAAGCGTCTGACCGATGAAGTAGCTGGGGCTCGTGGAAGGCGACAGCATCTCCGGCCCGAAATAGCCGGGGAACAGCACGCGGCGCAACTCGGTGATGAGCCCCTTGATAGCCGTGCGGCTGGGGAAGCGGCGGCCGGGCTTGGTGAAGAAGATCTCGTCCGCCTCGTAGTTCTTCTCGATGGCCGCGACGATGCGCTCTAGGTTGTCTCCGAACATGGGCCTTCCTTTCCGAACGGGGCTGCCGGCACGGGCGGCCCCTAGGGTGGCGCCGCGGCGTAAGGGTTGCCAGCGCCTCTGGTGTTTTCGATAGGATAGCAGATCGGAGACGCTTGACCGCCCGCAGCCCTCGCCGCCGCGCAAAACAGTTACTATCGGAGTAAAGATACCGGATGCCCCCTCCCAGCGCACCGCCGCTTGCCCGCACCGTCGCAAGCAAGCGCACAATCGCACCCCGCGCACCTGGCGTCTTCCCATACGCACGGAAGCCGACCCTGCGGCTTCCCACACGCAAGCAGCCCCGTTGCCCTCGCTCGCCGGGGCTGCTTGAATTTAACACTCCTCGCAGGCCTCTTCCACACACTCGTGCTGGCCGGAGGGGCCCTCGCCGCAGTAGACGGCACGCTCCGGATGGTCGGCCAGGTAAGCGGCCATGGAGTACTGGGTGATGTCGCTGCGGTTGATGATGCCCACGATGTGGCCCGCTTCCAGCACCGGCACCTTCTTCAGGTGGTTCTCGGACAGAACACGGCACACATCGGTCAGGTTCGCGTGCACGCTCACGCAGATGGGGCTGGCGGCGCCAATTTCGCTGGCGCGCATCTGCATGACCTTCGCCAGCTTCTCGTCGTAGCCCTCGTCGTCGTTCACGGTGCTGTTGATCAGCACGATGGGATCGGTGAACGAGTTGCTGCGCGGGCTCAGCCGCTTCAGGATGTCGCCATCGGAAATGAAGCCCACCGGCTCGCCCGACTCGTCCACGATGGGCGCCGCCGAGATGTTCTTCTCCACGAACAGGCGCATGGCCTCTTCCACCGTAGCCTCCCGGCTCAGCGAGTACACGTCGGTCTTCATGATGGACGTGAGCAGCGACTTGCGGGTGCCCTCCTCGTCCACCGCGGCCTCCTCGCCGGGCTTGTCCTTCACAAGGGCGATAGTCATGACCAGGCCGACGAGGCAGAGCACCGTGCACACGAGGAAGGCGGCGTTGATGCCCAGCATGGTGCCCTCGGTGGCGCCGAGGCCCGGCGAGGCGATGTTCTGCACCTGGGTGCTCACGGCGATGATGATGGCGGTGCCGAGCGAGCCTGCCACCTGGCGCAGCGTGTTGTTCACGGAGGTGCCGTGGTTCATGACCTTGTTGTCCAGGGCGTTCATGCCCCAGGTGGTGATGGGCATGTTCACCAGCGACATCGAGAACATGCGCACCGTGTACACGATGGTGATGTAAATGATGCTGGACGTGAGGTTCAGAATGGCGAAGGCGAAGGTGGTGAGCGTCAGCAAACTCATGCCCACGATGGCCATGCGGCGTGGGCCGTGGCGGTCGAACCACTTGCCGGCGAGCGGATTCATGATGCCCATAAGGATAGCGCCGGGCATGAGCACGAGGCCCGACACCGTGGCCGACAGCCCATGGAGAGACTGCACGTAAATGGGCATGAGGATGCCGGCGGCCAGAAGCGCACCCTGCACGAGCATGCCGATGATGGTGCCCACGAGGAAGCGGCGGTTCTTCAGCACGTCGACGCGCAGCATCGGACGCGGCAGACGCGTCTGGCGGATGAAGAACCACACAACGCCGACGATGCCGAGCGCGGTGGTGAGCAGCGGCACCAACGTGAAGCCGGCCGAGCCCAGGGCCGAGAAACCGTAGAGCATAAGCCCGAAGCCCAAGGTGGAAAGGGCCAGCGACAGCGGATCGAGCACCGAGTCGCCCTTGTTCGCCGGCGCCTTGTTGTCCACAAGGAACAGCGACGGAACGATAATAACGATGGACAGGGCGAAGATGAGGTAGAACAGAATGTGCCAGTCGGCCTGGTCGATGACGAAGCCCGCCACCGTGGGGCCGATGGCCGGCGCGAAGGCGATAACCAAGCCGAAGATGCCCATGGCCGAGCCGCGGCGATCAACCGGGAACACCAGCATGAGCACGGTCATGGTCACCGGCATGAGGATGCCGGCGCCGGCGGCCTGCACGAGACGGCCTCCCAGAAGCACCGGGAAGTTGAGGCCCACGGCCGCCAACAGCGTGCCCACGGCAAACAAGCTCATCGAGAACACGAACAGCTTCCGCGTGGAGAACCGATCCTGCAGAAACGCCGTGATGGGGATCATGATGGCGTTCACCAGCGTGAACCCGGTGGTCAGCCATTGGGCCGTGGACTGATCGACATTCATCTCGGTCATGATGGACGGCAGCGCCGGCGTCACCAGCGTCTGGTTCAGCACCGTCACAAAGGCGCCCAGCACGAGCACTACCAGCATCATCCATTGTTTGCGCGTTAGCTTCATACACAACACCTCACTCGCTTCTCGCCCCGCTCTCGCTTGTTTTTTCCTAGTATGAGCGTCGCCGGTATCTTCTGCGGTATCAGTTCGGCGACTGTTTGGGAAAATCATCTATAGATTCGCTCATGTTATCTCCCGCACCTCTATAATGCGGAACAGAGTTTTTGCCCTGAAAGGATGATTGATCGGTATGCAAACCGCTATATGCCTGTTGCTCGTGGTGTTCTTCTTGCTGATGAACGCGTTCTTCGTCATCGCGGAATTCGCGCTGGTGCGCGTGCGCAAGAGCCAGATTGACATGGCCGTCGCCGAGAAGCGCCGCGGCGCCGAGGCCGCCCGCGACGTGACCACGCACATCAACGCCTACCTGTCGGCCTGCCAGCTCGGCATCACGCTGGCATCGCTGGCCATCGGCTGGTTGGGCGAGCCGGCCGTCTCCGCCGTTCTGGAAGCACCGCTTCTGGCCTGGGGCTTCCCCGAGGCGACGATATATCCCATCTGCGTGGCCGTGGGCTTTTTCATCGTGACCACCCTGCACGTAGTGGTCGGCGAGCTCATCCCGAAATCCTTCGCCATCTTCGCCACCGAGAAGTACGCCCTGCACACCGCCGGTCCCTTGCGCGTGTTCTACCGCGTCACCTACCCAATCATGGTCATCTTCAACGGCATTACCAACGGCGTCATGCGGCTGTTCGGGCATGACCCGGCCGACGAGCACGAGGTGTACACCGGCGAGGAGATCAAGCTGCTCATTGACGAGTCCACGGAAAGCGGCCTCATCGATCCGGAGCAGAACGAGTTCGTCGACAACATCTTCGATCTGGGCGACAAAGACGCCGAGGGGATCATGACCCCGCGCACCGACGTCATCTGTCTCGATTTGGAAGACACGCTGGAAGAGAACTGGGACATCGTGCGCCAGTATAAGTACACGCGCTACCCGGTGTGCGACGGCTCGAAGGACCGCATCGTCGGCTTCGTGCACACCAAGGACCTCGTGGACGTGCCCAAGGACGCGCCCATGAGCGATTGGAAGATTCGCGAGCTGCCGCCCGTGCCCGAGGGCGCGCCCATCGCGAAGCTGCTGCAGGCCATGCAGGAGGGTCGCACCGAGATGTGCGTTGTCGTGGATGAGCACGGCGGCACGGCGGGCATCGTCACCATGAGCGACATCATGGAGCAGATCGTCGGCCGCATCGACGACGAGTACGTGCACGACACCGACGACGACATCGAGGAACTGCCTGACGGCACCTACCAGATCAACGGCACCTTGGCCATCGACGACTTGGTGGAACTGCTCGGCTTCGAGCCCGAGGCGGCCAACGACGTGGAAACCGCCGGCGGCCTTCTGCTGTCGCTGTTCGACCGCATCCCCAAGGAGGGCGACGTGGCGGTGCTTGAGAACCGCGGCACCAAGGTGACCTTCACCGTGCTGGCCATGGATCGCTTGCGCATCGACCGCATCTGCATGGCCATCGACCGTCCCGAGGAGGAGTAGCGGGCGGCCCCGAGAGCTTCGTATCCGGGCGGTCTTCGGGCCGCCCTTCGACCGAGCGACGGCCCCATGTATAATGTCCCCGTATGATCGAGGGCCACAACAGGAAGGGGCATACCGTTGCAGCGCAATCATGGGCGGTGGCTCGGCAGAAATCTCCTGATAGCTGTGGCGGGTATCTCCGCCCTTCTGGCGGCCCAGTCATTTGAGGCGCCCTGCGAGATTTCCTGGTATCTTCCCCTGGGACAAGGCAGCGTGCCGGCGACCATTGTAGACGTAGCCGTCGCCTCCCTCGTTTCTTGCGCTTTGATCATCGCGGGCAACCGAGGGGGACGCGCACTCGCGAGTGTTCCCCTCGCCATAGCAAGCGCCTCATGCTGCCTAATGGGCCTGGCCGTACAAGGCACAGGAGAGCCCCTCTCCATTTTCGGACTCATCCTCATGTCTGCCGGGGGAACCGTTCTTCTCTTCTGCTGGCTGGCGGCAGTCTGCGCCCAGCGCGATATCGGCATTGTCGAACTGATGATAGAGGTCGAGGTGCTCGCATCGGCGGCGGCGATTCTCCCCTCGCTTCTGTCTGCGTCATGGTGCCAAGCCCTCGCCGGCATGAGCGTGGCAGCCTCTGCGGTGGCACTTTGCCTCATCCAGCGCCCCGCGCCTTCCTCATCGGAGGCCGAGCGGTCTTTTACCCTCGAGCCATCTTCGTTGGCGAAAATCCTCTGCAGCTTTTTTGTTATCGGACTGGTGGTAGGATCCTTGCAGTACTCGGTCTTCCTGCAGCAGGCAGAAGGAGAGATGTTCCCCGTCATCATTACCGCCATATCGCTCGCACTCGTGCTCTGGCTCTTTAACCGCGGGCGAGACTTCAATCTGCCGGTATGGACGAAAGTAGTTGCGACCCTTTCGCTGGTCGCTCTTATCTTAGTGCTGTTCTCATCGACTCTCACCTACCTTGCCTACGTGTTGGCCGGCATCGCATACTCTCTTTTGGAATGCGGCGCCCTCTACATGGGATTGCTCCTGGGGCGACTGTATCCTGGTACTCGTGTGAGAATCTTAGCCACTGCTTGGTGTGTGGGGACTTTAGGGTCCCTCCCCCTGCTGGCTTCCGCTTTTTTCGGACCCCACATCGCGAGCAGGGTCGCCATGCTCTTCATGGCCCTTCTGCTCGTCGTGGCATCCATTTGGATTCTGGAGGATCGAACCATGTCGCTGCTGTTGTCCGCAAGCGGCGGCGCGAAGCTCACCTCACTCTCGGGTCGTCTCCTTGAATCATTCAGCGACAGCAGGGGCCTGACTACTCGCGAACGCGATGTATTCAATCTCTATATCGTCGGACGAAGCGCCCCCTACATTGCAGAGAAGCTCGTAATCAGCGAGAGCACGGTGAAATCTCACCTGCAGCACATCTACACCAAATGCGGCGTCCATTCGCGCCAAGAGCTTATCTCACTCGTTGAAACGACCTCGAAGGAATAAACCACCTGGTCAGATGATTGTCGTACTTTTCGTATAGGGTGCTTTTTCTTGTATTTCATACGTTTCTCCTGTTTTGCGCGACTTCCGAATGCGGTGATATAGGTGCCGTCCTGACATACGACAAAAGGAGGATACCGTGACGATGAAGGAGTTTGGGAAGAAGGGAGCAATCAGCCGTCGAAGCTTTTTAGCAGCACTCGGCCTGGCAGGCGCTTCAGCAGCCGGCGCAGGCCTCGCCGGCTGCGCCCCGAAGCAGCCAACCGAGGCAGCTGGCGACGACCAGACCGCCCTCGCTGACACTGGCACCCTGGTGGAAACCGACATCCCCGAGGACAAGATTATCGAGACGGTTGATTGCGACGTGTGCGTGGTTGGCCTGGGCGTGGCGGGGGTAGGAGCCCTGCGTTCTGCCGCTGAAGGAGGACTCAAGGTAATCGGCGTCGAGAAGGGCAGCAAGCCCAGTGCTCGCTCGAACATGTTCGCCGCCTTCGGCACCGAGAAGACGCGCTCCATCGGAATCGAGGACATCAGCCCCACCGAGGTGGCCAACGAGCTCATGACGCAAATGTCGCATCGCGCAGACTATCGCATAACCACGAAGTGGCTGAAGAACTGCGGAGAGGCTTTCGAGTGATACACCTCCGCATACTACGGACTCCTGTGGCTCGGCATGGAAGACGAGCTTCCCGAAGATCCTAGTCAGTTGTTCGTCTGCGCCGATACGCTCACGAGCGGCATCTATCGCTTCGGCATCGACCACGAGCGCCTCTTTGCCGGATGCTGCTGCATCAGCGGAGGAGACGAGACCCATACGCCCATTCTGCAGGCCAATGTCGATACAGCCGTGGCCACCGGCAACGCGCAGGTACAATTCTATTCGCCAGCCGTGAAGCTCGAGGCTGCTGACGGCCAGATAACCGCCGTGATCTGCCGCAATGATGAGGGCGAGGGCTACACGCGCTATCGTGTCTCCAAGGGCGTGGTGCTCGCCACGGGCGGCTATTCCCACAACGAGAAAATGCTGGGGCAGTATGCTCCGTGGATTCTGAAGAACCAGGACAAATTCCTGTTCTCATACGAGGTGACGGATCACGACGGCAACCCCGCCGATACCGGCGACGGCCAGCAGATGGGCATGAACGTCGGCGGCCACCTGGACGTGGGACCCCATGCGGTAATGGCTCATATTCTCCAGTTCGGCCAGGAGTTCTTCCTGCAGGTCAACGAGCACGGCGAGCGCTTCACCAACGAAGACCTCAGCATGACCAATATCGCTAAGGTCATGCAGAACCAACCAGGCAGCAAGGTTTTCCAAATCATAGACAGCCACTGGCCCGAGCAATACCCGATGCTTGAGATGGTCATGCAGAACATCCGCAGCTACGGCGACGGCGAGGGTTTTTCTGCCCAAGCCGACACGCTTGAAGAGCTCGCCTCCCAGCTGGAGCTCAGCGCGGATGCCACCCAGAACCTGTCCGCCGCGGTCGCTCGCTACAATGAGCTGTGCGAGAAGGGCGTCGACGAGGACTTCGGCAAAGCTGCGGAGAAGATGTTCCCTGTGGTGGACCCGCCGTTCTATGCAATCACCTACGATATGCTCAAGCACACTTCAGTGGAAGACGTAAGCTGCATGCGCCTGCTCGTAACCATGGGCGGCCTTGTGACCGACGACAACGCGCGCGTGCTGGACGATGACTCGAACCCCATCCCCGGTCTGTTTGCCGTCGGCAACGTGCAAGGCGGCCGTTTTGTGGAAGACTACCCCTTCACCTTGTCTGGGGCCAGCCACGCCGCCGCTCTCACCTATGGGTACCTGACAGGCAAGTATCTCGCTGAACAGGCGTAAGTTCCGCACATCCGAATCTGGCGCACCTGCCTCCCTCCCCGATGCGCCGAATGGGGGCACTCCTGCCCCATAAGACGGAGAACCCTACAGCCCCAAGGGCAAAGGGTTCTCCGTCTGTCGTTCAGCGAGATATACGAGAGGTCCAAGACGACCCCTTGCGGTACCTGGGAGCCTTCTAGATTTCCTGGCCGATAAAGCGCTCGGCGTTGTGCCAGGTGATGGCTTCGAACTCTTCCTGGGTGAAAGGCATGGCGGCCAGCATGTTGTACTCGGTCACGGGGCTCCACATGGGGAAGTCGCTGCCGAACATCACGCGCTCGACGCCGTAGGCGCGCACCAGCTCCACGGTGCGGCGCGGGCCCAGAAACTCTAGGGCGCTGGACGTGTCCACGTAGCAGTTCTCGTCTTCCAAATACTCGAGGGCGTAATCGAACACCGACCAGCCGCCGAAGTGGGCCGCGTCCACCACCAGGTTCGGGAACGTGTGCAGGATGCGCTTCAGACGGCGCGGATGCGAGAAGTCGTAACGATAGTCGCCGGTGTGGATGACGATGGGCAGCCGGCCCTCGATGACCTCGTACAGGTGCATGAGCCGAGGGTCGTCCATGTTCACCTTCTGGGTGTCGGGATGGATCTTCACGCCCTTCAGTCCCAGATCAATGGCGCGGTTGATCTCACCTTCCACGTCTTCGAAATCTTGGTGCATAGTAGCGAAGCCAACGAAGTTGTCGTGGGCGCGGCACTGCTCGGCGATGAAGTCGTTGATGATCGGCACCTGCCCGGGCGTCGTGGCCACGGAATGCACCAGGTGATGGGTGATGGGCGAGCCTTCACACGCCGCGAGCATCGAGGACGCCGAGGCATTCTTTGCGTTCATGTCGACGCCGTAGAAATCGCCCACGGCCGAGGAAGCCTTGCAGGCGATCTTGTCGGGATAAATGTGGGAATGGGCATCAATGACGGGCATAGCGGTTCCTTTTGACAAGCACGCTTTTTGCCTATTGTACGCAGTTCCTCCGTGAGATAAACGGACAATGGAGGCTCACTGGGGAATCCGAAGGTTTAACGGTTAGCCATCCTCGACAATGAGGTGCGTCTTGGATCATCCCTCGCAAGATCCGCCGAACCGTTGCGGCGAAAGCCTCCACACGAAAAAACCTCTTGAGACCGCAGCGCAGCTGCGCTATACTTCTAAGACGCTTCACGTTCGTGAGGCAGACGCTATGCGGAGAGATGTCCGAGCTGGCCGAAGGAGCACGATTGGAAATCGTGTATGCCCCAAAAGGGTATCTGGGGTTCGAATCCCCATCTCTCCGCCAGACTTATCCCGCGAGCCTCTTCCAGGCTCGTTTTGATATGGCGCCCCTTTAGGCGGCGCATCGCCCCTGCGGAGGGGTGGCAGAGTGGTTGAATGCGGCGGTCTCGAAAACCGTTTCACCGGTGCTCCCGGTGACGAGGGTTCGAATCCCTCCTCCTCCGCCATTTTCGGTTCCGATATACTCCCGTATCCAGGCCCCTTTCTCTCTGTTTACGCTGGCGCTGGTGTCGTCGCTAACGCAATCCGTAGCACGGAGCCCCTTTTTGCCGCAGCGCTGCCGCCAATACGACATTATTCCGCCTTGTGCTACGGAGTTTGCTTCTGCTAACTTTGACAACTTCCGAGTTTCCCCAGTTCAGCTGTTTGTGACTATTTGTTAACTCCAGATTACACCGTAGCACGACCGTCCTTTTTGTCGCTCACGTTGAACCCAGCTGCCAAAATGCCGCCCCGTGCTACGGTTTGGAGGAAAACGCAAGGGGGAACCTCAACCATAGGATGCGCCGTACACAATTCATTGAAGCTCTTCGAAGGAAAATGCGGCGCAGCGCTGGTAGTCCACGACCTAGCAGTCCACGAGGCTGTAACGATCGCGAGTGCGCACCACTTCCAAGGGGACGCCGAACAGGCCGCTCATGGTCTCACTGGTGAGCAGCGCCTCCTTAGGGCCGTCAGCCACGATACGACCGTCGCGCACGAGCAGCAGCCGCTGAATTTCCGGGGCAATGTCCTCGGGATAATGGGTAACCAGCAGCACCGGGCGGCCGGCGCGGGCGAGAGCGCTCATCGTTTGCCGAACATAGTACATTCCTTCGGGGTCGAGTCCCGTGCAGGGTTCGTCGAAGATGAGGACGTCCGGGTCGTGCACGAGCGCCCGGGCGATGAGCACGCGCCGCGCCTGGCCCGTGGATAGCGTGAGAATATCCCGCTCGGCCAAGTGGCCGACGCCCAGCTCGTTCATGATCGCCCGGGCGCGGGCGCGTTGTCCGTCGGTCACCGTGCAACGCTGGGGTATCCCCAGCGAGCCGAACAGGCCGCCGGCCACGATATCCTGGGCCGGCACATGCACGCGAATCCGATCCTGCATCGTGGACGACACCACGCCCAGCGCTCGCTTGATGTCGGCCAAGGTGACGCGCGCATCGCCCCGAAAAAGCACGGGCGCCTCATCGCGGTGCAGCGGGTGTACCTCGCGGGTGATGAGGCCGATGAAGGTCGACTTCCCCGAGCCGTTGGGTCCCAGCAACGCCACCGGTTCTCCCTCGGCAAGGGAGAACTCATCCACCGCGAGAATCTCGCGACCTGCGCGGCGCACATGGGCGTCGCGGATATGCAGCAGCGGCGACAGATCCGTCATGGCTTTCACCTCCCACAAGAAAGCGCCCGCACGGGTGCGCGGGCGCTTCGTTCTTCTCTCATTCGCAAGGACGTCCTCGCTGCGGCGGGAGCGTCGCCTTATTCGGCAGCTCCCTCAGCCGGCTGGGCACCGTCGGCGGCACCCTCGGTCGGCTGCTCGGCGGCGGCGTCATCGCCAGCAGGTGCGGCGCCCTCAGCGTCGGCAGCGGCCTCATCGGCAGCGGCCGCGGCGGCATCTTCGGCACCTTCAGCGCCCTCGTCGACGCCCTCGGCTACGGGAGCCTCAGCGCCCTCGCCTTCGCCCTCGGCGGTTTCCTCATCCAGCACGATGGGGTTGCCATCGGCATCGACGGCCGTCACACCCGTGCCATCCGTGGAGGTCTCCGTCTTGGAGTAGTTCGCCATATCGACGTAGTAGGGCAGCCCCTCGGGCATGTCGTTGATCTGAATGTCAGCAGCGTTGCGCTGCTCCTCGAGCCACGTGTAATAAGCATTGGACTGGTTGGAAGACTGCAGCATGGTACGGATAGAGTCCTGGAACTCCGTCGGCAGCTGATCGAGGCTCGTCAGCTCTTCCGGCGCTTCGAACACATCGGTGCACTGGATGATGTGAATGCCGTACGTGCTGGTCACGAGCCCGCTCACATCGCCCTTGTTCAAGTCGGCCAGGGCCGTGGTGTACTCGGTCACGAGGTTGGACAGGCGGTCCCAACCCACGTTGCCGCCCTCGGCGGCGGAAGCGGTGTCCTTGGAATAGGACTCGGCGGCCGTGGCGAAGTCGAGCTCGCCGGCGTTGATCTTGTCGAGCACTTCCTGGGCCTGAGCCTCGTCGGAGGCCTCGAACAGGATGTGCGAGGACTTCTTCGCGCCGTCGTAGGAGCTCACGTAGGTTTTCGCGCTCTCGAGCACTTCCTCGTCCGTGGGCTCGGCAGCGCCTTCGCCCACCTTCTCCTGCAGCTGCTGGGACACCAGAGACAGCGCGATGTTGTCGCGATACTCGTCCTCGGTCATGCCCACGGCCTCGAGGGCCTCGGCCCAGGCACTATCAGAATCATAGTGGCCACGCATGGTTTCCACGTACTGATCGATCTCGGTGGGATCGGCGGTAATGCCCTCGGCCTCGCCGCCCTGCTTCACCAGCTCTTGGTCGACGAAGGAGTTGACGATCTCCTCGCGCACCGACTCAGGCGTGTAATCGTTGTCGGCGAGCCACTGGCCCCAGGCGTCCTCCTCGGTGAGGCTCATCTGGGCGCGGATGTCCTGGATGGCCTGCGTGACCTTGTCTTCGGGAATCTCCACCCCGTTGACCGTGGCCGCGACACCGCCCGTATAGGTGGGCGTATCGCTGGTCTGCTCGGAGCACCCGACGATACCCAGGGCGCACACAGCCGCCAAACCAACGGAAGCAAGCGATTTCGCAAAAGACAGCTTCTTCATAAGCACCTTCCTCATAGGCAACGGGGACGGCCGAGGTTCAATTCACGATGGCGTTTTGAGACAGTCCCCGATAAGTTCAAAAGGCATTTTCCCACGCATGACGGCACGGTAACAACCGCCGCACAATTTGCCCACTTTTGATTCACGGTACGTCAATGAGAACGAGGAAGAAATCCCACTTCAAAGCTTATGAATTGGGTCATATTCGGATATTTTGATTCACGCAATTTCCCATACAGAAAGGGGGCGACCAAGGTCGCCCCCTACGGGTAGGTATGTGGCTCGGCCATAAGGTACGGGTTAGTTCTTCTTCGCCTTCTTGCGGTCGGTGGCGGAGAGCAGGCGCTTGCGCAGGCGGACGGACTGCGGGGTGACCTCCACCAGCTCGTCGTCCTCGATGTATTCCAGGGCCTCTTCCAAGGTGAAGGTGATGGGCGGCGTCAGCTGGATGGCCTTGTCGGCCGAGCTGGAACGCTGGTTGCCCAGGTTCTTCGTCTTCTCGACGTTCACCACCATGTCGCCTTCCTTGGCGGACTCGCCGACGATCATGCCCTCGTAGCAATCGTCGCCCGGCGCCACGAACAGACGCCCGCGCTCCTGCAGCGTGTCCAGCGCGTAGGCGACGGCCTTGCCCGTGGACATGGCGATCATGCCGCCGTTCTTGCGGCCGGCCATTTCGCCGGTGTAGGGGCCGTACTCCTTGAAGTGGTGGAACAGCATGGCCTCGCCGTGGGTGGCGTTCAGGATGCGTGTCTTCAGGCCCATGGTGCCGCGCGAGGGGATGGAGAACGAGAGGTGCGTCATAGTTTCATCGGAGGCCATGTGCTCCATGATGCCGCCGGCGGTGCCCATGACCTCGATGGCCTTGCCCGCGTACTCGTTGGGCACGTCCACCGTGGCTTCCTCGATGGGCTCGAGCTTCGTGCCGTCCTCAGCGGTCTTGTACACCACGCGGGGGCGGCCCACCTGGAACTCGAAGCCCTCGCGGCGCATGGTCTCCATGAGCACGGACAGGTGCAGCACGCCGCGGCCGGCCACCTCGATGCCGGATTTGTCCTCCAGCTCGTTGATGCGCATGGAGATGTTGCTCTCCTTCTCGCGCATCAGGCGCTCCTTCAGCTGGCGGCCGCCGACGATCTCGCCCTCGCGACCCACCAAGGGACTCGTGGACGCCTCGAAGACGACGGCCATGGTGGGCTCTTCCACGGCAATGGGGGCCATCTCGGTGACGGGGCTTTCCGGATCGGTGATGATGTCGCCGATGTCGGCGTCCTCGATGCCGATGACGGCCACGATATCGCCGGCATCAGCGGCCGTGACCTCGGCCTTGCCAAGGTTTTCGAAGGTGTACACCTTGCGAATCTGCGCGCGGCGCTCGGCCCCGTCGGGCTTCACAACGAGCACCTGCTCCTTCTCGTGCAGCGTGCCAGAGGACAAGCGGCCCACGCCGATGCGGCCCTCGTAGCTGGAGTGGTCCACCGTGCAAATTTGCAGGGCCACCGGGCCGTCGATGTCCACATCGGGAGCGGGAATCTCGTCCAGAATAGTGTCGAGCAGCGGCACCATGTCCATGTTGCCGTCGTCGGGCTCGCGGCGGGCGTAGCCGTTCACGGCCGAGGCGTACACCACGGGGAAGTCGAGCTGCTCGTCGCTGGCGCCCAGTTCCACCATGAGGTCGAAGACCTTGTCCACGGCGCCTTCGGGGTCGGCGTTGGGGCGGTCGATCTTGTTCACGACCACCACGATGCGCAGCCCGCGCTCAAGGGCGTGAGACAGCACGAAGCGGGTCTGGGGCTTGGGGCCCTCGTAGGCATCGACGATGAGCAGGGCGCCGTCGGCCATGTTGAGCACACGTTCAACCTCGCCACCGAAGTCGGCATGGCCCGGCGTGTCGATGACGTTGATCTTCACGCCCTTGTAGGTGATGGAGATGTTCTTGGAAAGGATGGTGATGCCGCGCTCGCGCTCCTGATCGTTGGAGTCGAGGACGCGCTCTTCCACCTGCTGGTTCTCACGGAAGACGTGGGAAGCCCACAGAAGGCGGTCGACCAGCGTGGTCTTGCCGTGGTCGACGTGGGCGATGATAGCGACGTTGCGGATGTTCTCTTGCTTCATGAATCTTCTTTCGGTTCGTTTTTGGGCGCAGAAATTATAGCGCTTTGCGGGGGCAATAACGGGGAATGGCCGCAGACGGCACCGGGACGACAAACGGGCACGGCAGAAGGGGTACGATGCGCACGGCCGGACGAGACGGCGGGAGCAACTACTCCTCGAGGAGCGCCTCGTACTCCTTGCGTTCCTCGGTGAGCTTCGCCAAGTGCTCGTTCAACGTGTTGAGATTGCGCTGGGCACCGAGAAACTGGATGATGCCCCACACGGTGGCGGTGCCGGCGACGGCGGCGATCATGCCGAGGATGCCGAAAGGCCGCCGGATGGTGAGCAGCGTGGCCACCGCGCCAATGGCCGCCATGGCCAGGCCGTTGCGGCGCTCGTCGGAGACGGTGTCGCGCTGGGCCACCAGCTGGGCGCGGGCGGCGGCGATGCCAGCAAGGCGCGCCTTAATCTCGGCCTCGGTGAGGTATTCCACTTCCACACCGTCTTCGACTTCGGTCCAGGCACGCGCGGCGCCGGATGAGGAGGATGCGCCGGACGAGCTGCCGGAGCGCGAACCGCGACCCGAGCGACCTCCGCGGCCGCCGCCGGCGCCCGAAGACAGCAGATCGTAAGCCTCTTGCAGGCGTTTGAACTGCTCGGTGGCGCGGCTTTGCAGCTTCTCGTTGCCCGCGAACTTGTCCGGGTGCAGAATCTGCACCGTCTCGCGGTAGGCGATTTTGATGTCGTCGGCCGTGGCGTCGTCTTCCAGGCCGAGTATATGCAGGGCTTCAGTTCTGTTCATGGGCAAAGCCTAACATGATTTTACGGCCCATGCCAGCAGAACCGTTGTGATCACCAAAGGTACGAGATCGGCCGGATTGCCCGTGAGGTAGGTAGAGGGCAGCACGCCGCCTGTCAGCAAAAAGGGGCCCCAGAACAGCAGATCGAAAAAGCCGTGAACGATTACGGGTGCCATCAGGGAAAGCGCCCGCTGCGGGAAAGGACGCGAGCCGTAGGGACTACGAACGACGAGCAGCGCCATGACAGCCCCGAACAACGTCGACTGCGTCACCTTGAGAAAGCCCTGGATCGCAGCAACACCAATGTCGGCTCCTGGCGCCATCAGCGATCCTTCAGGGAACAGGTGGGCCAATCCGAATATGAGGGAACTCGCCATTACCGCGAAACCGACGGGATCAACGACCGCGCGTAAGCCGGCGAACCGATGACGATGAGCGCGCGGCGCTCTTCTTGGGTATGCTTCATTCCGGCGACGCGCCCAAGACAGGCATGCCCACAACAACACGCCGCGGAAAAGCACCTCTTCCACCACCGCCGCCTCCCAAGCCTCGGCAAGCAATGCGCCACAGCGCGCCAGCTGCACTGCTTGCGAACCCCCGTCGGCCCACCACTGACCGAGGCCGCCCACGACGCCGGCGAGCAGCACCAAGACGAGCACAGGCCCAAAGCCACACGGTATGATTTTGGTATTTCCCATGGCGCATCATTATAATAGGTGCGCCTCTTTGACTGCGCCGGCACCTTTCAGCCGGCCTCGCGAAAGGATCCCCATGAAGCCTATGCCCCCCGTTACCGCCTTTGTGTTGAAGGTGGCAGCTATCGTGGGCATGACGTGCAACCATATTGCCAACGTGTTCGGCAGCGAGCTGCCAGGGGGCGCCATGGTCGCTTTGTATTCTTTGGGCGGCCTCACCTTCCCCATTATGGCGTATCTGCTGTGCGAGGGGTATCGACACACCTCCAGCGTGCGACGCTATGCAGAGCGACTCGCCGTGTTCGCGGTTGTCTCGCAAATTCCCTATTCGCTGCTGTTCGGAGCGACGGGTAACGTGCTCATCACCCTGCTTATCGGGCTCGGGATGCTGTGGCTTGTCGACCACCAGCGGCAGAACCTTGTCCTATGCGCGCTGGGTCTCCTTGGAGGGCTGGCCGTCAGTTCCTTTTGCGACTGGGGCATTATCGGCCCGCTTATGATTCTGCTTTTCTGGCATTTTCACGATCGGCCGCGCGGGGTAGCGCTCGCGATGCTCGTACCTTTTTTGAGCCTAGGGCTGCCGGCTCTTTCATGGGCAGTAAGCGATCCTGCGCTGCTAAGCCTAGGCGTACTCGGCTATTACACCGTTGGGTTCGGGTTGGCAACAGCGCTCATGCTGAACTACAACGGCCAGCGAGGCCGACCGTTGAAATGGTTCTTCTATGGGTACTACCCTGGGCATCTTCTAGCACTGTGGGCGCTGGCGCAAGCGCTTGCTCTCTAGCTGAAACGCCAAACCCTGAGGGCGCGGCGGTCCTTTAGAAGCGCTCCCTTTAAAGCAAGGCTAAAGCGCTTGATGCCCGGCATTCGGAACGGCGACGGCATCAGCCTCGACAGAACTATTGCCCAGCACCTGGCTTTCGAATGTGGCCAGCTGCTGCGCCATCACGAGGCGCCGGCGCACGGCGACAACGCCCCACAGCGCCGTTCCAATAGCCCCCAGACCCGCGATCCAAGGAGCCGGATCAATCGGAGCATCGAAAGCCCCCATGGGAACATCCTCTTCGGCGATAGCTTCGGCGCCGCCGACCCGAGCAACCATCGGTGTTGCATCATCGTCGATGGAAACCGTCTCGGCTGCAGGCTGCTCGGCGGGAGCCGTGTCAGCAAGCACGACCTTCGCGGGAGCGGCCTGGGGCGCGGGCTCGGACACAGCCGTGCGCTCGCCCGCGTTGAACCCACCGCCGTTGGCACCGGTGGTGGTGTCGTTATTCTGGGCATTGCTCTGCGACTGCTGAGGTGTGGGCGGCGCGGGAACCTTGATGCTTGGCACCTTCGGGGTTTCGTTGTCGGAAGGCGCCGGCGGCTTCACGCCACCGTTGTTGTCGACCGACCCGTTACCATTATCGTCGGGGACAACGGGCTTGCCGGCAGGATCGTTATCGCCAGGGTTTTCGGGCTTGACCGGCTCTTCAGCTTTCTTTTCGTAGACCAAGGTCATGCCGGAAACGGAGGATCGCGCGAGAGATTCAGCTGCTACCGTAACGGACTCGCCGCCATTCTTCTCTGTAGTTAGATCTTTCGAATATTCGTAGCCTTCGATGTCGATGATTTGGTCGTCCGCAGCTATCTCCGACCCAACGGCAGCCAAAATGGTGCGCGTGTCGGTCTTGTTGCCCTGATCATCTACGTCGCCCACAGCAAGTGCGTTGCCCTCGGCGTCAATGTAGCGGACATCGAAATTCACCAGCTGATCGCACAGTTCTCCGTCGAGGTGCCACGTATGCCCTGCCACCGCATAATCAGTCGCTCCGGAGCACACCTTAAGGGCGGTCCACTTCGCAGCACTCAGGCTCAGTGCTTGGGCACCAGGGTAATAGTTGATCGACCGCAAAGCCGTGACTATCTGACTTTGCATAGCTTCAAGCTCAGTTTGGTCAACCTCGTAATTCAAGGGCTTTTCACTCGGTTTTGCAATGCCCTCCAATGCAATGACGCCTACCGTGAACCAGCCCTCCCGGTTGACCTCCAACCCGGCCGCCTTCGCCGTGTCCAGAGCCGGCCAATTCAAATGCAGGTACACGAAGACGTTCGATCCCGCCTCGGGCTCCTCGGGTGCAGGCAAAGCAAGGTGCTCGGTAGCCGCATCGACGCCGTCGGCCTCTTCTGCCAGGGCGGTGCCGGGAAGCACCGTCAGATTCAAAAATGTCAGAGCGAGCAATGCGGCCAAGCCGGCAGCCAAAACCCGCATCGCCAAACCCATTCCTTTATTGGTAAACCGCGTGATGTCTCCCACGATCATCACCCGCTTCCTTCCCATTTCAGCATCTCGTTAAAGATGATCCAAGTTTACCAAATATTGACAGAATTATCAGCTCATCAACCGCATTATTCGGCCTGGGAGATGCCAAACTCACGTATCAGCTCATCCCGGTAGCTCTCTTCCACAGCTGCCCGTCGAGCGTCGTCGAGCCGTTCGGCGCCCAAAAGCAACGCCATCAGCGAAGCAACCTCGCTAGCCGCTTCCGCGCGGCCCTCGGCCAGGCCTTGCTCTCGGCCCTCGGCCAGGCCCTGTTCAAGGCCCTCGGCCAGGCCATGCTCCCGGCCCTCCGCCAGGCCCTGTTCAAGGCCCTCGGCCAGGCCCTGTTCAAGGCCCATCTGGAGACCGATTATTTGACCGCGCTCTTGTCCCTTTTTCTCAGCAATGCGCCTTTGAATTTCCATGTCTTCCTCAAACGTCAGCAACGCCATCTTCTCCTTCCGCCAATTCTCGTTTTTGTTGGCCTTTTTCACCGCAACGGCAAGCTGGCCCATAAGCGGATCTTCCCCGGCTTCCCCCGTCCAAACATAGTGTAGCAGGTTCCGCAAGCGCCCCTCGGGGAGCTTGCCCCAAGCAGGGGCGGATAGGGCTTTCCAAAGAAAGCCATGACCGATGCGCGCACTGGGTTTCTCCAAGCAGTTCACATCGAGCGTATACACAGGAAGTCCTTCATCGAACGGATCGTGCATGCAGATGAAAATAATGATACAAGGAGGTAGCTCTTCGTAACCTTCTCCCTTCCGCAGAGTCAGCGTATCCAACGCTCCCTGGTAGTACCGCATTCTCCGTCCGAGGTCTTCTCGCTTGGTTGTCTGCATCTCAATATCGTAGATCTCGTTTTTCGTCTTCACGAAGGCATCGAGACGCACGCCGTGATTGGTGAGTGTTGGGCGAACGTCGTCTTCGGTGACGATATACTCGATATCTGCTATTGACTCGTCTAGGATAATTTCAATCACTTCGCGGCACAGCTCTTTATCCGTCATCAAAAGATCGAACATAGGCCAGTCGCTAAACTCGAGCATGCCGTCTTTCATAGGGCTCTCCTTTTTGCAATCCATTGTTAGAAGAACCCACCCTACTCGATCACGACCGCAAAAATGACGCGGGAATGTCCCGATCCGTTCCTCGCGCCGACCGTGACGGAGTCGCAAACCGCCAGGGAACGTCCCCAGAACCGTAGCGACGAGGAAAAGGTCGCTGCGACAGCAAGGCAGCGGAAGCCTGTTTATCCCGCCATTTACACGACTCCCGGGATAAGGTCACAATCTGTGACCTTACGTCCTCCGCCTCCTCTGGCGTCAGCTTGAAGCTGTAGCGCTCGGGAAACCGGTCGAGGTTGCGCGTCACGGCCTGGTTCAGCGCCCTGGTCTCCACCCCGTAGAGCTCGACATAGGGCGCGAACCCGCGGCGGTTCTGGAACAGCATCACCTGCTCGCCCCGCACCGCATATATCAGCGCGCGGAGGTCGTTAGCTATGTCTCAGTCGAAGGCCCCTAGCACGAATCGCACTATGCGAGCTTGCGTCTCACCTGCTTAAGAAAGTTCTGCCTGAAGTTTCTACGCGTTCCGAAGAAGCGCCGGTAGGAGGCGCTCACGTCTCCGCGCTCGTAGCGTCTCTCGGCGAGGCCGACCGTGCACAGGTAGTCCGCCTCCTGGCCTCCATCGTAGTATATCGCCACCCGATCGTATAGCTGAAAGTCGTCGAGACGATCGAACACGAAGTCGATTATATCCTTGCGCAAGCGCGCCTCAAGCCGATCGCGATCTTCCGTGTACGCCCTCTCGTAGGAAAAGACCCTGTAAGTAATGGGCAACGTGCGGACGAACATGGAAAACGCGATCAAATGGCGCTTTCTCTTCTCAGGAGAGCTTCCCTCGTAGTCTCCATGGCCGTGAATGAGATCGACGCCATGGAACGGAATATCGGCCAACCCCTCCAGACTCAAGCGATCCAGATAAGGCCCGATATACTGCGCAAGCTCTTTGCTCTGGTCGTGAAACACCAACGCCGTCAAATAGTAGCCGGCGGCCATGTCTTGCGCCCCCGCCTCATCGGTGAAGCAGCTTAGTAGTCGCAAAACAGCACGCCCCCTTAAATGCAAACGGAGAGGGAGCACCCTCGCCAGTCTGGAGCCATCGGGCCTTCCGACCCTCCGGCAGAATCTTTTATACCACAAACAGGCGGCCCTGGAAACGCATCTTTCTCATTTGTTTCCCTTGCGACCGCCGCTAGCTTCG
>OHUT01000224.1_pt1 | contig 28902 bp, 20 predicted proteins | sample 1579321 | NCBI WGS metagenome assembly OHUT01 (sample SAMEA3882514, study PRJEB24775) | human gut metagenome | biome: human-associated habitat; feature: intestine environment; material: feces | place: Netherlands | collected 2009/2010
AAAGCGTGTGGTCGAGGAAAACGCCGTTGTATTCTTCGTTGTCGTTGAGGTCCTCCGGGACGTTCATGGGGTCGTATGTGGGAGCGCTGACCTTGACGAGTACCTCGCCGGTCTTATAGTTATAGACAAACGCGGAGCCGTTGCGGCCGTTGAAGGCGTTGTACGCGGCGGCGCTGGCGTTGGCATCTACCGTTAAAACGAGGTTGTTGCCGAGGTCCGAAAGCACGGTGCGCGCAAGGCCCGTGATGGGGTTATAGCCCACGAGCTGCGAGCGGTGCACGGCCTGCACGGCGGTGCCGATGTAGCCGCTGGAATCGCCCACAGTGTGGAGCAGTGCGCGGCGAATGTCTTCACTTTCGGCGTAAACGCGGGAGCCATCCTCCGTTTTGGCGAGCACCATGCCGCTGCGGTCTGTGATGGTACCGGCGGAAACGGCGGTGTCATCGCCGTAAATGTGACCGTTATACGGCTGCGTGGCCCATGTGGAGCCGTTTAACGCGAGGTTGATGAGGAACCAGACGAAGCCGCCGCAGAAGGCGAACAGCAAAATGTAAAGGACAAAAGAGCGAAAGCCGGTCGTTTTCATCGGCGGTCACCATCCTTTCTGCGTGTGCGGGACTGACCCGGCGAGAGGTTTTCTTCGGAAATATGGACGCGGTATGCGCCGCGGGAACGCGGGGCCGTGTTTTCGGCGCGGGTATTCACGCGGGGCCGCGGCGTGGGCGGGTCATTCGGGGAGTAGCGCGGCGGGGTGAAGGAAATCGTGTCTTCGTCGGCTTCGCCTTTCGGGTGTCTTCCCGCACGGCGGGCAGCGTAGGTGCGTTCATCGGACGCTTTGAGGAATGCCAGAAGCCCCCAGACGGAGATCATACTGGAGCCGCCTGCGCTGATGAACGGCAGCGTGACGCCGGTGAGCGGCAGAACATCCGTGGGGCCGAAGACATTGAGCGCGGCCTGAAAGAGCAGCATGCCCGAGACGGCGCACGCCGCGATGGCGTAGAACGTGGAGCGACTGCGTGTGACATCACTGCGGGCGTAGAGGATAAAGAGGACGAGCGCGAACAGCACCGCCATGCCCATTAAAAGGCCCTGCTCCTCGCACAGCATACCGAACACGAGGTCGCTGTCGCCGGCGGCGACATATTTTAAGATGCCGTTGCCGAGGCCGAGACCGAAGAGGCCGCCGCTTGCGATATACGTCATGGTGCGCACCTGCTGGTAGCCGAGGCTGTCCTGTGTGTGTTCCCACACGTGCATCCAGCCCGAGAAGCGCTGGGCAACGTAGGGTTTAAACTGCAAAATAAGGAACACGCCGAAGCACGCTGCCGCGAGGATGAGGAAAATGGTGCGGAAGCTGCCGGAGCGCATGAACGCGATGATGAGGAAGCAGGCGAAGAAGATGAGCGCCGTGCCGAAATCGCGCATGAGAAAAAGAAACGCGAGACAAATGGCGGCGAACACGATGAACTCCGTGATGTTCTTTTTCGTCTGCAAATGGTCGAGCGTAGACGCGCCGACGAACACGAATGCGATTTTGATGAACTCCGAGGGCTGGAAGCTGAACGGCCCGATGAAGATCCAGTTGCGGGAGCCGTTGACGTCTTTGCCGAGCACAAGGTTTGCAACAAACAGCAAAATGGCGCCGATGGCGATGTAGAGCCGCAGCTTCATGACGCGCTCGAGGTCGCTCATGAACCAAACAAGGAAGCAGAAAAGCACAATGCCGATGCCGAACGCGGCAATCTGCATTTTAACGGTGTCGAGCCCCTCACCGCTGAGGAGCAGGATGCCGATGCTGCTGAGGAGCAGCCCAACGGTTTCAATCTCAAAGCTGACGCGCTTTAAGATGCGGCGGGAGAAAAAGTACAGCACCCAGCTTGCCGTGAACAGAATCACGAACGGTGCGGCGGGGTAGAGGCGAAATTCGCCTGTGCCGATCATCAGTTGCAAGGTGAGCGACATCTGAACGAGCGTGACGACGAGCATCAGCTTAAAGGGGGACGCCGCCTCTTTGGAAAAGCCGGTGAACATGCTGCGCTTTTTCTGCGGTACGTCGGACGCGTTACGCAGCGTGAGCGTGGTGGAGCCCATGCGGATTTTGTCGCCGATCTGCACGAGCGTGGGCTCTGTGATCTGTTTATTGCGCACGCGTGTGCCGGCGTGGGAGCCGGTATCGCACACGAACCAGCCCTCTTCGCGGCGCATTAAAACGGCATGGTCGCGCGAAACGGAATTATCGGGTATTTGAATATCGCAGCTGCGGCTGCGCCCAATGGAATTCTCCCAGTACAAAACGGGGAAATGCGCGCCGGTGGCGGCATCCTCCAGCATGACGACCGGGTCTTTGCGGCGCTGTCCCTTTTTAAACGAGGTATAGCAGCGCCAGATAACGTACAAAACCATCAGGACGGTGACGGCACGCACGAGCACAAGGGCGGTGGAAAGCAGCCCGGAGCCGAGTATGCGCGTGATGAGTTGCTTTAAAAGCTCCATAAAGACCTCTTTTCTTTACGGCGAAGATCAGTCGTGAATTTCGGCGACCTCACCGGCCTTTTTATAGATGTGGTTCGCGGGCACGAAGCCGCGCACCATGGAAAGCGGATAGACGCGTGCGTTTTTGCCGACGACCGTGCCGGGATTCAAAACGCTGCCGCAGCCGATTTCGGCGTGGTCGCCCAGCATGGCGCCGAATTTGCGCATACCGGTCTCTACGCGTTCGCCGTCCTTTAAGACGGTGACGTTCGAGTGATCCTGCTTTAAGTTCGACGTGACGGCGCCCGCGCCGGTGTGGGCCTTATGGCCCATGACGGAATCGCCGATGTAGTTATAGTGCGGGGCCTGCGCGCCGTCGAACAGGATGGCGTTTTTCACCTCGGTGGAATTGCCGACGACGCAGCCTGCGCCGATGAGCGCGTTGCCGCGGATAAATGCGCTGGGACGCACCTCGGTCTCCGGCCCGATGATGGTGGGGCCTGCAATGTAGACGTTCGGGTAAAGCTTGGCGCTTTTCGCGACCCACACGTCTTCGCCGCGCTGCTCGTATTCCTCGGGCGAAAGCGTTTTGCCGAGCGCTTTAATGAACTCGCCGATCTTCGGCAGCGCCTCCCACGGGTAGGTGCAGGCTTCAAGCAGCGGGCGCGCCGCGGTGTAGCTGAGATCATATAAGGCGCGGACGGTCAATTCTTCATGTTTTACGTTCATATTCATGTTCCTTTCTTGACTCAATCGTACTGAAATTCCGACTCTGCGGAACGGACTTGCGACTTTCCCATAAAACCCATTCTATATAGTATAATACAACTCCCCGCACATTTCCAGTCTGTGCGGGGAGAATTCAGGTTTTCTTAACTTTTTTGTATGTTTACAGGTACTCTAAGGTGCGGATGGCGGCTTCCATGTAGATCTCGCCGGCATCCGTGCCGAGCTTATTTAAGTTGCGGGCGTCCCATTTTTCGCCGGAAAGGGAATCTGCCGCCCACATGAACTGGGCGAATTTGACGTTTCGGAACGCCGCGACGGTCGCCATGGCGGCACATTCCATCTCGACGACGGAGCAGCCTTGCTTTAAACGCTTTTCAACCTTGCCGCGCGTCTCACGAAAGAATGCGTCGGTCGTCCACGTTTTCACGCGGGCATAGGGGGCGTCCATGTCTTCGAGCGCTTGGCAGACGGCATCTACACAGGCAGGCTCGAGTACGGCTTCCTCGGCGGGCGGGGCGTAGTGGTAGCTTGTGCCCTCATCACGCACGGCGGCGTAGGGTACCAGAATGTGCCCGGCGGTGATGGCGTGATCGAGTGCACCGCAGGAGCCGAGCATCAAAAACTTTTTCACGCCGTGGGGGATCATCTCTTCCATGATGCCGCAGGCAGACGGCGCGCCGACGCGCATGCACATCAGCGCAAACGCGGTGCCGTCCGGCGCAGTGCAGCGATAGACCGGTTCTCCACCGTTGCAGTCCTGATATTGCATGATGACTTCGCCGTGAAATTCCGCCGCATATTTCTCCGTAAGCGGGCGGGAGAACACGCCGATGAGTGCCTCCGGCATATTTTCCATCGGGTGATAGAATTCGCTTGGCTCAATGACGGCTGTTTTCTCCGGGTCAAAATCTGTGTGGATCATGGAATTCCCTCCTTCGTTTTCGCAAACGGTAAATTTTATCTATTATACCACGGGGGGGGCTTTTTGTCAAGCAAAGGCTTAAATTTACCAAAATATTTTATGATTATATTGAAAAGTTGTGCGGGATACGCTATAATAGTTGCAAGTACAACTATTGAGAGCTTCTTAGGGGAAAGAGGGCATGTAATTTGAAAAGACTGGCGGTGTATTTAAAACCGTTTTTGCCGCGCATGGGCATGGGCATCAGCTTTAAGGCGGTCGGTACGCTTGTGGAGCTCGCGATTCCGTGGATTTTGTCGTATATCATTGACGATCTGATCCCGCTGAAAGAAATTCGCCCGGTATGTCTGTGGGGTGGATTGATGATCGTGTGCTCACTTATTGCGTGGGGCGGCAACATCACGGCGAACCGCATGGCGTCCGCTGTGGCGCGCGACTGCACGCGGCAGATCCGGCACGACCTGTTCCGGAAGATCTCGTATCTTTCGGAAAGCAGGGTCGATGCGTTCACAATTCCGTCGCTTATCTCGCGTATGACGAGCGATACATACGTTTTGCACCAGACGATTGGCATGATCCAGCGCATCGGCATCCGTGCGCCGCTGCTGCTTTTTGGCGGCATCATCGTATCGCTGACGATGGATCCGATGCTGACGCTCATTATGGTGGCGTCCTTGCCCATTGTGGGCGTAATTGTGTTTTACGTCTCGCGAAAAGGTGCGAAGCTTTTTAAGATTGTGCAGAAGGCTTCCGATTCCATGCTGCGCGTGGTGCGTGAAAACGCCGTGGGCGTGCGCGTCATCAAGGCGCTTTCCAAATCGGACTATGAGCGTGCGCGGTTTAAGAAGGTGAACGACGACCTCACCGAAAAGGAGCGCACGGCAGAGAGCACCATGGCGCTCATCAACCCGGTGATGAGCCTTTTGCTGAACCTCGGCATTGTGGCGGTCATCACGGTGGGCGCGGTGCGCGTAAACAACGGCACCTCCGAGATTGGCAAGATTATCGCGTTTATGAATTTATACACCATCGTTTTGAACGCTTTAATGGCGATTAACCGCATTTTCATGATGCTTTCACGCGCATCGGCTTCCTCTGCGCGTGTATTGGAGGTGCTGGACACGCCGGTGGAGCTTTTCGAGACTGAGCCGCACTTCAGCTTTTTGCCGAAGGACGTGCCGCACGTGGAGTTTGACCACGTGACGTTCCGCTATGCGCGCGGCAGCTTTGCGGTGCGGAACATCGATTTTGCGTTGAAGCGCGGCGAGACGCTCGGCATTATCGGCGCGACAGGCGCGGGTAAATCGACGATTATTCGTTTACTCATGCGTTACTACGACGTTTCGGAGGGCTCCGTGAAGATAGACGGCGTGGATATCCGCGACTACGCGACGTCCGATTTACGCGCGAAGTTCGGCGTGGTGTTCCAAAACGACACGCTGTTCAAGGACACGATACGCGAGAATATCCGCTTAGGGCGAAACCTGACGGACGAGCAGCTTTTGGAAGCGGCACGCCGCGCACAGGCGCTGGAATTTATTGAAGAACAGGGCGGCCTGGACGCGCCGGTCGCCATTAAGGGCGCGAACCTTTCGGGTGGGCAGAAACAGAGACTGTTGCTTGCGCGCGCGTTGGCGGGCGACCCGGACATTTTGCTGTTGGACGACTCCTCGAGCGCGCTCGATTACAAGACGGACTCGAAGCTGCGTGAAGAAATTCGCCTGCATTGTGCGGACGCGACAAAGATCATCATTGCGCAGCGCATCAGCTCCATCATGCATGCGGAAAAAATCATGGTGCTCGAAAACGGCAATGTCATCGGCATGGGTACGCACGAAGAATTGATGGAGACCTGTCCGCTTTACCGCGAGATCGGGGAGTCGCAGATCGGCGAGGGACTCGCAAAGGAGGTGCACGCATGAAAAGGCCGGAAACCGTGCAAACGGAAAAACACGAAAAGCCCAAAATGAAAAAAACGGCGGTGCTGTCGCGCCTTTTGCCATATTTGATGCGCTACAAATTTTTGATGCTCGGGGCGATTTTACTGACGGTCGGCGGCAATTTGCTGTCACTGGCGGGACCGTACATTTCGGGTCTTGCGGTGGATGCGATGGAGCTCGGCCGCGGCAAAGTCAATTTTGAAAAGGTGGGCTGCTACGGCGTTCTGATGATTGTGATGTACGCGATATCCGCAGCACTTTCGTATGCGCTGACGCGCCTTATGATCGTCATCAGCCGCCGCGTGGTGAATACGATGCGGCATGATGTATTCCAAAAGCTGAGCGAGCTGCCGGTCGGATACTTCGATACACACCAGACGGGCGACATTTTGAGCCGTATTTCGTATGACATCGACACCATCAACACTTCGCTTACGAATGATATGGTGCAGGTGTTCGCGAGCGCCGTCACAGTCATCGGCGCGCTCATCATGATGCTTTCCATTTCGCCGACGCTTGTGCTGGTGTTTGTTTTCACTGTGCCGCTTTCGATGTTCATGACGAAGAAGATCACGGGCTTTACGCGGCCACTGTTCCGCAAGCGCTCTGCAAAGCTGGGCGAGCTGAACGGCTTTGTGGAGGAAATGATCAGCGGGCAGAAGACGCTGCGCGCGTATAGCCAAGAAGAAAACACCATTAAGAAGCTCGATAAACAGAACGACGAGACCGTGGACGCGTACTACCGCGCCGATTATTACGGCAGTATGGTGGGACCGTCCGTCAACTTCGTCAACAACCTTTCGCTTTCACTCGTCAGCTTTTTCGGCGCACTGCTGTTTTTGGGCGGGTCAATCTCTATCGGCAACATTTCGAGCTTTGTGCTGTACTCCCGCAAGTTCAGCGGGCCGATCAACGAAATCGCGAACATCATCGGCGAATTGCAGTCGGCGTTTTCGGCGGCGGAGCGCGTGTTCCGTTTACTGGATGAAGAGCCCGAGGTCGCGGACAGCCCGAATGCCGAAGCCCTCACCGAAGCCGAGGGTGACGTAGACCTTTCGCACGTGAACTTCGGCTACACAAAGGACAGACAGATCATCAAAGACCTCTCGCTGCATGTGCCGAAGGGCGCGCTTGTGGCCATTGTGGGCCCGACGGGCGCGGGTAAAACGACCATCATCAATTTGCTGATGCGCTTTTACGATGTGGACAGCGGAGAGATTACGCTTGACCATAAGCCAATCAAAGACCTGACGCGCCGCAGTTTGCGCCTCAATTACTCCATGGTCTTGCAGGACACATGGCTTTTTACGGGCACGGTGTATGAAAACATCGCCTACGGCAGCGAAAAGGCGACGCGCGAAGACGTGGAGCGCGTGTGCAAGGCGTGCGGCATCCATGACTACATCAGGACGCTGCCGGACGGTTACGAAACGGTGCTCGAGGACGACGGCGCGAATATCTCAAAGGGACAAAAGCAGCTGATGACCATTGCACGCGCGATGCTGCTGGAGTCGTCCCTGCTCATTCTGGACGAGGCGACCTCAAACGTCGATACGCGCACGGAGCTGCGCATACAAAAGGCCATGCGTACGCTGATGGCGGACAAGACCTGCTTTGTCATTGCGCACCGCTTATCGACTATTCGCAACGCGGATATGATCTTAGTCGTGCGCGACGGCGAGATTGTAGAGCGCGGCACGCATGAAAGCTTGATGCAGGGCGACACATTCTACCGGCATTTGTATAACGCACAGTTCGCGTAAAATCGCAGAAACGGGGGCTGTTATGAGACGTATACGGAGAACATTGCCCCACGCGGCGTGGATGTGAAAGATATTCAGGCTGCAAAGGCGCGTGAAACGTAAAATGCGGCCCCAAAAATTTTAAGAAAATACTAAGTTGAAACCGCTTGAAAAAATTCATTTTCGGTCTTATAATCATGCTGAATACGCAGTTCTGAGAAACTGCGAGCAGGAGACCGGGGGTGGAGGACATCAGGCGGTTTTTACATACGCTGTACGGATTGTTTGAAAAGGGAACGCGCATTCGGGGTATTTTGGGGTGCTTTCTCGGCGGATTATTTTTGAATATCGTCATAGAGCTGATGGACAGGCAGAGCCTTTCCGCTGTTTTTGTGCTGCTCGAATCGCACCCGCTGGCGTTTTTGGAAAACGTGCTGATTTTGACGTTTTCCCTTTCGTTGTGCCTGTTTTCCAAGCGGCGGTGGTTTTTCGGCATTTTGATCGGCACGGTGTGGCTTGGACTCGGCATTGCGAATTTATATGTGCTCAGCTACCGCGTTTCGCCGCTTTCCGCCATTGATTTTGCGATTTTGCAGCTTGATTGGTCGTTTATCGGCATTTACATGAGCATACCGGCATTTATTTTGCTTGTTATTGCGGTGATTTTGCTGCTTGCGGGGCTTGTGATGCTCTTTAAAAAGTGCCCGAAAAGCCCGGTGCACCGGCTCTTTAACACGGCGGTGAGCGTGATACTTCTTTGCGCGTGCATTGCCATTCCGTATCTGCCGACGTCCTTAGGCTTCGGTGAGAATACATATACGGATGTTATCCGTTTGACAGAGAATTACGGCTTTACGTACACGTTTACGCGCAGTCTCGTTGACACGGGCATCGACCGGCCGGAGGATTACTCCGCCCGCCGCGTGCGCGCCATTGCAGCGGAGGTGCTGCGCACAAAGGATAAAGCGCCCGAGGACGTGCCGAACATCATCTTTTTGCAGCTGGAGTCGTTTTTCGACGTGAACCGCTTAAAAGACGTGACGTTCTCCGAAAACCCGGTGCCGTATTTTGAAGAGCTGAAGGAGACATGCCCCAGCGGGTATTTCACCGCGCCGTCCGTCGGCGCGGGCACGGCGAACACGGAATTTGAGGTCATCACGCAGATGAATGTGCATGACTTCGGCACGGGCGAATATCCGTACAAGACGATTTTGCAGGAAACGCCGTGTGAGTCTATCGCGTATGACTTAAAAAAACTTGGGCTCGCGTCGCACGTCATTCACAATAATACGGCGACGTTCTATGACCGCAACATCGTGTTCCCGAAGCTCGGGTTCGATTCATTCACGACGCTTGAATATATGAACCACGTGGAAACAAACGAAATCGGCTGGGCGAAGGATAAGATTCTGACAAAAGAGATTGTGCGGGCGCTTTCCGAAACGGAGGAACGCGACCTTATTTACACCATTTCGGTGCAGCCGCACGGCGCGTACCCGGAGGAGAGCGAGACGGCGGATATCAAAGTGCTTTCCGGCATAGAAGACCCCGCTTTGCGCGGACAATTGGAATATTACGCGACGCAGATTCACGAGGTGGATGAATTTCTGCGCACGTTGACCGATGTGCTGACGACGTGGGAGGAGCCGACCGTTTTGGTGCTGTACGGCGACCACATGCCGTCGCTGGAGATCAGCAAGGATATGCTGGACCTTTCTGCGGGCGGCCTGTTTGAAACGGAGTACGTCATTTGGAGCAACTGCGGCGTGGTGGGCGCGGATAGAAACGTGAAGGCGTATCAGCTTTCGTCCCGTGTTTTGGAGCTTTTAGACATCAACGTAGGCACACTGACGAAATTCCACCAGTTAAACCCGTGGCGCGGTGCATACGAAACGGAGCTGCGCACGCTGCAATACGATATGCTGTACGGCGACCGTGTGGTGTACCACGGCGAGCAGCCGTTTGAGGAGACCGACATGCGCTTCGGCACGCGGGACATCACCGTGAATACGGCGTATGTGCGGAACGATATGCTGATGGTGCGCGGCAAAAATTTCACGCCGTACAGCGTGATTTACGTGGACGGCAACGCGAAGGAGACGACGTTCCTGTCCGAATACGCCGTGACCTGTGCGGCGGACGGCATAGAAAAAGGCGACCGCGTGACAGTGCGGCAGGTGGCGGAGGACGGCACGGAGCTTTCGGAAGCCATTGCCGACCCGTACGGGGATTAGATCGGAGGGAAACGTGACAGCGTACTATCATTTGCCCGGCTTATTTGAATTTTTCGAGCTGTACAGTGTGTTTTTGCCGCTGTACGGAGCGCACAGAGAATACTTTTACGAGTGGTGCGAGATCGCGTCTGTTTACGGCGCGCCGGCGGACTGCCTTTGGGGCGGCGGACGCCTCGGCGACGGCGAGCACGACCCGCGCGCGGTACTCTCGCTCATGCGGGAATATAACATCTCCGCGCGGCTGACGTTCAGCAATTCTTTGTTGGAGGAAAAGCATTTATCCGACCCGAAGTGCAACACACTGTGTAAGCTGTTTGCGGAAAGCGAAAGCCCGCAAAACGGCGTGATCGTGCATTCCGATTTACTGTTAGACTATTTAAAAAAGACGTACCCGGGGCTGTATTTTGTTTCGTCTACGACGAAGGTGCTGACGGACTTTGAAGACTTTAAACAGGAGCTCGAACGCGAAGATTTTCGGTTTGTCGTGCCGGATTTTCGGCTGAATAAACAAGTTGAAAAGCTGAACGCGCTGCCGCAGGCGCTGAAGGACAAGGCGGAGTTTCTCTGCAACGAGTGCTGCTCTTTCGGCTGCAAAGACCGCAAAGCGTGTTATGAAGCGGTGAGCCGCAAAAACCTCGGTATAGACGGCCCGGAGCACATCTGCACCGCGCCGAACGCAAAGGAGGGTTACCGCTTTTCAAAGGCGATGGAGAACCCGGGTTTTATCGGTGTTGCAGATATACAGAACGTATATCTGCCGATGGGCTTCACGAACTTTAAAATTGAAGGCAGGGGGCTCGGCAGTGCGCTCATTTTGGAATTTCTGCTTTACTACATGACAAAGCCGGAATACCGGCTGCGCGTGCGGGAAGAAATATATTTAGACAACATGCTCGACCTGTTTTGAAGAAAGCACGGTTTGCGCAAATTTCGCTGCGGGCCGTTTCTTTTTCTCAGCTTCTGTGCTATAATGACGGAAACGAGAAACATGAGGGAAAGGGTGTTCATTTATGGATCTGGAACGAATCGAAAAAGCGGTGCGGGAAATTCTGCTGGCTGTCGGAGAAGACCCGGAGCGCGAGGGCCTGCAGGAAACGCCGAACCGTGTGGCACGCATGTATGCGGAGATTTTCTCGGGGTTAAAATCCGACCCGAAGCAGCATCTCAAAATTTTCCACGAAGAGGGCGAGCACGACGAGCTCGTTTTCGTGCGGGACATTCCGCTTTACTCCGTATGTGAGCACCATTTGCTGCCGTTCATCGGCAAGTGCCATATTGCGTATATCCCGCGCGACGGCAAGATCATCGGGCTTTCCAAATTTGCCCGTATTGTCGATTGCTTTGCGCGGCGTCCGCAGGTGCAGGAGCGTCTGACGGCGCAGATTGCGGACTTTATCGAAGAAAATCTGAATCCGCGCGGCGTGGCGGTGTTCATTGAAGCGGAGCACTTGTGCATGACGATGCGCGGCGCGCGTGCGGCGGGCGCTTTGACGCAGACCTCTGCCTTGCGCGGCTGCATGCGCACGGAAGCGAAGACCCGCAACGAGGTCATGCTGCTGCTTGCAAAGTAAGGAGACCGATATGACGGAATTTTACGCGGCGGGAAAACGCTTTCCGCTGAACAGAACCTATGTGATGGGCATTTTGAACGTGACGCCGGATTCGTTTTCCGACGGCGGCAAGTATTTTGACCCCGAAAAAGCGGTACGCCACGCGGTAGAGATGGAAGCGCAGGGCGTGGACATTGTGGACATCGGCGGGCAGTCCACCCGCCCGGGCAGCATGCGCATCTCGCCCGAAGAAGAATGGGCGCGCATTGAAAACGTGGTGAAGGCAGTTGCAGAGAAGACGAACCTTGCCATTTCCATCGACACGTTTTACCCCGAGGTGGCGGAAAAATCCCTCAAAGCCGGCGCACATATCATCAACGACGTGACGGGTTTTGCACCGGAAATGTGGCGCGCGGTGGAAAACACCGACTGCGGCTGCATCGTGATGCACCCCGGCGATCCGGATGACCTGAACGGCGCGGGCGGCGACATTTTGGAACGCGTTCGGGCATTTTTTGAGAAGAAAACGACGGAAGCGGAACAGCATGGCGTCGATAAAAATCGCCTTTGCTTCGACCCGGGCATCGGCTTTGGCAAGACAAATGAGGAAAATTTCGCGCTTATCGCAAACCCGGAGAAAATCCGCGTGCCGGGTACGGCACTTTTGATGGCGGCGTCGAGAAAACGCGTTATCGGTGCTGTTTGCGGCAACCCGCCGTTTGAAGACCGCATGGCGGGCACGGTGGCGGCACATACGGCATCGGTGCTGTTCGGCGCAGACATGGTGCGCGCGCACGATACGTTTGAAGCGGTGCAGGCGGCGCGCGTAGCGGACGCGATAAAACAATTCAGAAAGGGAGTATAAAATGGAAACAATACGCATTAAGGGCCTTGAGATATTTGCCTACCACGGCGTGAACCCGGAGGAAAAGGAAAACGGCCAGAAGTTTATTTTAGACATTGCGATGCAGGCGGATATTTCCCGCGCGGCGCAGACAGATGACCTCAACGAGACTGTGAACTACGCCGCCGTGCGCAAAACGGTGAACGCGGTGTTCACGGCGCAGAAATATGACCTCATTGAGCGCGCGGCGCAGGTGGTATGCGATGCGATTTTGGAGAACTACCCGAAGGTGCAGAGCGTGACGGTGGAGCTGAAAAAGCCGGAAGCGCCCATCAACGCGGTGTTCGAGTACGTCTCGGTCGAAATGACAAGGAGCCGTGCATGAGGCGCGTCGTCTTGGGGCTCGGCACAAATTTAGGCGACCGCCGGGAAAATCTGCGCGCAGCGCTCGCGGCGCTTTCGCATTTGCCGAAAACGGAGGTCGAAAACGTTTCTTCCGTGTGGCAGACCGCGCCGTTTGACGTGCCGGACGAGCAACAGGACTATTGGAATATTTGCGTTTTGCTGAAAACGGAGCTTTCGCCAAGCGCGGTGCTCGGCGCGTGCCTCGGCATAGAGGCGGCGATGGGGCGCGTGCGGGAAATTTACCACGGTGCACGGTGCATGGACTTAGATGTTTTGCTGTACGAGGGCTTCACACAGCGCGAAAAGGAACTCAATGTGCCGCACCCCGGCATTTTGGAGCGCGCGTTCGTGCTGTTCCCGCTTTTGGAACTGTTTCCGAAAAAGAATGCGTTCGGCTTCGATTTTGCGGACGCACCGGGCTTTAAAGACGGGGACGACGTGCAGCGCGTCGGCGCGGCGAAAGAAATCTTGGATTGATATTTCTAATGCAGAAAATTGAGGAAGCTAAGTGCTTCCCTTTTTTCTTTTGAAATGTAAACTTTCCGTGTCTGATTACAGAAAGATTTCAAAAAGCCTTGAAAAAGTTACCGAATTGTAATATATTATAAAGGTAGAGTTTTTTAGGACTCTTGATTTTTGTGAAAACACGGAGTTAATCGATATGAAGATGAAGAAAAAAAGCTTGCGTTTTGTGGCCGGTGTGCTGGCGGTGACGATGCTCATTTCCTCCAACTCGGTCTTTGCGACCACGACGGCAGAATACGATGAGCAGATTGAATCCATTAAATCGCAGCAGGCGGAAAATGAAGCCGAGGCCGAGCGCCTTAACGAAAAGCTTGATTCGCTGCGCGACCAGACGAGTGAAGCCGAAGCGTATCAGGCAACGCTCGAAGAGCAGATCACGACGTACCAGACGAGCATCGATCTTGCGGTGCAGAACATTACGCAGCTTAATACGAACATCACGAACCTCGAAGCCGAGATTAAAAAGGCGGACGAGGAATATGCCGATACATTTGCGGAATTGAAAGTCCGTTTGCGCTCGCTGTATGCTTCCGGCGGCAACCTGACGTCGCTGCAGATCTTATTTGATTCCACGAGCCTTTACGATTTTTCCATGCGCTCCGAGGCGATGAAGACCATCACGAAGCACGACCGCGAGCTGATGGAGAAAATCCGCCTTTACCGCATTCAGACGCAGGATCAGCGCGATGAGCTCAACAAAGAAAAAGAGGAGCTTGCCGACCAGAAGAAAGACCTTGAAAAGAAGCAGGAAGAATTGCAGGCGCTCGAGGAAGAAAACCAGAAGCTCATCGACGAGCTGAACATCCAGAGCAACGAGACGGAAAGCGATTTGGCGGCGGCCGAAGCGGCGAAGGAAGATTACGTTTCGCAGCTTGACCAGCTTATCGCAGACCGAAACGCGCAGGCCGAAAAGGAAGAGGAAGCACGCCGTCAGGCAGAAGCGAACCAGAATGCCGCGAACAACAACTCCGGCAGCGGCAACACGTCTTCCGGCTCGGGTAACACGAGCGATGTTTTGAATACCGGCGACCTTTCATTCAGTTGGCCGCTTGCGGGCTACGGTTACGGCAGCATCACACAGTATTTCGGCGGCATGTTCAGTGGCTCGCCGCACGGCGGTGTGGACATCGGCGTTCCGTACGGTACCCCCATTTACGCGGCGGAATCCGGCCAGGTCATCTCTGCGGAGTACCACTGGTCCTGGGGCAATAACGTGCTCATCTGGCACAACGGTACATATTCCACGCGCTACGCGCATTGCAGCTCGCTTGCGGTTTCCGCAGGCGAATATGTGGAAAAGGGCCAGATCGTCGGCTATGTCGGCTCCACAGGTCAGTCCACGGGCAACCACCTCCACTTTGAGGTCTACCAGAACGGCACGCGCGTTGACCCGCTGAATTTCGTGTAATAAAATAGAGAAAAGGATTCGCCGCACAGAGAGAAAAGCTGTGCGGCGAATTTTTATATGCGCTTACAAAAAATATGCGGTTACAAAAAAGTGCCTGTTTGTGCGGGTAAAAACGGTCGGTTATAATAAATCCGAAGAAAGGCGGAAAGCCGAAACGGAAGGGGATTTTCCACATGAACGAAGTCATAGGCTCACAATTTTACCGCTCAAGTTTTTATAGAAGAGGAAATGTCTCGGGCGCAAACGGCGTTTCATGGAAGACGATGCGCCACGTGATCTTCTTCGGAGGCGCAAAATGCAGCGCCGAGCAGGTGGTCAGCACGGCTTTGTCTTCGCTTTTTGCCGTGACAAACAGCGCCGTGGGTCCGTCTGCGCCACCGATGATGATAACGGCAGCGTTTTGCGCTTCGGGCATGAACGGGTGGTCCTTGGGCGCTTCGCGCTCAACAGGCGGATCGTTCTGCGTGCAGTCCTCAACGGAGATGAGGTTTTTCGGCGGGGCAGGCGAGACCGTATAGGTCATTGCGGTAAATCGATTCGGAAAATCGAAACGCGCGTCGGAAAAAGCGTTTTTCGGCAGCGTCTGCGGCTCCAAATTCTGAGCCGTCAGCGTGTACGGTATGCCGTTATGGGAAAACGCAAATATGTCGCCGGGCTTTTGAACTTCAAACTCCGCGCCGGGCACGCGCACGGGCTGCGGGGTCAGCGTCAACGCGAGCGACGAAATGCTTTTCGGGCGGCGCTTCGTCTTCCACGGGAACGAATAGCGGTGAATCGCCCAGCCGTCTTCAGGGTTTAGCCCGTAGTGGTCGATGATCGCGCGCTCGGTGGGCGTGTCAAAATCGCTTTCGCCGTATTCGTCGAGTGCAGGCTCACAAGCCGCAGCGTTTTGAAACAGCGGGTGGTACGAAAGCCCGTGACCCTGCGAAAACGGGAGCGTCTGTCCGTTCAGCTCAATTTGCGGCGAAAACTCAAAAGCCAGCGGATTTTCGCGCTCCGCCTGTTCGAATACATCGTTCGGCATGTCTTCATCTTCAAGGTGCTCCCATTTTTTACAGAAATCTTCGAGCGCCACTTTATCAGCGCGCATGAGAATGTCGAGCACAAGTCCTTTTGCGGTAAGGTACGCCGCGGGCACGTACCAATCGCGTCCCGCAAAGCGGAACTTTTGATTTAGCTTGAGCACCTGCCCGGGGTGGCTGCCGTCCGGGCTTTTGCCGCCGAAGCTGCCGTTAAAGTAGACTTTCCACACGTCTTTCATGGTTATTCCTCCATTTCCTTTTTCGCCCAGTCGGCGTCCTTGAAAATCGCACGGCCTACGCCGATGAGGTCGGCGGCGCCTTCCTCAAGCAGTGCTTCGGCTTCGTTCGCTTTTGTCACGCCGCCCGTCAGAATGACCGGCACATGCACGGCTTCGCGAATCGCGGAGGAGGCGTCCGAAAAGAAACCGGGGCCCTTTCTGTTTTTCACCGTAAAGCCGTTGAAGCCGCCAGAAATATCGAGCAGGTCAACACCGGCTTTCTCAAACTTTTTGCAGGCATACACCGCGTCGTCAATGGTCGCGCCGCTCTCGGTGTAGTCGCTCGCGCCGAGACGCAGGGCAACGAGGTAATCCGCGCCCACGGCTTTGCGCACCGCGCGGATAACGTCCAAAAGCAGGTGAATGCGCCCGTCGAGGTCGCCGCCGTAAGCATCCGTGCGCTTGTTGCCGAGCGGGGAGTAGAACTGGTCAAGGTGATACCCGTGTGCCGCATGAATTTCTACGCCGTCAAACCCGGCTTCTTTTACGCGCAGCGCGGCTTCGGCAAACTTTTTTGCAACGGTGTGCATGTCGTCCGCGGTCATTTCGCGCACGGGCTTTTCGCTTTTGCGTGCATACTCCGACTGTGCCGTGACGCTCGCACTGATTGCCGGATAGCCGGTGATTTCCTCCATTGCCGCGCTGCCCGCGTGGTTGATCTGCGCGATGACGCGGGTGTTGTTTTTATGGATGGTCTCCACAAGCTTTGTAAGGCCCGGAATATCGGTGTCGCGCGAAACGGAGAGCTGGCCCTCGTGTGCCTTGCCCTCGGGGCTGATGTAAGCGTGTTCGGTGACGATGAGTCCGATGCAGCCGCCCTTGGAGCGTGCGTCGTAGTATGCGAGCAGGTCGTCCTGCACGGTACCGTCCGGCGTTTTGCCGGTTGCCATCGGCGGCATGACAAGGCGGTTTGCGAGTTCCACATTATGGACGGTGAGCGGGGTGTGCAGCAGTTTGTTCATGGTGAAAATTCCTTTCCGTTTGGTTTTTAAAGCGGTGCTGTTTTATTTGATATCATGCAGAAATTACTTTTTGGTGCAGTGTACCGTGGATGAGCACAGTATATCACAGCGGTTTTCAACTTTCCAGATATAAAGCATGAAAAAACGGCTTTTGGACATACTGAAAGCGTATTGCAAAACAGAAAGGATGAGAACGATGAAAATACAAAAGGTTCTGGCGACGGAAATTCTCGATTCCCGCGGCACGCCGACCGTCGGCGCAACGGTCATCTTGAGCGACGGTTCCGTCGGCACGGCGAACGCGCCCTCCGGCGCATCGACGGGCAAATTTGAAGCGCACGAAAAGCGCGATAATGACCGCAAGCGCTATCTCGGGCGCGGCGTAAAAAAAGCCGTGGAGGGCATTGAGGAAACCGTTGCCCCGGTGCTCGAAAATATGCAGCGCGTGACGGTGCAAAACGTCGACAGAATGCTCATTGAGCTTGACAACACCAAAAACAAAGAAAAGCTCGGCGCAAACGCCACATTAGCGGTGTCGCTCGCTGCTGCAAAGGCGCTTGCCGCGCACTATAAACAACCGTTTTTCCGCTACCTCGGCGGCACGAACGCACAGAAGCTTCCCGTGCCGATGATGAACATTTTAAACGGCGGCGCACACGCGGCGAATAACGTGGATATTCAGGAGTTCATGATTGTGCCCGTGGGCGCAAAATCGTTTTCGGAGGCCGTGCGCATGGGCAGCGAGATCTACCACACGCTCGGCGGCATTTTGAAGCAGCGCGGTCTTGCGGTCTCCGTGGGCGATGAGGGCGGCTTCGCGCCGAACCTCGCAAGCGATGAAGAAGCGATAGAGGTCATTTTGGAGGCCGTTTCGAGCGCGGGCTACACGACGGACGAGGTGAAGATTGCGCTTGACGCGGCTGCGAGCGAATGGACGGCGAACGACGGCTATCTTTTACCGAAGCGCGGCACAAAATACACCTCCGCGCAGCTCATCGCGTATTGGGAAAAGCTGTGCGAAAAGTACCCCATCTGCTCTATTGAAGACCCGCTCGGCGAAGAGGATTGGCCCGCGTGGACAACCGTTACCGAAAAGCTCGGCAAAAAAATCATGCTTGTCGGCGATGACCTGTTCGTTACGAATTCGACACGAATTCGCGAGGGCATCGGGCGCAAGGCCGCAAACGCACTGCTTGTAAAGCCGAACCAGATCGGTACACTGACGGAAACGCTCGCCGCCGTGGAGCTTGCAAAGGAGAACGGCATGAAGATCGTCATGTCGCACCGCTCGGGCGAAACGGAGGACACAAGCATCGCGGATATTGCCGTTGCCGTAAACGCAGGGTTCATCAAATCCGGCGCGCCGTGCCGCAGCGACCGCACCGCAAAATACAACCGCCTGCTGCGCATTGCAAAGGAAAATGAAATGGACGAAATGTACGGCACAGGCAAATAAAAAAGGGTATCTCGGTTTTCGCCGAGATACCCTTTTAAGTTCAGAAAAGGTTTACCAATCCAGACCGGAGAACTTGTGGAAGCTGTCCATGCTGATGCGGACGCTTTCCATCTGGGTCAGCTGCGTGTGATCCTGCTCAAGCACAATGTACTCTGCGCCAAGCTCGTTGCCCTTGTTGATGATGGACTGGATGTCCATGATGCCGGTGCCGATTTCGCAGAAATCCTTGTGGTCGGAACCCTTGCCGAAGCTGTCCCACGTGACGAGCACGTTCGGGTCATTGACTGTCCACAGGTTGATCGGGGAATCGGAGGTCTTGGAGAAATCCTTCTGGTGAATGAGCTTCAGGCGGTCGCCGAGGCGGTCCATAACAGCGAGCGGATCCATGCCGCCGCGCATTGCCCAGAACGTATCAAGCTCAAAGCTGACGTAGTTCGGGTCGGTATTGTCCATGATGTGGAACAGAATTTCCTTGCCGTTCAGCTTCTGGAACTCGTGGTAGTGGTTGTGGATGAGGAACTTGATGCCATGCTCGGAGAGCTTTTTGCCCGCCCAGTTGTAATACTCGCAGCGCTCCATCAGCTGGTCGTAGCCGGTGTAGAAGTCTGCGGACTGGCCAAGGTACTTCGTGCCCACCTGCGTGTGGTACGCAATCATCGGGTCGATGGTCTCCTCATTGATGGGGCGGATGTGGCCGCTAATGAGGTTTGCGCCGGTCTCTTTTAAAAGCTTCTGCATGTCCTCAACGCTGACGCCGAAGCCTACGCCCGGGTCTGTATCTGCGTTGGAGCTTGCAAACTCAAGGTTCTTATAACCAATCTCTGCGACCTGGCGGATCGCGTTGATCGGGTCTTTTTTCATTTCGTCGCGCACGGAGTAAAGCTGAATGCCGACTTTAAGTGCCATAATAGGTTCAATCCTTTCTTGTCCGTTTGCCTGCTGTGCAGGTTATTTCACTATAATTGTACTGCGTTTTTACTCTGTCGTCAAGCGTCCGAAACGGGAGATGGCGTGCAAAATGTGAATTAGGAAAGTTACAAGACGGTATCCTGCGTATTTTCGGGTCAGAGGGGGAAGAAGCAAATAGGAATGAAGTTTTTCGCCTTTTTGAAGACAATTTTAAAAAATTACAAAATTGTAATTTGATACGCCGTTACGGTGTACAACTCGAAAATTATTTGATTAAAAGATAAACATGATTTAACAATTAAAACAAAAGTACGTTTATATTATTTCAACTTGCACATGAAAATGAAATTGCCCTAAATCTATAGAAATGACTGAACACAAAATATTCCTGCAAAATTTCCGGAATTTTTGAAAAAACCAGTGAAATACAGTTGAATACCTGCAAGAGTTGTGAAAGCGGTTTCATAAATTCTGCGAATTTAGTAATTTGTTGTCTTTTGAAAACGCATGAAAAATATGGAACCGCTTACACAAACTTGTATGGAGTAGAAAGCGAGATCAAAAAAAATTAGGCAAGATGCACAAACCGAAAATCAATGACAAATTTGGGCAAAAAAATGAGTACAGGCTATTTTTGTTGTTGACATTCACAAAAGAGGGTGATAAAATCACAAATGCAAACAAAATGATATACCGCGTTTTTGTAAGATGCACCAAATACAAAGCAAATCGTTTGATTTGTTTTGTTCGTGTCTCTTTTTCTGTGGCAGCGGTTCCACAGAAAAGGGGACAAGTTTCGGTATGTTTTAGTGCCACGGGGGAAACCTGTTATTCGGGTGTTGCCTCGGCAAAAACAGCCTTGTGTTTTCTTATTGAAAGCGCGGTCATCACAATATTTTTAGGAGGTTATACCGTATGGCAGCAGCAGCTAAACCGGCAAAGCCGGCGTATGAGCTGAGCGGCTGGGAGCGCTTTAAAAAAGATGTTGTCCGCGACAAGTGGCTGTATCTTCTGATTTTTCCCGGCATACTTTTCATGCTCATCTTCCGCTATATCCCGATCTTCGGCAATGTGATTGCTTTTATGGACTTCAACCCCTACAACATGTGGAACAGCACATGGGTAGGCTTTGACCAGTTCATCAAGCTTTTCAATAAGCCGGCGTTCATGCAGACTTTCTACAACACCCTCTACATCTCCATTTTGAAGATGGTATGTGGCTTCCCGATTCCGATCATCCTCGCTTTGATGATGAACGAGATGCGCAACATGAAGTTTAAGAAAGTGGCGCAGACGCTCCTTTATCTGCCGCACTTCATTTCTTGGGTTGTTATGGCCGGCCTCATCATGAATTTCCTCGATCCGTCCACGGGCCTCATCACCGCGCTCCTCAAGAGCATCACGGGCAAGGACCTGCAGGTGCTTACCGACAAGGCGCTCTTCGTCCCGATGCTGATTATCACCGACATCTATAAGACGATGGGCTGGGGCACGATTATTTACTTCGCGGCGCTGTCCGGTGTTGACCCGCAGCTTTACGAAGCAGCCGAGATTGACGGTGCACGCAAGTGGAAGCAGATGATCAACATCACGCTGCCGGCGATTACCCCGACGATTGTTATCATGCTGATCCTCAACTGCAACAACATCGTAAACGCAGGCTTCGACCAGATCTTCATGCTGTATTCCGCACTGGTTTATGACGTAGCCGATATCATCGATACGTATGTGTACCGTATCGGTATCCAGAAGGCAGACTACTCCTTCTCTACCGCAGCGGGCATGTTCAAATCCGTCATCGCTCTCGTCATGATCCTCATCGTCAACTTTGTTGCCAAGAAGACCGGCAACGAGGGTATTTGGTAAGGAGGTTATGAACATGGAAAAGAACAAAATCAAAACCTCCACAGGCGAAAAGATCTTTACCGTATTCAACTACGCGTTCTTTACGCTGCTCTGCCTCATCATGCTGTATCCGTTCTGGCATGAGATCATGCTTTCCTTCAGCTCCCTTGAAGCATCCATGAAGGGCGGCATCTTCCTCTGGCCGAAGGGCTTTAACTTGGATACTTATAAATCCGTATTTAAAAACCCGAACATCTACACGGGCTTCCGTACCACGATCATCGTCACGATTGCCGGTACGGTACTGGGCACGCTGCTCACCGCTATGACCGCTTATCCGCTTTCTAAGTCCAGACTGCGCGGCGGCAAAGTACTGATGACGCTTGTCCTCTTCACCATGATCTTCTCCGCAGGTATGATTCCGAGCTTCCTGCTCATTCAGACAATCGGCCTTATGGATAACATCCTCGCGTTGATCCTGCCGGGTCTCGTAAGCGCATACAACTGCATCATCATGAAGAGCTTCTTCCTTTCCATTCCGGAAAGCCTTGAAGAATCCGCCCGCATCGACGGTGCAACCGACCTGCGCATCTTCTTCTCCATCATCCTGCCGCTTTCCAAGGCGACCATAGCCACCATCGCGCTGTTCACAGCGGTTGGCTACTGGAACGACTACTTCTCCACGGTCCTTTATATCCGCTCCGTTGATAAGTGGGCTCTGCAGGCGGTTCTGCGCAACATGCTGACGAATACACAGCAGGCAATGCAGCAGGCAGGCGTCAACGTCATGGCGCAGACGAATACCAACGCACAGACGATCAAGGCCGGTACCATCGTGGTTTCTACGGTGCCGATCCTCATCGTGTACCCGTTCGTGCAGAAGTACTTCGTTAAGGGCGTTATGATCGGCGGCGTTAAGGGCTAAGCCCGCACTCTTTTGGGTTGTCCCGAAGCATGGCTTCGGAAAACTATATTATCATTATTTCCAAAGAAAGGATTTTAGTCATGAACATGAAGAAAATCGCATCCGTTGTTCTGGCACTTGCACTGAGCGTAAGCGTATTTGCAGCGTGCGGCAGCAACGGCAATTCTTCCGCAAGCTCTACGGCTTCCACCGAGAGCAGCACTGCTTCTACTGACAGCAGCGCAGCTGCGACCGGCGACAAGATCGACGTTCTGAACCAGAGCGAAACGATGGACGTTTCCGTTGCAGTTATGACCGGCTTCACCGCATCCGGCAGCCGCGTTCAGAAGGAACTTGAAGAAAAGTACAACGTTAAGTTCAATCTCGTTGTTCTCCCGGGTTGGTCTGACGGCCAGTCCCAGATCTCCCTGCTGATGGCATCCAACGACATGCCGAACATCATGTGGTGGTGGAGCATGGATACCGAGTACAACAAGTGGGTGAAGGCAGGTCTGTTGGACGATGTCTCCGCTTACATGGATAAGTACACCGTTATCCGCGACTACTACAACAAGATGGACCCGAAGACCCTCTTCTATGCATCTGAGGCCGACGGCTCCATTTACAGAATCCCGGGCGACGTTGCTGAACCGTCCTGCGAGAACCTCTGGATCCGCCAGGATTGGCTCGATAACCTGAATCTTAAGGCTCCGACCACGATCGAAGAGCTCAACGAAGTGCTCCGCGCTTTCACGGAGGACGATCCGGACGGCAACGGTCAGAACGACACCTACGGCCTCGGCGGCGACGGTTACGACTTCCGTTCCTTCTGGCCGTGGATTCAGTCCTATGACCAGACCCATTACAGCCGTTTCTGCGTAGATGACGACGGCGTTGTCACCTACGGCCCGGCTAACGAGGGCACCAAGAACTGGGTTAGCGACGTTGCTGATCTGTATGCAAAGGGCTACATCACCCCGAACATCACGCAGGATACCGACCGTGACGAGCAGATGGCAAACGGCGGCTTCGGCGTAACGTACAGCTGGTGCGCATGGAACAACCCGGACTCTGCTCCGATGATGTCCTTCTATGCTTCCAACCCGGATGCTAAGTGGGTACCGATCGACATGGTCAAGGGCTCCAACGGCAACCCGCAGGAAGACCCGGCTACAAGCGCTGCTTGGGCATATTTCGCAATCACCAACACAGCTTCCGATCCGGAAAGACTGTATGCAACTTGGGACGACATGTGCGATTCCGATAACTACATCGCACGCCGCTTCGGTATCGAAGGCACCGATTACGAGTACGACGAGAACGGCCAGTATGTCGCTATCGTTGGTCCGGACTCCGAGGAGAACACCTCTAAGAATATCGGCCTCAAGCTGTTCGATGCCCTCATGAACCGTAAGGACGAGTGCAACATCTCCAATACTCCGGAGACTACCGCTCTGTTCAACAAGTCCGGCGAAAACAGCCGCTATGCTGCTGCTCACCTCGTTGAGTGGAAGGATCCGGCTTCCTTCGAGTCCTGGACTGAGTGCAGCGCTGACATCGAGGCTGAGAAGGATCAGTACCTCTGGGGTGTCATCGCCGGTCAGGAATCCATCGACGATTGGGACAACTATGTTGCAACGCTGAACAGCCTCGGCCTCGAGGACGTTCTTGCTGAAGCAAACGAGGACTATGCAGAGCTCAGCGCTCAGATGGAAGAGTACCTCGCTGCTCACGGCGAAGCGTAATCGATTGATCTGATCTCGATTAAAATGTATACAGATGGGGGAAGCTTTCGGGCTTCTCCCATTTTGTTTCTTATGCAAAAATAAGCCGAGAAAAAACTGTGCATGTTTGCAAGAAAATGTGCGTTTTTTTCTCTATATGAAATTTGCAAAAGCTATTGAATTCTCGCTTTGCATCGGCTACAATGCAAAGAAAGGCAAATATACGCCTATGCAAATCCCCCGAAGGAGTTGTAAAAAAATGAGCAAATTGTCTCTTGCCGGCGCGTGGAAGCTGCGCGGCGAATTTATGGACGTTACGGCAGAGCGCTACAACGAAGTGCTGCGTAAAATGGACGCAGCCCCCGTGCGCGCAACGCTGCCGGCGTTCTTAAAGCTTGAAGACCTTTCCGAAGAAGAACAGGCAGAGTTCTTAAAAGACCCGAACCCGCATTTTCACGTGATGACGGATAAAGCGAATCATGCGTTCCCTTCTAAATACGGCTTTATCCCCATGACCGTGCCGGGCGACGTCACCACCGCCCTCATCGAAAACGGCATCGTAGAAGAACCTTTTTTGAAGGAAAACACAAAGAAAAACCAGTGGATCAAGGATCTTTCCTGGTGGCTCGTCCGCGATTTTGACGTCACAGAGGAGATGCTGAACGAAGACATCGTGCGCCTCAACATTGAAATGCTCGATTTCAATGCGGATATCCTCGTAAACGGCATGCCCGCTGCGCACCACGAAAACGCGTTCTGCGCGTTCAGCGAAGACATCAAGCGCTTTTTGCACGTCGGCAAAAACCAGCTCGTCATTCGCCTCACCTCCGGCATGGAGCTGCACTATCCGCGCGACGCCGTTTCGTTCTACTGCGCAAGTGAAAACGCCATCTGTGACCAGCGTGTCTACACCCGCAAGCCGCAGTTTACCTACGGCTGGGACTGGTGCCAGCCCGTGCCCACCTGCGGCATCGGCCGCTCCATCGAGATTGAAGCGTTCAGCGGTGCGCAGGTCATCGCGTCCCGCGTCGATACGTTAAAGCTCGACGGCGATGACGCCGAAGTGGAGTTCCACTTCGAAATCGAAAAATCCGACATGGTTTCAAGCGCCGAGTGCGAGCTTACCTATACGCTCGAATTTGAGGGCAAAACCGTTTATACCGGCAAAAAAACGCTCATGCTCGTCGGCGGCGTGAACTTCGCCGAGGAACGCGTCACAATCAAAAACGCGAAGCTCTGGTGGCCGAACGGCTACGGTGCGCAGAACCTCTATACCTTTAGAGCCTGCTGCGTTACAAAGGGTATCCTGCACGAGATGCAGCCGAAGAAGATCGGCATCCGTACCTTGGAGCTCGATACCTCTAAGCTCGAAGACGGCAGCCGCAACTTCTTCTTTAAGGTGAACGGCGTGCGCATCTTCTGCAAGGGCGGCAACTGGGTGCCGACGGACTCCCTTTATCTGCGCACCCCGAAGGAAAGCTACGAGACCCTCGTGCGCGAGGGCGCGGCGGCGCACTTCACCATGTTCCGCATGTGGGGCGGCGGCACGTATGAGCCGGACTGCTTCTATGAATATTGCTCGGAGTACGGCATTTTGCTGATGCACGACTTTATGTACGCCTGCGCGTTCTACCCCGACCACAAAAACGATTTTCTCTTTGAGGCGGAGCGCGAAGCCGAGTACCAGACAAAGCGCCTTGCACATTATCCCTGCATGGCCATCTGGACGGGCAACAACGAGATTGCGGAATCCTACACCGATTGGTTCCCGGCGCCCATCAAGCCGGAGCGCTTCTACGGCGAGAAAATATTCAACTATATTCAGCCGCGTGCCGTGCACCGCAACAGCCCGCTCGTTCCGTATATGCCGTCCTCGCCGTACTTCGGCGACCGCGCCAACGAGAGCGAACAGGGCGACGTACATGCATGGTCGTTCTTCGGCCGTCACCCGAAAACGAAGTTCAAGTTTGTCTATGAGCTTGAGGCGTTCGACCGCATCCCGGCGCGCTTCTCCAGTGAATACGGCTTCTTCGGCGCACAGATGGAAAGCACCGTTCGCCGTTACCTCGACGGCACCGAAATGCGCTTCGATAACCCCATCTGGAAGCACCACGGCGAGTTTGACCGCAAGCGCAGCAACATCGACGGCGCGATTGACCGCCATTTGACGGAGTTCAAAACCCTCGATGAACATGGCTATCTGCTGTACAGCGGCATCATGCAGGGCCTTCTGTACGCCGAGCTTGCCGAAGCCATGCGCCGCAAGCCGTACGGCGCAGGCGACCTCATCTGGATGTACAACGATTGCTGGCCGGAGACAGGTTGGACGATCATCGATTATTACCTGACGAGAAAGATCTCGTTCTATTTCTTAAAGCGCGCGTTTGCAACGAAAAAGCTCATCATCCGCGCGTGTGAGGGCGGCGCAGAAGTGACTGTCATCAACGAAACGCCCGAAGCGTTCACGGCGGATATTCACTGCGGCTATATGACCTTTACCGGCGAGACCGACAGTCTCTGCACAAAGACGCTCAAGGTCGCTCCGCACTCCATGCAGCAGTTCCACATTTCCGTCTGCAATGATTTGAAGCACGGCTTCTTCTTTGCAAGCGCCGAGGGCTTCGACACCGCCGACAGCCTGCGTGCGTATTACCGCGATTACGTCTTCCCGGAAAGCGACGCAAAGATTGAAAAGGTGGAGCAGGACGGCAACGATCTGCTCGTGACGATCCGCGCGAGCGTGTACACGCCGTTTGCGTACCTCATGACGAGCGACGACCGTGTGCATTACGATGATAACTACGTTACGCTCTACCCGAATGAGCCGAAGACGCTCCGTGTGGAAAACTGCACGGAAACGCCTGTGCTGCACGTTGCCGCACCCGCCCCGAGCGAAGAAACGAAAAAAGCCAGCTATACGGATTCCTGGTTCTAATACGCACTGATACGTACTGAAATGCTGCCGCATAGAGCCCCGCTTTGTGCGGTATGCTTTCTACAAAATAATGAGTTTTGAAAGGAGTTTCGCATGAAATACCGTTTTCAAGATAACACTCTGCCGTTTGAAGAGCGCGCAAAAGACCTGCTCTCCCGCTTAACGCGCGAAGAAAAGGTCGGCATGATCACGTCGCAGCTCGATGATATTCCGCGCCTCGGCATTAAAAAGACGCACATCGGCACCGAGATCGCGCGCGGCGTCGTAAACCGCGACCAGAAGCGCGAGACCACCATTCTGCCGCAGCCGTGGGGCATGGCGGCCATGTTTGACGATGCCCTCATGGAGCAGCTCGGCGACATGGCAGGCGACGAAACGCGCATCACGCACGATATGGAAGAAAGACCGTCCTCTCTGGAGCTTTTCGGACCCACCATCGATATGGAGCGCGACCCGCGCTGGGGCAGAAACGAAGAAGCCTATGGCGAAGACCCGTGCCTTACGGGTAAAATGAGCGCCGCCTACTGCCGCGGCCTTACGGGCAAGGACGAGAAGTATTTGAAGACCGCGCCTTTGCTCAAGCATTTCTACGCCAACAACTACGAAAACGAACGCCAGACGACGAACGCGAACATCACCCCGCGCTTAAAGCACGAGTATTACTTAAAAGCGTTTGAGCCCGCCGTGCGCGAAGGCCGCGCGCCGGGCCTTATGACGGCGTACAACTGCATCAACGGCGTAGAGGGCGTCAACAACCCGGACGTTTCGGAAATCTGCAAAAAAGAGTGGGGCATGACGTTCGCTGTCAGCGACGGCGGCGATTTCGGCCAGAACGTCGCCGCGCACCGCACGTATGAAAACCACGCGCAGTCTATGGGCGACATCCTCGGCGTCGGCGCGGATATGATGCTCGACAGCCGCTCCATGGTTGACCCTGCCGTGCGCGAAGCGCTCGAAAAAGGCTACCTCACCGAAGAAAACCTCGATAAAGCCGTGTATTCCACGTTATTGCTGCGCTTTAAGCTCGGCGATTTCGATGAAGACCACCCCTATGCGCACATTGACCCCGCAAAGCTCGCAAGCCCCGCGCACAAGGCGCTCGCCGTAAAAGCGGCAAAGGAGTCCGTCATCCTGCTTGAAAACCGTGGTATGCTGCCTTTAACCGACGACGGCAAGTGCACCGTCGCGGTCGTGGGCCCGCTCGCAAATGAAAACTACACCTGCTGGTACTGCGGCTATGCACCGAACCAAACGCCGGTCGTCAAGGGCTTCAGAGAAAAGCTCGGCGAAGACCGTGTACTGTTCGATGAAGGCTTTGACCGCGTGCGTATCCGCTCCGAAAAAACCGGCAAGTACCTGCGCATCGCCGAAAACGGTGCGGTGTATGCCGATGCCGATGAAAACACTGCCGACCTCTTTGAGCGCGCGGATTGGGACTTCGGCGCATGGACGCTGCGCAGCGTGCGCACCGGCAAGTACCTCACCGAGGACAAAAATTTCTTCGACGAGACCCCGCAGGACGAAAACGCCGTCACCATCGACCCCGGCATGAACTGCACGGCAGACGTGGTGTTCGGCTGGTTCGTGAAAGAACTGCTGTATGCCAAGGAAGAAGACGGCGTTTTGTACCTCGATACCTGGCAGCACCGCGCCGTGGCCGTAAACGACGAAAATAAGCTCGTTGCAAAGGCCGGCTCCGGTGACTGCCCCTGCAAGCAGTTTACACTGGAAGTCGTTTCCTCCGGCGCAGAGCGTGTGGCAGAGCTCGCGCAACGCGCCGACCACGTCATCGTCTGCGCGGGTAACCAGCCGCTCATCAACGCGCGCGAGGAGTATGACCGTCCGGATATCCGCCTGCCGAAAGCCCAGACCGCGCTCCTGAACGCCGCAGCGGCCGCAAACGAGAGTACTCTGCTGTACCTCGTCACGGGCTATCCGTTCGCCATCAACAAGGAGAAGGACACCGCCAAAGCCGTGCTGTGCTCCACGCACCTCGGCCCGTGCCTCGGCCATGTTGCAGCCGCGACCGTCTTCGGCGAAAACAATCCCGCCGGCCGTACCCCGACCACGTGGTATCGTTCTGTTCGTGATCTCCC
>OHUT01000281.1_pt1 | contig 24101 bp, 20 predicted proteins | sample 1579321 | NCBI WGS metagenome assembly OHUT01 (sample SAMEA3882514, study PRJEB24775) | human gut metagenome | biome: human-associated habitat; feature: intestine environment; material: feces | place: Netherlands | collected 2009/2010
TCTGTACCTCCGGCTCGATATTGCCCGAGACCGGGATACCCAGCGCACGCACTTCTTCGTAGATTTCTTTCATCAATGCGTTATAATCATACTTCATAAAGTTTCCTCGCTTTTCTTTATTTTACTACTATCTACTACGAAAGAAAAGTGGTATAATTAAAAAGGAAAATCGTTTTCCTATCAATTTTTCGGAGGAATTTTCATGAAGTATTATTCGATCGGCTACGCCGTCAACGACGGTTTGCCGGAAGTTACACGCGAAGATGTGCAGAAGCTCACCCACATGAACCTTGCGTTCGGTCTCATCAGCGAAAACGGCCTTTTGGATCTGCACCAGATGACGCATCTCGATCTCATCCCGCAGTTCCGCGATTGGAACCCCGCTCTGCGCGTGGTGCTTTCCGTCGGTGGCTGGGGCGCGGGCGGCTTCTCCCTCATGTCCCGTACCGAAGAAGGCCGCCGCGCATTTGCGGAGTCCTGCCGCAAAGCCGTGGAGGAGTATCACCTCGATGGCATCGATATCGACTGGGAATACCCATGCAGCGACCAAGCCGAGATTGACTGTGACTCGAGCGATAAACAGAACTACACAAAGCTCCTGCAAGCTCTGCGCGACGCCCTTGGCATGAACCGTATCGTCTCCACCGCTGTCGGCGCAGGTGATTATTTCCCGGAAAACACCGAAATGGACAAGGTCGCCGAGATTGTCGATTACGTGCAGCTCATGACCTACGACATGCGCAACGGCTTCACGCATCAGGCCGGCCACCACGCCTCTCTCAGTGCCAGCCGCGGCGATACGAGCAATACGAATACGCGCTACATCGTCGAGCTGTTCCACAACGCCGGTGTGCCGTACAATAAGCTCGTCGTCGGCGCAGCATTCTACTGCCGCCATTACACGGGTGCCGCAAACATCAACAACGGCCTCCTGCAGGAAGCCAGCGCCGGTATGTACGGCCCGAACTACGACGGTCTCACCGAGGAGTTCCGCCGCGAGCATAACTACACGGAATATTGGGACGAGGACGCTGAAGCCGCATATCTCTGGAACGGCGAAACGTTCATCAGCTTCGAGTCCCCTGAGGCCATCCGCCGCAAGTGCGAGTACGTCAAGGAAAAGGGCATGCTCGGCGTCATGTACTGGGAGCACAGCGCCGACCACACCCGTGAGCTGCTCACTGTCATCGCAAAAACACTGAATATCTAAATTCTAACGGAAAAGGAGCCTGCGCGCATGAAAACCGCGTTCAGGCTCCCTTTTTACCGATAAAAACAAGAACTATCCCTGTTTTTTGTAAAATAAAAGACCCATCGGAAATTCCGATGGGTCTTTTGGCGTGGTGCGCGAGACGGGACTTGAACCCGTACGTCATAAACACACGCCCCTCAAACGTGCCTGTCTGCCAATTCCAGCACTCGCGCTCAACAATATGTATTATAGCATAAGCCGCGCTGTTTGTCAACTGTTATTTCTCAAAACGCAAAAACATGTCCGTTTTTTGAATTTTACCGCAAAATGCTGGTGAAAAGGGTTAAAACATGCTATACTGCATGTAACAGAAACACGGGAGGAAAACACGATGATGTACACAAAACGCTATATGTCGCCGATTGGCGTGATTTTGCTTGCAGCAGATGACGCGGGGCTTACGGGGCTGTGGTTTGAGGGCAGCAAATATTTTGCGGCGGAGTTGCCGAAGGCGCACATAGAACAGGAGACACCCGTTTTACTCGAAACTATACAGTGGCTCGACGTATATTTTGCCGGAAAAGAACCGGATTTCACGCCGCCGCTACACCTCATCGGCTCGGATTTTCGGCAGGCGGTTTGGAACATCCTGCTCTCTATCCCCTACGGCCGGACGGTGACCTACGGCCAGATTGCAAAGCAGCTTGCAAAAAACACCGGAATAGACAAAATGTCCGCACAGGCGGTTGGCGGTGCGGTCGGGCACAATCCGATCTCGATCATCGTCCCCTGTCACCGCGTTGTGGGCACGAACGGCAGCCTGACCGGCTACGCCGGCGGCCTTGATAAGAAAATCGCGCTGTTGAAGCTTGAAAAAGCCGACACCGCAAGATTTTTCCGCCCGAAAAAGGGTACGGCGCTGTAACACGCCCTTACACTAGAATAAACGAAAAGGTCTTCCGTTAGAATTGCGGGAGACCTTTTTGCTATAAAAACCAAGCTAAACGTAAAATAAAAGACCCATCGGAAATTCCGATGGGTCTTTTGGCGTGGTGCGCGAGACGGGACTTGAACCCGTACGTCATAAACACACGCCCCTCAAACGTGCCTGTCTGCCAATTCCAGCACTCGCGCTCAACAAGTGATATTATAGCAACAAACAGGCAAATTGTCAAGACTATTTTAAAAGAAACTTGAATTTTTGTTTGTAAAAAGCCGGATTTGCGTCGGTTTAGTCCTCAACGGCAATGGCGTTTTCTTCTTTGATTTCTTCCGCAAGCAGCATGCGCACGGGGTGCTCGGCGGTATACGGTTGCCATGTGGGCAAGCCCTCCCCATTCGGGTCGCCGGTCTTTGCAAAGTTTGCCCAGTAGGAGGACATTGCAGCTTCAAGCGTATAGTCGCACGGTTCCCACGGGCGCCAGCATCTGTTCATCGTGTGGAAAACATACCACAGCTCGGACGAATGAAACGCACCTGCGTTGTCGCCCGGCAACTGACGGTTGAAGAAATAGATGTAGCTCGGGCATCTGCCGAGTTTATTCTGGTTCTTCGCCCAGCGCACGGCACTCTTTTCGAGAATTCTATCGCCCGCTGCGATGTCGCCGCCGGTGCAGCCGATCATGTAATCGATGTCGTGCGCATTGCCGGAAAGCGCCACTTCGTCTACGGAAGCCTTCAGCAGCACGTTATCAACAACGGGCTGCCATGCAAGACCTCTTGGGGACTGGATGGTATACTGCACCTCGGCGATTTTTTCCGCCGGGACAGCACGCATCTCTTCGATGTTTTTCGCGCCGAGCTTTTCCATCAGCTCTTTGGAGGACTTCACGCGCATTTCAATGGAAACGTCGTGCGAAAGGCCACCAAGGCCGCCTGCGCTCTGCAAAACGGCACGCTTAATCTTACCGCGCGTCAAATCGGACGAAATAAGCGTCTGCACGCTCATGCAGCCTGCAGACTGGCCTGCTGCCGTGATGCAGTCCGGGTCTCCACCGAACGCCGCAATGTTCTCGTATACCCAGTCGATTGCTGCAACCTGGTCGTAAATTCCGTAGTTGCCGCTGATTCCCTCGGGGTTTTCGGCATCGAGCTCCGGGTGCGTAAAGAAGCCGAGTGCGCCGACACGGTAGTTGATGGAGACGAACACCACGCCGTTTTTCGCAAACTGCTCGCCGTCGAACTCCTTTTCCGCGCCGCTGCCATGCGTGAACGCACCGCCGTGAATCCAGAAGAACACGGGCAACTTATCGCCCGGCTGCGCAGATGCAGGCGTCCAGATGTTCAGATACAGGCAGTCTTCGCTCTGCTTTAGGTTTTCATCACTGTAAAACTCCTTGCCGTAGAGGCCCATTTTGGACAGGTCAGCCTGCGGTGCTTTGGCGGAGAACTCCAGTGCGGGGCGCACACCCTCCCACTTTGCGTGCGGCTGCGGACGCTTCCAGCGCAGCTCGCCGACCGGCGGTGCAGCATACGGCACGCCCTTGAAGATCACGCTTTGCTTATCATCGGAAAACGCACCTTCGAGTGCGCCTTCTTTGACGGTTACGATCGTATTCATTAAAACTTCCTCCCAGGAATAAAATTCACGGCAACGCCGCGGATAAATTTCTGCGGTGCTGTCGGTGGTTTATAAATTTAGTTTATGCGTTAAGCTGCTTCAGGAGCATCTCACCTGCGCCGGCGGGCACGCTGTCGCCGCCAAACGATAACAGCGCACGCAGCGGCATTTCCGCCATCATACGCGCCATGGCCTCGCCCATGCCGATGTCGTCCGCATCTGCCTGTGCAAGCGGGTTCTGTGCCATCATCTTGCCGAGAATCTCGCGGCCGACGGGACTTTCCATAATCTCTTCAATCGTGGAATTCATTGTGTAGACGCGCTTAATCTGCGTAGTAGAGGTGACGTTCACCGTCGCGGTGCAGGCGATGTCGCGGCTGGATTTTGCCGCCATAATAGTGTAGTCGCCGGACTCAACGTACCAATCGGAAATATCGGTGCGGTAGTACGCGAACGCACGCTTTGCAAGCGTAAAGGTGACAGTCTTCTCCTCGCCCGGCTCAAGCTCGACCTTTTCAAAGCCGCGCAGCTCTTTTACGGGACGAATGGTGTGGCTTTCCGGCATGCCGACGTACAGCTGCACGACCTCTTTGCCCTTCACCTTGCCGGTGTTGCGGACGTTGACGGAGACGGTCAGCGTATCGGTATCCTTCATCTCGGACTTATCAAGCGTTAAATTGCTATATTCAAATGTCGTATAGCTGAGGCCGTAGCCGAACGGGAACAACACGTCCATGTTCTTTTTGTCGTAGTAGCGGTAACCGACAAATACACCCTCGCGATACTCGGTCTTATTCTGCTCATCGCCGAAGAAATAGAGGTACGAGGGGTTATCCTCCAGACGGCGCGGGAACGTTTCCGCGAGTTTGCCGGAAGGGTTCACATCGCCGAACAGCAGGTCGAGCGTCGCGGTGCCGACGGCTTCACCGCCGAGGTATGCGTACAGCACGCCGCGCACGTCATCAATCCACGGCATGGTGATGCAGCCGCCGCACATGACGACGACAACGGTGTTTTTCTGCACCTCGGAAACAGCTTTGACGAGTGCTTCGTGGTTTTTCGGCATCGAAAGCGTGCGGCGATCCATGCCCTCGGACTCCATGGCATCCGTGATGCCGACGAACACAACGGCGACATCGGCGTTCTTTGCAGCCTCCTGTGCTTCCTCGAGGAGCGCTTCGTCGGACTCTGTGGTGTTCGTATCGTAGCCAGGCGCGTAGGTGACATCGAGCCCCTTTGCAGCCTCGAGCGCGCTTGTAACCTTATAGGAGTTCACGTGTGAGCTGCCGCCGCCCTGAAAACGCGGAGTCTCCGCAAACTTGCCGATGAACGCAAGTTTCTGGCTGCGCTTTAATGGCAGAATGCCATCATTTTTGAGCAGAACCATGGACTCATCTGCAATCTTGCGCGCTTCTTCGTGGTCGGCTTCAAAATCAATCTTCGTTTCGGGCTGCTTATTTTCGGTGTATTTGAGAACGATGTTCAAAATGCGCTCCACGGCGGTATCGAGCACCTTGATATCGAGCGTGCCGTTGTTGACCGCGTCAACGATCTGCTTGTCGTTTGCGGCGTTTTTGCCGGGCATTTCAAGCTCCATGCCGGCTTCAAGGCACTTTACGCGGTCTGCGGTGGTCGCGCCCCAGTCGCTCATCACGTAGCCGTCAAAGCCCCACTCGTCGCGGAGAATATCGGTCAGCAAGCGCTTGTTTTCAGCGGCGAACGTACCGTTGATGCGGTTATACGAGCACATAATCGTCCACGGCTTCGAGTCCTTTACGGCAGTCTCAAACGCAGAAAGGTAAATTTCGCGCAGAGTGCGTTCATCAACGACGCTGTCGCTGGACATGCGGTTGTATTCCTGACTGTTGGCGGCGAAATGCTTCACGCTGACGCCGACATTCTGACTCTGCACGCCGTTTATGTAGCTTTTAGCAAGCTCGCCGGTGAGGTACGGGTCTTCGGAAAGATACTCAAAATTACGGCCACCGAGCGGAGAACGCTTGATGTTGATGGCCGGGCCGAGCAGAACAGAAAGGTCCTCCGCCTGGCAGGCGTGGCCAAGCACTTCACCGGAGCGGCGGAACAGCTCGCGGTCGAATGAGCACGCCATGCAGGAGCCTGTGGGGTAGCTGGTGGCGGGCACGCTGGCGTTGAGGCCGAGGTGGTCGGCGGCGTCAGACTGCTTACGGATGCCGCACGGGCCGTCCGAGACCATGACGGATTCAATGCCGAGGCGCTGCGGAGTATCGAGATGCCAGAAGTCTTTACCGGAGCAAAGCGCGGCTTTCTCTTCCAGCGTCATTTGAGAAATGATCGATTTCACATCCATACAAACAACTCCTATGACTGATTTGAGTTCAGTATAGCACACTTTCGCGAAAATTTCCATAAACAATTCAGAAATTTTGTTGACTTTATCGGTAGAAAGATATGATAAAAGCCGATGCGATTACATCGGCTTTTCATCACAATTTGAATAGTTTTTCAAAGTTATCATAAAGCATTTTCCGGTTCTCTTCCTCCCCGTAGGCGAGTGCGAAAAAGCGTTCGAGCTCCTTTTCGTGCGTCCACATGGGGAAATCCGTGCCGAACATGACTTTATCCATACCGAAATGTTCAATGCTTCTTCTTGCTTCGTCCGGGTTCAACACAAACAGCGAACTGCTGGTATCGACCCACACGTTCGCGCCTTTTAGGCACGCTTTGGCTTCATCCCAGCGCTGGTAACCGCCGAGATGCGCGGCGATGCACTTTAATTCCGGCAGCTTTTCGATCACATTCGCAAGCTTCTTCGGCGCAGAGAGTTCGCTTCTGGCGTCACCCATGTGAAATAAAATCGGCAGATCGCGCGCCATGCAGGCTTTGTAGACCGGCAGCATTTTTTCGTCATCGATGGAAAAGCCTTGAAAATCCGAGTGCAGCTTGATGCCGTGCAGGCCGAGCGCCTGAATTTCATTGAGCTCTTTTTCGACATCCTCAATGTCCCGGTGCCATGCGCCAAGGCCGACGAACTTCGGGTATTTTTCGCATTTGGCCGCGATGAAACGATTGATGGAGCCAACCTGCTCCACTTTTGTCGCAACGGAGCAAACGAGAAATTTATCGAATCCTACGGCGGTGCCCTCTTCGTTTAAAACATGCGGCAGGCCGACCTCCGCCATGGGAAGATCATAAAAACGGCCAACGTTTTCGGTCGCCTTTTCCGCAATCTTGCCGGGGTAAATGTGGGCGTGCGCGTCGGCGGCACGGTACAAAACGCCGTTATGCTTCACCATGCGCCTTCGCCTCCCTTTCTTTTTTCGAGAACACACAGCCACAGAAATCCTGCCGATATAGGTTATAGTCTGCCGAAAGCTGAATGGAGCGCTTATAGCCCTCCTGTTTTTTGAAATCGGACGGCAAGTGCGGCACGCCGTATTCTTCTGCAAGCGCTTCGCCGATCTCGTTTAGCTTCTGCGCGTTTTTCAACGGGCTGATGGACAGCGTTGTCGTGAAAAAATCAAAATGATGCCCTGCGGCATACTTTGCCGCTGCTTCCATACGCAGCTTGTAGCACGCAAAGCAGCGCTCGCCGCCCTCCGGGATGTGCTCAAGCCCGCGCACGGCGGTGAAGAATTCTTCCGGCACGTAAGGCAGATCGACAAGCTCTACTTCCTTGGTGCATGGCATTTCGGAGATAAGCCGCTTTAACTCTGCTTCCCTTTTTTGATACTCCGCCTCCGGATAAATATTGGGATTATAAAACAGCACGGTAATTTTAAAATGCGCTGTAAGCTTCTCCAAAACGGCGCTGGAGCACGGCGCACAGCACGCGTGCAAGAGCAAAGTCGGCCGCTTTTCCTCGTGCGTAAAGGTTTCGATGAGTGTATTCAGTTCTTTTGCGTAGTTTCTTTTATTAGCCATGGCTTTATTTTATCACCGAAGCCCCGTTTTCGCAAGATATGTATACTCTTTATCACAAATTTCTTACAAATCCGTCGTGTGAATTGACAATATTGCCGTTTCGCGGTAAACTATATGTATCAAATTGTGCTCATACGGCGCATTTCGGTGTTTGTGTGCCGTTTTACAGAAAGGTTTCGTGACATGTTTGATTTTTCTATATTGATTTCCAACCCGCTCATCAACGTCGCTGTTGTTTCGTGGTGTGCGGCACAAATCTTAAAGACCAGCATTCATCTTTTTAAACACGGCGAATTTAAGAAAGAGCGTCTCTCCGGCGCAGGCGGCATGCCAAGCTCCCACTCGGCGGTAACGTGCTCGGTGCTGCTGACCTCTTACCTGATCTACGGCTTTTCCTCCCCGATCTTCGCCATGGCGTTCGTGCTGGCACTCATCGTCATGTACGACGCGACCGGCGTACGCTGGGCGGCGGGTCTGCACGCAAAAGCCATCAACTACATTGTGGAATATTTAGGCGATGAGAACACCAAGGACAAAGACCAACTGAAAGAAATGATCCCGAAGCTGAACGAATCGCTTGGCCACCGCATGATCGAGGTGGTGTGCGGCGCGCTGCTCGGATTTGCGATCTCGCTCATCGGGTACTTCTGCTTCTAAAATTCAATTTACATGAAAAAACGTTGCACGGAGCTTTCCTGCAGCGTTTTTATTATGGCTTTTTCCTGCGGTTTTGAATGCGGCGTATGAGCAGCGCCGAGCCGCCGACAGCGAGCATGCCCCAGCCAAAGAGGAGCGATGCACGGACAATCCATTTCCCGGCTGCGTTCTCTTGCTTCTCGCCATGAATGTGAAGCTTTGCGTTTCCGCCTTCCCCGCACTGCACGGTAAATGTCATGCTCTCTTCGGCGGTAAGCGTACCGATATAAATCTCGGCAAACCCGAGTGCAGCACTGTCCCCGGAGAAAAGCATCACACTTTGCCCGTTTTGCATACGCAGAAGCTTTACTTCACCTTGGCTTTCTTCTGCCGTGAGATATAACTCAAGCGGCACGGTACATTCGTTTTTCAACACAAGGCTGAGGGGCACGCCGCTTTCGGCTATGACCGTCTTTTCTAAACGGTCTCCGCTGAAAAACACCGGCAGCAAAAACGCCGTGATAAACGCCAGGACCCGAACCGAAAACATGCGCACCCCTCCTCGGCCGCCGGGCGCGCATCACCATACGCGCCGCCTGTAAGAGGGCACCGACGGACCTTTTTCTTCATGTATATGCGTGCGCGCCGGCGTTATATACGCACGGTACCGCATGACGATCTCCGCATGCCTGCCGAACAGCTTTTCCAAAAGCGTCAGGACGGTCTTTTTCTCTTCGCGATAATGCTTTCCGTGTTTCATCGTTTTCCTATGCCCTTTCCGTAAATTTTGTGATCTCTACGGATAAAATACCACGACACGGCGAAATATTTTGTCATTCCCATCATGCGGAAATCTTGAACTTTCCACGCATTTGTGGTAAAATAAATCGGTTATTTTGAATTTGTGAAGAAACAGAGGTTATCATCTTGGCCGATTTTAGAAATGAGATTGAAAAACGGCGCACGTTCGCGATTATTTCGCACCCGGACGCCGGTAAAACGACACTGACGGAAAAGTTCCTTCTGTACGGCGGCGCCATTCAGCTGGCCGGTGCGGTCAAGGGCAAAAAGAATGCGCGCCACGCCGTTTCCGACTGGATGGAAATTGAAAAGCAGCGTGGTATCTCCGTCACCTCTTCTGTTATGCAGTTTCAGTATGAGGGCTACTGCATCAATATTCTGGACACCCCGGGCCACCAGGACTTCTCTGAAGACACGTACCGCACGCTGATGGCGGCAGACTCCGCCGTGATGGTCATTGACGCTTCAAAGGGCGTTGAAGCACAGACGAGAAAGCTTTTTAAAGTCTGCGTCATGCGCGATATTCCGATTTTCACGTTCATCAACAAGATGGATCGCGACGCGCAGAGCCCGTATGATCTTTTGGATGAGATCGAAAAAGAGCTCGGCATCGGCACCTACCCGATGAACTGGCCGATTGGCTCCGGTGTGGATTTCAAGGGCGTTTACGACCGCGAAAAGTCCGAAATTCTCGCGTTTGAAGGAGACAAAGAGCTGCGCGGTCAACACGAAGTCAAAGCGCACGAAATCGATCTGAACGACGCGGCGCTTGAGACCATTCTCGGCGAAAACCTGTGCCAGACGCTGCGCGATGACGTAGAGCTTCTGGACGGCGCGGGCTATGAATTTGACCTTGAAAAAGTGCGTCATGGCAAGCTCTCCCCCGTGTTCTTCGGCTCCGCTTTGACAAACTTCGGCGTGGAGCCGTTCCTCGAGAGCTTTCTGCGTATGACGACCTCCCCGCTGCCGCGCCAAACCTCGGAGGGTGTGGTTGACCCGTTCAGCAAAGATTTTTCTGCGTTCGTCTTCAAAATTCAGGCGAACATGAACAAGGCGCACCGCGACCGCATTGCATTCATGCGCATTTGCAGCGGCAAGTTTGAAAAAGGCATGGAGGTCACCCATGTGCAGGGCGGTCGCAAGATCAAGCTTTCGCAGCCGCAGCAGATGATGGCCCAGAGCCGCGAAATCATTGACGAGGCGTATGCGGGCGACATCATCGGTGTGTTTGACCCGGGCATCTTCTCCATCGGCGACACGATCTGCACGGGTAAAAAAGTGCAATTTGAAGGCATTCCAACGTTCGCGCCGGAGTTTTTCTGCCGCGTGCAGCAAAAGGACACGATGAAACGCAAGCAGTTCGTCAAGGGCACTACACAGATTGCACAGGAAGGCGCCATTCAGATCTTCCAGGAGATCGCCTCCGGCATGGAGGAAGTCATTGTAGGCGTTGTGGGTACACTGCAGTTTGACGTATTCAAGTACCGCATGGAAAACGAGTACAACGTTGAAATTCGCATGGAAACGCTGCCGTACTCACTCATCCGATGGATCGACACGCCGGACGTGGACCTCAAAAAGCTGAACCTCACGTCCGACACAAAAAAGGTGCAGGACATCCGCGGACGTTACCTTTTGCTTTTCTCAAATGAGTGGAGCATCCGCTGGGCGCTGGAGCACAACGAAGGCCTGGAGCTTTCCGAGTTCAGCCGCTAAATTTTATAAAAAGTAACGCTCTGTATGGCTTTTGTGCCGTACAGAGCGTTGTTGTTATGTATTGCTGCTTGATTTTTGCTTGTGGTTGTCCGCGACGAACTCTTTCGGCGTCATGCCGGTGCAGCGCTTAAAGCGTCCGCAGAACGAGGCGGAATCCGAAAAGCCGCAGGAAAGCGCCGTTTCACTGACAGTATATGTACCCGCCAGCAGCATTTTTTTCGCCGCATTGATGCGCACCTGCATCAAATATTGCTTCGGCGACATGCTTTCGGAAGCGGAGAAAATGCGGTAAAGATACGTGCGGTCTATGCCGATATGCCGCGCGAGGTCGCTGATCTGAATGGGATAGCCGTAGTTGCTTTTGATGTAGCCGATGGCCTTATTCACATACTCATGCTCGCGGGTGTACGCGCCGCCGTGTGCGGATTCCTCCAAAACGGACATCGCACCGTAAAAGCCGCTCATCACTTTAAATAAACTGCCTTTGTTGAATTCGTCGATCATCTCGTGCATGTAGCGGATGAACTCGTCACCGTTTTCAAGCTTTGTTGTGTATTGGCTGACAAGGCCCGTGCGGCGCAGGATCTCCAGTACATCAAAGCCGTCGAATGCGACCCACATGTACTCCCACGGGTCTTCGCGATCGGCAATGTAATATGTGCGCTCACCCGGGCGGATAAGGAAGCACTCGTTTGCGTGCAGCGTGTAGGTTTCTTCTCCGACGGTATACGTACCCTTGCCGGAGATGACGTAGTGCAGCAAATACTGATTGCGCACGGCCGGACCCCAGAAATGCCCGCCCTCACACTTTTCGTAACCGCAGTAATACACGGTAACAGAGCCGCCGTTATTCAAATTTTCCGCTCTATGCTTTATGGTGTTCATACCTGTCCCTACCTTTGTAATTCCCTATTCAGTATAGCACACTTAAACACAAAATACAACAAAATCACAACGAAAAGAAACAAAAAATATAGAATCTGCACACTATGCACCGTATAATGAATACAAGAATCGTTTTTATGGAAGGAGTTACAAATTATGCCAAAAATTACATTCATGGGCGCGGGCAGCACCGTTTTCGCACGCAATGTGCTCGGCGACTGCATGTGCACGCCCTCTCTGTGTGAGAGCGAGATCGCGCTCTATGATATCGATGCCGAGCGTTTGGAAGAGTCTTACATCATTCTCAGCGCTATCAACAAGAATACGAACGGCGGCAAGGCGACACTGAAGACCTATTGCGGCGTTGAGAACCGCAAAGAAGCGCTGCGCGGCGCGGACTTCGTCGTAAACGCCATTCAGGTCGGCTTCTACGACCCGTGCACAATCATCGATTTCGAGGTGCCGAAGAAGTACGGTCTGCGCCAGACGATTGCCGATACGATGGGCATTGGCGGCATCATGCGTGCACTGCGCACCATTCCTGTTTTGGAAGATTTTTCCCGCGACATGGAAGAAGTTTGCCCGAACGCATGGTTCCTCAATTACACAAACCCGATGGCAATGCTTTCCGGCTACATGCAGCGCTACACGAACGTAAAGACCGTCGGCCTCTGCCACAGCGTGCAGGTCTGCTCTAAGGAGCTCCTAAAGGCCCTTGGCATGGAAGATAAGGTTGAAGGCCGCCGCGAGCTCATCGCCGGCATCAACCACATGGGCTGGCTTTTGAAGATTGAAGACAAGGACGGCAACGACCTCTACCCCGAGATCAAGCGCCGCGCCGCAGAAAAGAATGCGACTGAAAAGCACAAAGATATGGTGCGCTATGAGTACATTCGCCGCCTCGGCTACTACTGCACCGAATCCAGCGAGCATAACGCGGAATACAATCCGCTCTTCATCAAGTCCCGTTACCCGGAGCTCATTGAACAGTTCAACATTCCGCTGGACGAATACCCGCGCCGCTGCATCAACCAGATCAAGGGCTGGAAGGAAGAAAAAGAAAGCATTTTGAAGGACGGCAAAGTGGAGCACACACGTTCCAGCGAATATGCCTCCTACATTATGGAAGCTATGGTCACCGGCAACCCGTATAAGATTGGCGGCAATGTACTGAATACCGGCCTTATCGATAACCTGCCCGCCGATGCGTGCGTTGAGGTACCGTGCCTTGTGGACAAGATGGGCGTAAATCCGTGCCACGTTGGCCGCCTGCCGGTACAGCTTGCCGCAATGAACATGACAAACATCAACGCACAGCTGATGACAATCGAAGCGGCACGCACCAGAAAGCGCGAGGACATCTACCGCGCCGCTATGCTGGATCCGCACACCGCAGCCGAGCTTTCCATCGACGACATCGTGAAGATGTGCGACGACCTCATCGAGGCACACGGCGATTACATGGCGATGTACAAATAACTCAACGTTTTCCTCCATTGATACTTCTATAGAAAGCAATACACCCGCAGGAACGAACCGCCTGCGGGTGTATTGCTTTCTATCCAATTTTACTCGCCGTCTTCCCCGCTGCTTTCCGCGCTGACGAGGATACCCACAACGGCGCCGTGTGCAAGCGCATCGCCGGGGCTGTCGGACTGATAACCGATGACGCAGCCAATCTCCACATGATCGTTGACTTCGGCGACCTGCACCGGCTCGAAACCGAGGGCTTTTAAAGCCGTTACGGCTTCATCGGCAGTCATGCCTTCGATATCCGGCAGCGTACGCAGCTGCGGGCCTTTGCATACAGCAATCTTCACCGTGCTGCCGGCCTCAATAATCTCACCCGCGAGCGGATATTGCCCGGTGATTTGCCCCTCCGGCAATGTATCGCTGAATGTTTCCTTGGAAATTTCAAGCTCGAATTTATATTTTTTGTCCTTTTCTGTTAAGGAGAGCAGCTTGTCGTAATCCATACCGACAAGGTTCGGCACCTCAAGCGTTTGCTTTTCTTCGACAACGCCCGGATCTTTGATGAACGCAACGATGCTTTGCGGCGAGAACGGGCTGTCTTTGAACCACACGCTCGTCACGGCAAAGATGACGACGAGTGTAAACAGGAATGACGCGACAAGCCACAGGAAAGCAGGCACGCGACGCTTGCTCGGCGTGCGGCCGGAACCGCTCGGCAGCGAGCGCACCGTTTCGGTCTCGACGAATTTTTCCACAACGGTCGGCTCAGCGGCAAGCTCTGCGGAAAAGCGCGAGAAGCTTGACGTGCGGCGAGAGGGATCAACCTGCAGGCCGTTTGCAATAGCCGGAATAACCTGCTCCGGCAGCTGCTTTAGGATATTTTTGGAGATCATCAGGCGCGGGTCCTGCTTGCGCTTCGGCGCTTCCATGGGCGCGGCGCCCGTGAGCGCAAACAACAACGATGCGCACAGGCCGTAAACGTCCGTGACCTCATCACAGATTTTCGTTTTGGAGTACTGCTCCAGCGCCCAGCAGCCGGGGAAAATATCCTCAATGAGGTCGGTGCCGGCACGGCGCACAGACTGTATGTCAAAGCCCGTAACGATCATTTTATCGTCTTTTGTGATGCGCAGTGTGTTCGGCGAGATACCGAGGTGCTCGACGTTCTGCGCATGAATGGCGCCGAGCGTGTGAATGACCGGGTAAAAGAACTGTTCGCACTGCGCCCAGCTTAGAACGCCGTGCTCCTCCACGTACTGTCGCAGGGAAACGGACTCTGTGAACGAGAACACGATGTACTGCGTGTTGTTCTGCGAAAACGTATCGATGGCGCGCTGAATGTGTTTTGTATCGGAAACACGCAGGAGCTTCTGCGCATAGCGCTCGAACTCGCTTAAATAGTCGCTGAACTTGAGTTCTGCCCCGCTGACCGGCAGTACGGACGTGCCGGTCTCGCCGCGCACAGCGATGGTATGCGGATAGAACTCACGCACCTCTACCTTCTGCGCCGTTTTGGCTTCCAACGCGGCGTATGTAATGCCCGCGCCGTTGACGTGCACGGCCTGTCCCACAAGGTATTTTTCGCCGAGCAATGTACCGTACGGCAGCGCGTTTTTCACCTGATCGCCGTTGTGCCAGCCGCAGTGCGGACAGGTATTGCTGCTGTCCTCCATTGCTTCAAAGCATCTCATGCAATATAATTTGTTCTCTCCCATGCGCTGAGCTTCCTCTCGATCTCCGCTTCGGAATGCGGTGCATTTTTATACAACATCCCCGAAAAATTCTTTTCACTGAACACAGTATACCACATTTTGCCTGTGCTTTCAAGGTGTGTACGCACCCGAAAGCGCGAAGAAACTGTCGGAAAGCTGCAAGGGCCGCAATTTTAATAAAGTTGTAAGGAAAATTTTGCTTTTCTTTTCCGGCATATATTCGGGCAAAAAAAGAACGCTCCAGTCATAGGAGCGTTCTCTGTAATTCGATTTAAGCTGAAATTAAGCCTTGTCGATGGAACCGAAGAGCTCCATCTTTTCCTTAACGGTAGCCTTAATCGCCTCAAAGCCCGGAGCGAGGAGCTTTCTCGGGTCGAAGCCCTTGCCCTCGAGATCCTTGCCTGCTTCGATGTACTTTCTCGTAGCATCTGCGAAGGAGAGCTGGCACTCGGTGTTGACATTGATTTTGGAAACGCCAAGGGAGATTGCTTCCTTGATCATGTCGGCCGGGATGCCCGTACCGCCATGGAGAACGAGCGGCATAGTGCCGGTGAGCTTCTGAATCTCAGCGAGAACGTCGAAGTTCAGGCCCTTCCAGTTTGCCGGGTACTTGCCGTGGATGTTGCCGATGCCTGCTGCGAGCATGTCGACGCCGATAACGCCGTCTTCCTCGCCGCCGATTGCGCCGACCTCAGCCTCAACGGAGATGCCCTTTGCATGAGCGATGCCGATGAGCTCGGTGGTCTTTGCGATGTTCTCTTCGATCGGATAGTGGGAACCGTCGAACATGATGGAAGAGAAGCCTGCTTCGATGCAGGCCTTAGCGCCTTCATAGGAGCCGTGGTCGAGGTGCAGAGCAACCGGAACCGTGATCTTCAGGGTCTCCAGCATGCCGTTTACCATGCCAACTACGGTGTTGTAGCCGCACATGTACTTGCCTGCGCCCTCGGAAACACCGAGGATGACCGGGGAGTTGTTCTCCTGAGCCGTGAGCAGGATAGCCTTTGTCCATTCGAGGTTATTGATGTTGAACTGACCGACAGCGTATTTGCCTGCCTTAGCCTTGTCCAGCATTTCCTTTGCAGATACTAACATAAATTCAGCCTCCATGATCCATGAAAGGATTTTTATTTCTTTGTATATTATAGAATATACAGCGCAAAAAATCAACCCTATTTGAAAATATCGGGCTGTTTCGCGTTATTTTACAAAAAAAGTAAGACCTTTTCGCGATTTCTTACGACAAGGTCTTACAAAATACCGTTTATGTTCAGTTATCGGAAGACTTGCGCTGGAGCAGGACGGCGGCGATGATGATCGCGCCCTTGAAGGCCTCGCGCAGGAACGGCGGAACGCCGAGGAGATTGAGGAGGTTGTTCATAACGGCGATGATGAGCATACCGAATACAGTACCTACAACGGAGCCCTTGCCGCCGGACATGCTGGTGCCGCCGACGATGACCGCCGCGATGGAATCGAGCTCATAGCCGCTGCCGGCGTTTGCCGGGTCCATAGCGCCGATGCGGGAGACCTGCAATACGGCCGCGATAGCGACAACCGCGCCCATCAGCGCATATACGCCGAGCTTTACACGATTGACGTTGATGCCGGAAAGACGGGACGTCTTCTCGTTGGAGCCGACCGCGAACACGTGGCGGCCGAACACGGTCTTCTTAGAGACGATGTACAGCACGAGCGCGATAAGGAGCCAATAGAGGATCGGCATGAACATCTGGCCGCCGACCTTCACACGGGCAATCTGCTGGAAACCCGTCGGAACTTTCGGCGAACTGGACTGCATGAACTGCTGCGTCACGCTGCGCAGGATCTTCATGGCACCGAGCGTTGCGATAAACGGCGGAATCTTGCCCGCAGTGACCATGAGGCCGTTGAGGCCGCCGAAAATGATGCCGGCCGCGATGGAAATCAGAATGGCAACTATGTACGCAGGTGCGCCGGTAAGGCCGATCGCGCCGAGCCAGCCGCCGTTTGCGGCGTCGATAAGCGTCATGGTAATGGCGCCGACCGCGACGAGCGTAGAGCCGACGGCAAGATCAATGCCGCCGGAGATGATGACAAACGTCATGCCGAGCGCGATGATACCGACGCTGGAGTTGTTACGGAGAATGTTCATCCAGTTGTTAATCCATGCGCCGAACCATTCGCCGAAGCTTGCATAGTCAAAGCCGAGCGCGAGCGTCTGCAGAATGACCATGACGATCAGTGCAATGCCTGTGGAAAACAGCGCATTATTCTTCCAATTATCGCGGAACCATGCGCCAAAGCCCTTTTTGTTTGTTTTTTCGTTCATTATACCTGTCCCCCTGTTGCAAGGCGCATGATGGCCTGCTCATTCATTTCATCGCCGACAAGCTCGCCCTGCACGCTGCCGTGGAACATCACGACGGTGCGGTCGCACACGCGGATAATCTCCTGGGCCTCGCTGGAAAGCACAATAACGGCGACGCCCGCCTCTGCGAGCTTCAGGATAATATCGTAGATTTCCTCCTTAGCACCTACGTCCACGCCCTGTGTGGGGTTATCGAACACAAGCACCTTTGGGTTTGCATCCAGCCACTTTGCCAGCACCACCTTCTGCTGGTTGCCGCCGGAAAGGCTGCCGATGAGATCTTTTGCGGAGCCGAGCTTAATGTGCAGCTCTTTTTCGAGATCATCAAAATCCTTTTCAATCTTCTTCGAGTGCAAAAAGCCCATCTTGCTGTCTCTGGGCCATGTGACGACCGTGCCGTTTTCAAGAATACTCATATCCTTGATGATGCCGTTTTCCTTGCGGTTGCGCGGCACATAGCCGACGCCGGCCTTGAGCGCCTGCCCCGTAGTGCGGATATGCACGGGCTTGCCCTCGACTTCTACCGTACCGGAAGCCCCGTGTATTGCGCCGAAAACCGCCTGAAACAGCTCACTTCTGCCGTCGCCCAAAAGGCCCGTGAAACCGAGCACCTCGCCGGCGTGCACTTCAAAGCTGACGTTTCTGAAATGCGGCTCCAACGTCATACCCTTGCCGCTTAAAATAACATTACCGATCTTTTTCTCACGGCGGAGCGACTGTGTGCGCACATCGTGGCCGACCATGTCGCGCGCCAGCATATCGACAGAGGTCTCCGAGACAAGGCCGGAGGAAACCATATTGCCGTCTCGCAGCACTGTGTAGCGCGTGCAGATCTCCATGACCTCGCGCAGCTTATGAGAAATGAACACAATGCCTACGCCGCTCTTTCTCAGCGTATTCATCATATCGAACACACGGCGAATTTCCGGCTCCGTAAGCGAAGTGGTCGGCTCGTCCATGATGATGATGGAAGCCTCCATCAAAAGTGCGCGGGCAATCTCGACAATCTGCTTATAGGAAGCATCGAGGTCGCGCACCATGATACGCGGGTCGAGGTCAAGGTCCATTTTTTTGAAAACTTCGTTCGTTTTCGCAATCATCGCGGCGGAATCCAGAAAACGGTTCTTCTTCCGCAGCTCGTGGCCGATAAACATATTCTCGTAAATGGCAAGATCATTTACAAGGTTTAATTCCTGATGGATAAAAGCAATGCCATGCTTCAGGGAATCCGCCGGCGTTTGAAACGCAACGCGCTTGCCGTCCAACAGGATCTGGCCCTGATCCGCATGATGGACGCCGCCGAGAATATTCATCAGGGTAGATTTTCCAGCGCCGTTTTCACCGAGCAGCGCGCAGATCTCGCCGCCGTTTAAGGTAAACGAAACGTCCCGCAGAACATCGTTTGCACCGAAGGATTTGTAGATCCCCTTCATTTCAAGTGTCATACATACACTTTCCTTTCTGTATGGCGTACAAATAGGAGATCTGCCGCCCATAAAAGACAGCTATCCCCTTTTAACAAAAAAGGCTGCTGCTTGCGCAACAGCCCCTTTGCAGAACTTTTAAATTAGTAAACGGTGTTCTCCGGGTCGAGGTACTCGTCAACGTTGTCTCTGTCAACAACTGTTGTGGAGATGATCTTGACCGGCTCTACGTCCTTGCCTGCGAGAACGTCAAGTGCCATATCAACAGCGTCCTTGACCATCAGCGGGCTGTAAAGAGAAGACTCAATCCAAATGTTCTCGTTTTCCTTCATCATGTTGAAGTACTCTTGGCAGCCGCCGCCACCGGTGATGACCTTAATGTCGTCACGGTTTGCTTCGGAAATAGCCTGCAGAACACCGATGGAAGTCTCGTCGTCCATGGAGTAAACAGCGTCGATGTGATCGTTGCTGGTGAGGATGTCGGCGAAGTCAGCCTGACCGGCTTCACGGGTGAACTGCGTAGCATACTCAACAATCTCCATATCCGGCGCAATCTCCTTGATGGTATCCATGAAGCCCTTCTTACGGAGCTCTGCAACGGAACCGGAGGTCGGAACGTCGAGAACGACGACTTTGCCGGTAGTGCCGATTTTATCGACAATGTACTTAGCGCCTTCAACGCCCATGGATTCGTTATCGCCGGATACACGGTAAACGCCGTCCGCTGCGATCTCGATATCGAAGTTTACAACGACGATGCCCTCATCGATTGCTTCCTGAATCGGCACTTCCATGCCTTCCCACTGCGGGAAAGCAACGATAGCTTCTGCGCCCCAAGACTTGAGGTCATCGATCTGAGAAGTCATTTCCTCAGCGTTGTTGCTGGTGTAGAGCTTGTAGTCGACGGTGTCGCTCAGCTCTTTGCAGCGCTGCTCAGCATAGTATGCAACACCTGCAACCCAACCGTGGGTAACAGCCGGTGCAAGAATGCCGATCTTGGTCTTTTCCGTGGAAGTGCTTTCCTCGGAAGACGCGGAAGACTCGGATGCTTCTGCAGAGGATTCAGAGCTGACAGCACTGGATTCCTCAGAGGCAGAGCTTGTGGAAGAGGTTCCGTTGCCTGCGCATGCTGCGAAGGTGACGCAGAGAAGCGCGAGCGCCAGAACAATGCTCAATACCTTTTTCATGTGTGTTTCCTCCTGTATCTGCGATCTGCCGCAGATGATCTGAAATATTTCGAGACGTTGTGAATAAACTGTAAACGCCTCATACACTGGGTATTTTACTCTTTGCTGTATACTTTGTCAATGATATTTCATGAAAATTTTACGTTTTTTAGCGGTTTTCTTTACATGCGGCATTCTCCCTGCCCTATCTACTTGATTTTCTGCTTTGCGGTGTGATAAAATACTTGGGAATATGGGGCGGGTTTGCGCTTTGCAGCTTTTTAACGCCTCGCTCTGCTCATCGTTCGGGGAACCCACTAATTGGGTTCCCCAAGCAAAACAGTCCACCGGACTGTTTTGCTTCCCTTCCTGATTTTGGGATAGGCAAAAAGATTTCGCCGTCTGCAAACGACGATTTAGGGCGTTGCCCTAAAAAACCGCAACCGAACGCGTGCGTTCGGTTTAAGCTTCTTGAAAAAGTTTGCGCAAAACTTTATGCGTTCCTTTACTTTAGCTTAGATATCTTCAATATTAAATAATTGAAAGTGTGTTTTTATGGCAAACATCATTTCCATCACGTCCTTTTCCGCGCCGGAGCTGGACGTTTTTGCGCGGCTTACGGAAAACCAGCTTGTCAACCGCGCCGACCCCGCAAACGCAATGTTCATTGCGGAAAGCCCGCTCGTTATCGGCCGCGCCTTAGACGGCGGCTGCGTGCCTCTCTCTTTTTTAATGGAAACGAAGCATGTGGAGGGCAAGGCTGCAGAAATTCTATCTCGCTGCCCCGAAGATATTCCCGTTTACACGGCGGAGCTGGACGTTTTAACACAACTAACGGGCTTTAAGCTGACCCGCGGCATGCTCTGTGCGATGCGCCGCCCGGCTTTGAAAAGTGTTGCGGAGATTTGCACAAATACGCGCCGCATTGCCGTGCTCGAAAATGTGATGAACCCCACAAACATCGGCGCAATCTTCCGCAGTGCGGCGGCGCTCGGCATGGACGCGGTTTTATTGACCGCCGCCGGCAGCGACCCGCTGTATCGCCGCGCGAGCCGCGTGAGCATGGGCACGGTATTTCAGGTGCCGTGGACGTATCTGCCCGAAGACGTTTCGTGGCAGGATACGCTGCACGATCTCGGCTTTAAGACGGCCGCCATGGCGCTGCGCGACGACACGCTTCCCCTCTCTGACCCGCGTTTGGAGAAAGAGCCGAAGCTCGCCGTTGTGCTTGGCACCGAGGGTGACGGCCTTGCAAACACAACGATCGAGCATTGCGACTACACGGTGAAGATTCCCATGTCGCACGGTGTGGACTCGCTGAACGTTGCCGCCGCAAGCGCCGTGGCGTTTTATCAACTCGGCACACTGCACAACAATGTATGAGAAAAGGACGCTGCCCACCGGGGCAACGTCCTTTGTTACCACTTTTCAAAATGCACGCGGTTTTCTTCGTAGCGGCTTTCACGCGGTTCTTTATTCTCCTCTGCGGGATAGCCGAGTGCAAGAACGGAATGCGGCACGATAGTCTCCGGCAGGTTAAACAGTGCGGCTTGCTTTTCTACGCGATCCATCTGCGGCCATGTGCCGAGCCACACAGAGCCGAGGCCGAGTGCATCGGCGCAAAGCGTCATATTCTGCGCGGCAATGGCGCCGTCGATGACCCAATAGTCCTTCGCGGGTGGGAATGCACGCTCGAGATCGCCGCAGATCAGAATGGCGGCCGCAGCCTTTTTCAGCGGCTGTGCCGGTCTACCGTTCGCCTCTGCCATTTCAAGCAGCTTTTCGCGGTCAGTGACGATGATGAACGACCAATCGCGCGCATTCACGCAGCAAGGACCGCTCATGCCGGCCTCTAAAATCCGGTGCAGCTTCTCTTCTTCAATGGGCTGTGCGGTGAAATCCCGCACGCTTCTGCGATTAAAAAGGTTTTGCAAAGCATCCATACGGGCACACTCCTTTATGTTTTTCGAAGTCGTTTTGATTTTACCGTTATTCTACCACACAAAGGAAAAGGTTACAAGTGAAACTTTTCTGAGATTTTAAAAACAGTGAGCACCGTTATATTGGAGTTTCACTGTTTTATTTTTGATTTATCGCAATGCGCTACGGTATTCAGCGGGCGTCATGTGCTTTACTTTTTTGAATGCCGCCGCAAACTTACTGGCGCTGTCGTATCCGACCTGTGCGGCAATCTCGGCAATGTTCCGGCGTTTTTCACGCAACAAAATTTCCGCCGCGTAATTCATGCGGTAATCGGTGAGCCACGCGCCGATGGATGTGCCGTACGCCGCCTTAAAGCAGGTCTTCATCGGCGTCAGCGCAAAATCGAATCGTGCGGAAAGCTCTTCTTGCGTGAAGTTTTCGGAGATATGCTCGGCGAGAAAATCGCGCACGGCCTTGGTTTTTTCAAGCTGCGTCTTATAAAAGTACGGATGCGCCGCGTTTTCCTTCGGCGGCGTCATGCTGTCGAGCGCGAGCAGCAGCTCCAGTATTTTGATCTGAAAATAGGAAATACGTGCTTTTTCCGGCACGCGGTACATTTCCTCAAAGATGTGCGCGACCCGCTCCGTGCACGCAATAACCTTAGGCGTTCCGTTCAGCGCAAAGCGGCGCGAAATCGCCGCCGGGGTAACGGAAAAGCCCGCCATGGCGTTCAGCAGGGAACGCGAGGCCTGCTCCGGGTCGAGCGTGACCACGAGTCCATGGTAATGGCCGGAGGGCAAGTCGAGCTTCTGCAAGCATGACGCGCCGTTTTCAAGCTTCATCTCACCGGCGCTCACATAGGAAAAAGCGCCTTCTCCCAACGCGTAGGCCATGCGCCCTTCGCGGCAGTGCTCGATCGTGAGCCGCACACGGTCGTCGGTCTTTCCGCATACGCAGTGCGTCATGTGCAGATCTCGAAATCGAAGCTCCACACCCGGAAAAATGGTATAGCATGTCACAGTGCCCTCGCCCGTCTCGTTGCGCAGCTGCCACACGGCACAGCCGTCACTTTCCGCAAGCAGCATCGTGTTTTGCTCTTCTTGTTGTATCGCGTCACGCATGATACGCGCCCCCTAACATTATGTTCTGACTGCGGGAAAAGAGGCCGTTGCCCGCGTGCGGCATTGTATTAAAAGTTAGCAACTTCTAACTCGAATTCAAAAATAGAAGTGAAATTTTCGCTCTATTTGGTCTTTTCGCCCTATTTTCCTGTTAGTGATCTTTTATGCGCCAAAACAGAATTTCTCGGTTCACGGTTGACTTCTGCTTTAATTTCATGTATGCTATATTCGAAAGTTAGCCAAAACTAACTTATTCGATTTCACTGCATACGGAGGATACATATGGAAACATTTTACGGCATATTGATTCCGTTTCTTGGCACCTCGCTCGGCGCAGCGTGCGTGTTCTTCATGAAAAAATCGCTCAGCGATCGCGTACAGCGCAGCCTGACCGGCTTTGCGGCAGGTGTGATGGTGGCGGCTTCGGTATGGAGCTTATTAATCCCCGCCATAGAGCAATCCGCAGCGCTCGGCAAGCTCTCGTTTCTGCCGGCAGCGGTCGGGTTTTGGGCAGGTGTTTTGTTCCTGCTTTTGCTTGACCACACCATCCCCCACCTGCACCGCAGCAGCAAACAGGCGGAAGGCCCGAAAAGCCGACTGCACCGCACCACAATGATGATGCTTGCCGTCACGCTGCACAATATTCCGGAGGGTATGGCCGTAGGCGTAGTGTACGCCGGGTACCTTTCCGGCAGCGCACAGATCACCGCCGCAGGCGCACTTGCACTTTCGCTCGGCATTGCCATTCAAAATTTTCCCGAAGGCGCCATCATCTCCATGCCGTTGCACGCTGAAGGCGTGAAAAAGTCGCGTGCGTTTTTGGACGGCGTGCTTTCCGGCGCGGTGGAACCCATCGGTGCTGTGCTGACCGTTTTGGCTGCCCAGCTCATTGTGCCGGCGCTGCCGTACCTTTTGAGCTTCGCCGCCGGAGCAATGCTGTACGTCGTCGTAGAGGAGCTTATCCCCGAAATGTCACAGGGCACGCATTCCAACATCGGCACGGTGTTTTTCGCCGTGGGCTTTACCGCCATGATGATCTTAGACGTTGCGCTTGGGTGAACGGTGTGAATGCCATTTTAAATGCTTTGCTCTTTTCAGCCTTAACGACTCCGTTTCATCGCGTAAAAAGTTAGTTTGTTCTAACCTGCAAATCTATTATAGCGCGCCATTCAAAAAAAATCAAGGGCATACCGCAAAAGCATTTCATCTTTAATGCGGTATGCCCTGTTTTGATCTCCT
>OHUT01000308.1_pt1 | contig 22129 bp, 16 predicted proteins | sample 1579321 | NCBI WGS metagenome assembly OHUT01 (sample SAMEA3882514, study PRJEB24775) | human gut metagenome | biome: human-associated habitat; feature: intestine environment; material: feces | place: Netherlands | collected 2009/2010
TACGGCAACGAGGCCGTGTACGTTCCGTATGCCACGGGCGTTTCCGCCTCCACTTCTCGTCCGTTCAATCGTATGCTTAGCTTGGTCGGCGGTTATCTGAACTTCTACAACAGCTATTCCACGGCGCAGATTTCTTGCATCACTCCGTATATGTACGGCAGCAAGCAGTCCAGCGGCTCCACGCTTTCGACCGCTGAAGATGCCGAACTCATTCTGCTGTTCGGTTCGAGCCCCGTGGAAACGCGCCAGGGCGGCGCGGTGTCGCACTATGACTGGGCTCATATGCGCGAGAAGACTAATGCGAAAATCTATATCATCGATCCCCGCATGAACGACTCGGTCATGGGTCATTCCGATACGTGGCTGCCGATCAACCCCGGCACCGATGCGGCGCTCGTTGCGGGCATTGCTCACTATCTGATCGAGCACGATATGGTCGATCTTGACTTCTTGCATACCTATTGCGTGGGCTATGACGAAGAGACCATGCCCGAGACGTATAAGGGGAAGAACCTTTCCTACTACGACTACATCATGGGCGCAGGTTACGACAAGGTCGAAAAGACCCCTGCATGGGCCGCGAAGATTACGGGCATTCCCGTTGAGACCATTGAAAAGCTCGCATACGAAGTAGGCACCACCAAGCCGCTGTATGTGAACCAGGGCTGGGGACCGCAGCGCCGCTCGAACGGCGAGTGGACTTCGTGGGCCATCATGGCTCTTCCCTGCCTGGTTGGCCAGATCGGCCTTGCCGGCACCAACAATGGCACGCGCGAAGGCTCCAATTCCGTTTCCTTGTCGAGCCTTCCCAAGGGCACCAATCCCGTGAAGAAGAGCATCCCGTGCTTCCTGTTCACTGATGCTATCGATCACGGTCCTGAGATGACGGCGAAAAACGCTGGCGTCAAGGGCGGCGACAAGCTTGAAGTGGGCATTAAATATATGATCAACTATGCTGGCAACTGCCTGACCAACCAGCATTCTGACATCAACAAGGCTCACGACATCCTTTCCGATGAAAGCAAGTGCGAATTCATCCTGGGCGTCGACACCGTTATGTGCGATTCCTTGAAATATGCCGACATCATCCTGCCCGACCTCTTCCGCTTCGAGCAGGTTTCCATGATCGGCACCGGCGGCGACAACGCCTACATGATTGCAGGCCAGCCGTGCACCTCTCCGAAGTTCGAGCGTAAGACCGCGTACGAGATGGCTACGCTCATGGCCGAAAAGCTTGGCGTGAAAGACGAGTTCACCGAGGGTAAGACCGAGGAGGAATGGATCGTCGAGCTGTACGAACAGTCTCGCGAGAAAGACCCCGAGCTGCCGACGTACGAGCAGGCCATGGAGCAGGGCGTGTACGTTCGCCCCGGCAAGAAGAAGGTCTCCATGGAGAAATTCCGTACCGATCCTGTGGCCAACGCGCTCGACACCCCTTCGGGCAAGATCGAAATCTTCTCCGAGAAGCTGCTCCAGTTCACTGATGGCTGGGAGCTTCAGGATGGAGATACGCTTGCAGGCATGGACACGCTGCCCGCTGTTCCCGTCTATATCCCCGAATGGTTCGGCGTTGAATCCACCACCGAGGAGTTCCCGCTTGCTCTGACCGGATTCCATTATCGCGGTCGCATCCATTCCTCCTGGGGCTTCATCGAGGACCTCAAAGAGGTCAATCCTCAGGAAGCCTGGATCAACCCGCTGGACGCGCAGGATCGTGGCATCGCTCAGGGCGATACGATTCGCGTGAAGAATCAGTTCGGCGTCATCGAGCTTCTGGCCAAGGTTACGCCGCGCGTGGTTCCCGGCACGGTCGCGGTGTCTCAGGGCGCATGGCATGACGCCGATATGTTCGGCGATGCTGAGCGCGTGGACAAGGGCGGCAGCATCAATACGCTTACCACCCAGCGTCCCTCCCCGCTGTCGAAGGGCAACCCGCAGCACACCAATATCTGCCAGGTCGAGAAGGTTTCCGCATAAGCGGGCCGTGTGACGAGGAAGGATTGAGATATGACTCAGTATGCGTTCCACTTCGACGCGACGCGCTGCACCGGCTGCAAGACCTGTGAGTTTTCCTGCAAGGACTACAAGGACCTCGGCCTGGGCGTTGCATATCGTAAGGTGTACGAGTGCGCAGGCGGCGAAACGCTGCGCGACGCCGACGGCTGCTTCAAGACGACGTGCTTCAGCTACCCGGTTTCCATTTCGTGCAACCACTGCGACCATCCCTCCTGCACGGAGGTGTGCCCCACGGGCGCTATGCATAAGGACGAAGAGACCGGCCTTGTGAGCGTTGACGAAGGCAAGTGCATCGGTTGTGGATACTGCCACATGGCCTGCCCGTACAATTCCCCGAAGGTCGATCGCGAAAAAGGCCATTCGGTCAAATGCGACGGCTGCGCTGAGCGCATCGCCGCCGGCGAAAGCCCCGTGTGTGTAGAGGCTTGTCCGGCCCGCGCCCTTGCATTCGGTACGGTCGAAGACATGGAGAAGCTCGGTGAGCGTGCGAATATTGCCCCGCTGCCGGAGGCTTCGCTGACCACTCCGAATCTGTTTGTAAAGGCGTGCGCCGACGCGCAGCCTTCCGACAGTCGTGCAGGCAAGATTGTGAACCCCTTGGAGGTGCTCTAACATGGAAACCGCTTTGAACGAATTGCCTTTGGCGATTTTCACGACGCTTGCACCGATGGGCGCGGGCGCGTTCGCCGTCCTTGCTGCGGCTTTTTGCACCATGAAGCTCGATGACGTCAAGATCAAGGCCATCGACCGCTTCTCCCTTATCCCCCTCGGTTTGATCGCGGTCGGCTTTATCGCTTCGTTCTTCCACCTGGCGTCGCCCCTGAAGGCCTACGGCGTTCTTTCGGGAATCGGCCATTCTCCGCTTTCTAACGAAATCGCGGTCGGCATGGTCTTCTTCGTCGCCGCCATCGTGTATGTGGCACTTGGGCTTGCCGGCAAGCTCTCCGCTTCCGCTCGTAAGCCCTTTGTCCTGGTCGTTGCCGTGCTGGCGCTGGTGTTCTCCCTGTTCACCGGCCTGGCTTATATGATGCCTACCATTCCCTCTTGGGACTCCCCCCTCGTTCCCCTCGAGATGATTGGCTCTGCTCTTCTCGGCGGTGCCTTGCTCGCGCTGGTGGTGCTCGCTTTGGCGAAGGCGTTCGATGGCGTTGACGGCCATGTGATGAAGTCCGTGGCGTTTCTGGCGGGCGTGATCGGCTTCGTCGCTGTTGCCGTTGCCTTGGTCGGTCACTTCGACATGCTCGGAGAGCTGTGGAGCCCCGCTGTTGCCGGCGCTTCTCTGGCCGAGGTTGTTGTGCCGTTTTTGTGGGCGGCTGCGGTATGCGGCGTCATCGGCGTTGCGTGCTTGGGCGTTGCCTCTTTCGGCAAGAGCGTCCTGGTCCCCGCCGGCATCGGCGCAGTTGCTTCGCTGGTCGGTATTTTCCTGGTCCGATTCGCATTTTATGCGGTCTGGATGTCCATAGGCCTGTAAGAAAGGCTGTATGATGCGAAGGGGCGGCTTCATCGTCGCCCCTTTATTTTTTTTGGCGCATGCGCGAAAGGATGCTTCAAATATGTTCGATCGTTACGATGAGGTAGCTTTTGTGGGAGCGACCCTCGGCCCGCTTTTCGCCGCCGACCCCGCCGACGCCTCTTCCGCGCGTCAGGTGGCGACATTCGTCGCATTGGATGTGGACGCGGCTGCTACAGAGTGGCCCTTTGTCGCCGAAGAGCGGGCGCAAAAGTCGCTCGCAGCTATGCGCGAAGGCGCGGAAAACGCCGATAGCGAAGCGTTGGTTTGGGAATATCGCAGGCTTTTCGTTGGACCTGGCGCCATGCCCGTGCCGCCCTGGGGTTCCGTGTACACGGATCGGGAATGCGTGGTTTTCGGCGAGGCCACGTTGGCTCTGCGCTCCTGGATGAGACGAAATGGCATCGCCCGCCAAGGAGACGAAAAGACCCCCGAAGACCATATAGGCCTTATGTTGCTGCTCATGGCGTGGATCGCGAGCCATAAGCCGGAACTGCTTGAAGAATATCTTCGAGACCATCTTCTGACGTGGTCCTCCCATATGCTCGAACAGCTCGAGGGCGCGGCGCAGCATTCGTTCTATCGCGGTTTGGCGCAGCTGACGAAGAAGTCGCTTGAAGGTATTGCCGCCGAGATGGGCATTCAGGTGGAGTACCCAAGGTTCTATCGATAGGAGCAGGTATGTCTCTTGGGTTCAGCATGGCTCTTGATGAGATCACGCTGGTAGTGTTCACCACGCTCGCTCCGACGGGTGCCATGGCATGTGTAATCATGGCGGCAGTGCTGGTCTTCTCCCCGCTGGGAGAATCCGAGCGCACGCGCGTCAATCGTGCGCTGTGCATTCCCCTCATAGTGGCCATGGTGGGTCTTATTGCTTCGGCAACCCATCTGGGAAGCCCCGCGAACGCGCTCTACGTGCTTCTTGGCGTGGGGCGCTCTCCCTTGTCGAATGAAGTGTTTTGCGCGGGTCTGTTTTTGGCCTCCTGCGGGCTGTACTGGCTGTTCTGCTTCACGGAGAAGCAGTACGTGCGCGCGCAGAAGGTGTGGTGTGCTGCGATAGCGCTCGCCGGCCTTGTGTGTATCGGAGCTATAGCCATGGCGTATGACGCCTCGACCATCGTTACGTGGAACACCTGGTACGTTCCGCTCAACGTGTGGTTCTCCGCTTTTGCGGGAGGTCCTTTGCTTGCCATGCTGGGACTGCGCGCCGCTCGTGCCGTGTGCCTGCATGCGAAGGCGAGCGGCGTCCTCGTCGCCGGGTCTCTTATTGCCTTGGTTGCGAATGTGGCGTGTCTTGTCATGCAGAACGCCAGCCTCGGGGGCATATGGAACGGCTACGGCACGGCACTCGACCTGGTACCTATGTATCCTGTCATGATTGCCTGGTATGCGGGTACGGGCCTTACGGCTATCGGTTGCGCGGCGTGGCCTTTGCGCGGCCGCGATCTTCCGAGCGTAGTGCGCCTGACGTTGTGCTGCGCGCTGTTTTTCGCCGGGCTCTTCGTGGTTCGCTTCGGCTTCTACATGATGCACATGACATACGGTTTGGGCGTGTAGCTCTATCGAAGGTCGTCGAAGTAATCGCGGAATTCTACGCCGTGGCTGCTTTGAGGGCACATGAAACGGTGTGCTGCCAAGAAATATTCGTCGGTCATGCTTGCCAGATAATCGACGGCGATCTGATGGGCGGATTCGGCGCGGTAGGGCCGTTCGTCTTCGTAAAGGCTCCTCTGGCGTTCGATGCGTTCTATGAAATGCTTGAACACCGGCGCATGCTCGTTGCATGCGGCCAGGTCGGCCAGAATGGCCTCGTAGAGCTCTTCGAACATGGGCGTAATTTCGTTTTCGTACATTTCTGCCTGCTTGTCGGAGAGGTAGATGCGCTCGTAGTTTTCGGCCTTGGCGGTTTTCAGGCTGCGAAACGCCTCTTCGCTCATGGCTATGCGATCGCGCATATAGCTGTGCTCCACGATGTCCACCGTGAGGTTATTGATGATTTCGGCATTCTGCACGCCCAGCACGCCGCCCGAAAACGCTTCATTTGCGGATATGGAGCCGACGCCTACGGCGTCTTGGCGGTCTTTGCCAACGTAGGCGATCATGTCGGAAATGCGCACCACGCATCCTTCCAGCGTGGAGGGTCGCAGGCTGGCTATGGTCTGTTCGTCTATATAGCACGATTCCACCAGGTCATCGAATGTATCGAAGTCGTGCGTTTTCCCTAGAAGAAACTCGCGCTGGCTGCTTTCTCCATTGTGGCAGAGGATGCCGTCGAGGGTTTGCAGCGTGACGTTGCGGGCGTATAGGGAGTCAAGCACGCGCACGGAGTGCACGTTATGGTTGAAGAAGCGCCCCGTATCGGCGTGGTAGAGGCCGTTGAGAATGCGTTCTCCCACGTGGCCGAAGGGGGTGTGGCCCAGGTCGTGCCCGAGCGCTATGGCCTCGGTGAGGTCTTCGTTTAAGCCGAGCATGCGCGAAATGGTGCGCGCCGTGCGGGCAACCAGCTGCACATGCAGCCCGCGGCGGCTTATGTCGTCGTTGCGCACGAAGCTGAATACCTGGGTTTTTCCCGCGTAGCGGTTGTAGGGCGCCACGTGCAGAATTTTGTCAATATCGCGCACGAAGGCGGGACGGTGCAGCCGGGGCGACGTATCGCGGCGGGGATTGCGGCGAAGGGCCTGCGCCTCGTTTGTGCGATAGGGGTTGCCGCGGCCTTCGGCGCGGTCCTCTTCGTAGCGCTCGATGAATTCTTTGCTGAAATTACGGTATGCCATGGCTGCTTCTTTCGGCCTGCTGTGCGAGACGGGCTGGTTTTCGGGTCGCGTAAAGCGGCTGTACGTGGGCGGGCGTGCCCACGCGGGGTGGCGTGTTATCGATGCAAGTATAAGGCTCAGTCGTCTGCGGGTTGCCAATCCTTTTGCTGTGTTTGTCGTAATTGCTCGGCGAATAGAGCTTTCGTCGCGCCACGAAAGCTCTATTCATGGCACGATGATTGCCACGAAAACTATTCGCGTTGCGCGATGGACGCGATGAGATTTGGCGGTGAGTTTTTCGTCGTGCAAAGCGGGGAGGGCCGGAAAAGCGGCTAAGAAAACAGAATCGGGCCCGCAGAGGGAGGGGTGCGGGCCCGAGGGATATGGATAGCGGCCTGTTAGATTGCCAGAGAAGCTAGATGGCGCGACCTGCCAGGTTGCCAGAGAAAATGGCATCGGCAATGTTGAAGGGCTCTGCGCAGTCGCCGACAGCGTAGGTCTCTTCAACGGAGATTCCATCAAGCAGCGACGAATTGGGCAGCATGTCCATGGCTTCGATTACGGTATCGCACGTGATGGACTCGGTTGCTCCAGCTTCGCTCGTTATGGTGATGGCTCCATCTCCTACTTCGTTGATGGTTGCGTTTGGCCATAGCCTCATGCCGCGCGCATAAAGCATGGGCATGACAAACGTTTTAACCCAGTTGGATTGTCCCTTGTCTACCTTTTCGACGGGGTCGGACGTTACCATCGAAATATGCTTGCCTTGGGCCTGCAGGTTCAAGGCGGTGTCAATTGCCTGAGCGTTGCTTCCGACGATTACTACGTTTTCCCCTATGGTTGCCGTTGGGAAATCTTCGATGGCGACGATGTTGGTTTTTTCCGTCCCCTCCATTCCCAAGGTGTCGCGCAGGCCTCCGCATGCGAGGACGAGCGCATCGGGCTTCTCGTCTTCGACGAATGCGGCGTCGACTTCGTGTTCGGTTACGAGTTTTACGCCGGTAACTTCAAGCTGTTTTTCCATATAAGACCGCAGAGCGTCAAGATTCTCATGGGGTCCTTTGACCGTCGAGGCGAATTCCAGCAAGCCTCCCGCGGAGCTTTTCTTTTCGTAAAGGGTTACGTTGTGGCCACGCAGGGCTGCAACGCGTGCGGCTTCCATGCCTGCCGGGCCGGCGCCTACAACCATGACATTTTTTGCCGTTTCTGCAGCGGGGAGGTCGAACCCTTCGGGCATGCTTTCGCGGAAGGCATGCTGGGTGCATGCATTGACGCGGCAGTGCTCGTAGGTCTTGCCCTCTTTGTCAACATCGAAATGGCAGTGCATGCATCTTGTGCAGGGGGCAATTTCGTCGAGGCGCCCTTCTTTAAGCTTCGTGACGTATTCGGGGTCAACGGTAAGGGGGCGGTTCATGATAAGGAAATCAGCTTTGCCGTCCTTGAGGGCGTTTTCGAAGAAGTCGGGCGCATGTGCCGGATCCATATAGGTGACGGTCCCAACAGGCACGCTTACGGCTTCTTTGATTTCGGCAGCCACATCGAGCATCATTCCGCAGCCAGAGTGGCGGGAGAAATCAAACTGCGTTCCATAGCTTGTTGTGCCGTCGATACCGTATCCCGTGAAGTAAAGGTCGCTTGCGAATTCGCATACGTGCTGGCTGGTGGGCCCTAGACGAACGTGGAAGCTGTCGGCGCCTGCTTCTTCCATGAGTTTGCACATGGCTTTGTTCTCTGCCACGGTGGTGTAAAGCGAGCTGTCGCCGATTGTTCCGTCGTTTTCTTCGATTCCATTGATGAGCACCTGAACGGGGAAATCGCTTCCGCATTCGGCCTTGATTGCTTCGATGGTTTCGCAGATAAAGCGGGTTCTGTTTTCGAAGTTCTGGGGGCCGTATTCATCGTCGCGCGTGTTGCGCATGCGGGAAAGGAACGATTGTCCGATGTTGTTGCCGGCGGCGTTAATTTCGCATGCGTCAAAGCCGAGTTCTTTGATTCGCTTGACAAATGCGACCGTATCTTGTTCGAGCAGCTTGATTTCTTCCTGCGTCATATCGGCCGCAACTGCAGAGGCAAACGACCCGGAGGCAATTTGCTTCGTGCCGCTGAAGTTGATGCCCATGCAGGAAATTTGGTATCCGGCGTACCCACCCTCTTCATGGATCGCCTGCACTATCTCGGCTAGGGGCGATTTGTCGATGGGGGTTGAGCGGGCGGACGGGAAATGCTCGTATTTGTCCACGAAGTCTTCGACCCATACCATCTCGACGCCGCCTTTGGCGAAGTTGCGATAATACGTGGCGGCTTCCTCGGGGTTTGATGCCGTGTCCGATCCAGCTGCAGACTTGACCATGCGATGCGACAGCTGAAGGGGTCCGAAGGTCCACGGTGAAAGCAGCGTTGTAAAATCGCCCGAGTTTGAAGTGTAGTCGTAGTCCTGGGGATTGATTCCGTTGTTGACGACCGTTTCCTGGTCGCTAGCATCTCCCGATGAAGGCTTGGCGGCCTGTGTCGGGGCGCATCCCGTCAAGCCTGCGAGCGCGGAAGCCGAAAGCGCCGTTGCTGCCATTCCTCCTAAGAAGTTTCGGCGGGATAGGGCCGGAACCCTTCTTGTATCTGTTGTATCCATGTTCTCTCCCTCCTGTGGATGCTGGTACGTCGATGCCTTAATCCTAGGGAGAAAGCTGCGGGCGCATATCGCATCAACAATGTATTTGGGGCGAATCGCATCATTGATGTGGTGGCCTTGTATCCTATAATCGATACCTTGTATGGCATGGGCGTATGTGATGGAGGCTGATATTGTGGTGAAGGGTAGGGGAAGCGCGTCGTCCGTTTCCGCCGTTATGCTTCTTGCATTCGGGATCCTTTCCTTTCGTGTTGCCGCATGGGTAATTTATCGAAGCGAGCTTGCCTACATCACCAATGACGGATACGTAATCGCTCGGATTTTCCAGATGCTCGTCGTTGTCTTACTGATGGTCTCTATGAGGAGCCGGATTCCGTCAAAGAGGGTTTTCATCGGAGGCATGGTGCTGGCCACTGTGGCCACGGTCGTTGCGAGTGCCGTGGTAATCTTCGGGTCGAACGGAGTGCTGCCCCCTTCTTGGGGAATGGCAGCTTGCGGGCTCCACGGGGCTGCGAGTGCGTTTTTCTTTCTTGGATGGGGAGTGTGTGCGTGCATCGAGCCGCCTTCTAGGTCCGCTTTGTCAATATCCCTCGCATTTGTTCTGTACGGCTTAGTTACCTTGTTTTTGAGCTTCGTTCCTTTAGGGTTTGTAGAGGGAGTGGCGTTGTTGTCCCCCTTGCTCTGCTGCGCGCTTATCGTGATAGCTCTGAAAGGGAGGCTGGAAAAGATACCGTGCGGGCGCGCATCATTGCGTCGAGATTTGGACACGCCGTCGCGGATGCTTCTTGGGGTAATGCTGGCTTGTTGCGTGATATGCGCCGTAGTGGATGTCATGGTGCCAGAGTCGTCCGACCCTTCGCTGTACTCGTTCAACGCATTCTGGCCCGTGTTGTACGCGGTTATTTTCGGCGTGTTTTTCGTCTGGTTCGTTCTGATGAAGAAAAAAGACCCAGATGCGTTATGGCCGATGTTCACATTCGTTCTTTCGGTTGGGCTGTTCGGTTTCTCGTCCTTCTTCTTCATTGACACATTTGTTGCGGGTCAGTTTATGAGGGCGAGCGCCGATTGCATAATCGTGTTCTCGTGGGTTGTCGTGGCGTGCATGGTATACCGTAAAAAACTACAACCGATTTTTTATTTCGGTCTTTCAATCATTGTCTATTCAAATACGGCTCCGTTTCCGAAAGCCGCCTTTGACGCTTTGTTCCCGCAGGTTGATTTTGGTGCCGGCAGCCTGGTTGCTATTGCGCTCGCATTTGTTATGGCGGTTGCCCTTGTCGGGTGTACCGTTTTTCTTTCCGCAGCGAAAAAGCCCTCCGCATTGCCGAAATCGCCTCAATCTTCGAAAGCGGAATGCTCGAGCCTTGAATGGATGAAGGAATCGTACGGATTGACGTTGAGGGAAATAGAAGTTGTTGACTTGCTGACGCGCGGATACACAATGCCGCAGACGGGCGAGCGGTTGTTCATATCCCATGACACGGTTCGGTCCCATGTAAAAAGCATATACAAAAAACTCGGCGTTCACAGTAAGGGAGAGCTCATAGACATAGTGGCCCAAAGAGGCGCCAGATAGCCGAAAGTCGCTTGGGTGGCAAAGACGTGCCGGGGACGCGAACCCCATTGGGCTGCGGGGGAAATGGGGCGCTTGATGACGCGGTGCAGGCTTTCGGAGCCGCCGTTGGGGCTGGTGGTTATAGCCGCGTGTGGCGTGTGATTCTGATGTCCGGTCGTCCTTGCGACCATAAACCTTTTTGATGATGAAAACACCTTGAAGAGAGCTCGCCAAGCGATTCTGGTAGAATCTCGAACGCTGGCGAGTTTCATCTGGGACTCGTTTGCTTGTATTCGTTTTCAAGCCATGCGCCCGTAGCGCCTCTATATAGATAGGAACAACGATGTTCGACCAGGAAAAGATCCAGCAAGCAACGCGTCTTCTGCTTGAGGGAATCGGCGAGGACCCGCAGCGTGAAGGCCTTCTTGAGACCCCCGCTCGTGTGGCTCGCATGTATGAGGAAATTTGCGGCGGTATGAACCAGGATCCCGCCGAGTATTTGTCTACCACGTTCGAAGTGTCCGACGGAGGCATGGTGGTCGAGCGCGATATCCCGTTTCATTCCCTGTGCGAGCATCATTTGCTTCCGTTCGTAGGCAAAGCGCACATTGCTTACATGCCCAACGGTCGCGTGACGGGGCTTTCCAAGCTTGCTCGCACGGTTGAGGTGTATGCGCGCCGCCTGCAGCTGCAGGAGCGTTTGACCGCGCAGGTCGCCGATGCACTTATGAGCGAGCTCGATGCCAAAGGCGCCCTTGTCATGATTGAGGCGGAGCACATGTGCATGTCCATGCGTGGCGTGCAGAAGCCGGGCACCCAGACGGTGACGCTGGTCAAACGCGGCGTGTTTGAGACCGACCCTCAGATTGTGGACGACTTCTTCCGCATGGTGCGGGGGTAGCGCGATGAATGCGGCGACGAAGTCCTCGGATGGCGACTGCGCGGCGGACAAGGGTACGGACGCGCTGACGATGCGGCGTTTGAATGGCCGCCACGTGGCGGATGGGGGAGCGAGTGCATCGGTGCAGCGCCCGAGCGGCGGATTTGCGGCGGATGAACGAATGAAGGCAGTTGAGGCGGTTCGCTCCCATCCTCTCTATCAAGAACACCTTGCTCGTTTGGCTGAGCTGGAGCGGGACAGAGTGTTTTGCCGCCATGGCATAGGCCACCTGCTCGATACGGCGCGCATCGCCTGGATTTTCAATCTAGAGTACAACCTGGGCTTTCGCAAAGAAGCGGTCTACGCCGCCGCATTGATGCACGACATAGGCAAAGACGAACAGTACGAACGCGGCATTCCTCATGAAGAGGCGAGCGCGCGCATCGCGCGTGAAATTCTGGACGATATGGGCGCGTCGTTTGACGAATCGGAGTGCGACGCGATTGTGGCGGCAATACGCGAACACCGTCGCCTTCCCGAAAGGGCGTCACTCTTGGGCACGATGCTCTACGACGCCGATAAAGCTTCGCGCACGTGCTTCGCATGCCCTGCGCGCGAGGACTGCTCGTGGTCTTCCGAGAAAATGAACTTGTCGGTGCGCGTGTAAGGAGCGGTATTATGGATTGCATTTGCATCAAAGATCTGCAGGTTCACGCGAACCACGGCGTCTTGCCCGAGGAAAACGCACTCGGTCAGCGCTTCGTGATTTCGGCGACGCTGTTCGTTGACCTTCGTCGCGCCGGGGAAAGCGACGCCATTGCTGATTCGGTGAACTATGCGGACGTGTGCCATCTGATCGATCGCTATACGCGTGAAAACACGTTCGATTTGCTGGAGCGCTTGGCGCAGGGTCTTTGCGACGAAATACTAGCTGTGCATTCTTTGGTGGAGCGTGTGCAAATCGAAGTGAAAAAGCCGTGGGCCCCGATCGGTCTTCCGTTGGACTACGTCTCGGTGAGCATGGAGCGCTCTCGATAGCGCGGGCACTGGCTTCCTCGCGAGCTGCCCTTCGCGACGTCTTGCTCCCTTGCGCGAGACGCTAGCCTTCTCGCGACACCCTCATCTCCTCTTTTGCGACTTCGTCGGCGGGAATTCGTCGTTTCTTCAGGGGCAAAGCCTCACTTACCACAATGCCCGCTCCGATGAGCGTGAACCCGATGACCATGAATGCGGTCACAACTTCGTGCAGGAACACAATGGAGAACAGAACACCGAAGACGCTTTCGGTGGCAAGCAGCAGCGCCGCAGGGGCTGGAGGCACGTGCGCAAGGCCGATGTTTTGCAGCGTGAGCGAAAGGCAGGACGCGAACAGTGCCAGATACAGAATGCTGCCCAGCAGCTCCAGGTTGGCAAGCGCCCCGCAATCGAGCGGGCCGTCGATTGCGAACGCGATGGCTGATCCGAGGATTCCCGCCACTATGAATTGTACGACGGTGAGGGTAATCGGGTCACGTCCCACGGAAAGCTTTGCCATGAACGCAATATGCAAGCCCACGAACAGCGCAGAAAGCAGCGTGATGGCCTCGCCGAAACCGAACGAGAGCGATTCGAAGCCGTCGGCAAACGAGACGAATCCGACGCCGACCACGCAGAGCGCCATGGCGGCGATGTTGTACATCGTGGGCCTGATGCGCGAGATGGCCCAGGCAAGAAACGGCACGAAAGCGCAATACGTTCCGGTAAGAAACGCACTTTTTGCCGCCGTGGTATCGGTAAGTCCCGCGGTGTTGAACACGAACTGCGCTGCGACGAACAGGCCAAGGAACACGCCCGCTCCCAAGGTGTCTCTATCAAGGTTCTTGCGGACGTTTTTCCAGCATACGACGGCAAGCACGGCGCCCGCTATGGAGAATCGTAGGCCTACAAGCCACAGGGGAGAGAACGTGTCCACGGCGTCTTTGATGACGACGGTGCCAAGTCCCCAAATGGCTGCAGCAAGCACCAGCATGCATTTGTACACCCACAGCGGAATATGGCGATGCCGACGTCTTTTCGGCTGCTGAGCGGTGTCGTGCGCGCTTTCCCGAAGATGCGTCTTGCCAGCGGTGTGTTCCGTTGTGTGCGGCGCGTTATCTCGTGAGGGTTCCGAACGGGGGCGCACTGGTTCGGTGGGGCGTTCCGCCGCGCGCGGCGATCCGGCCTCTTCGGAGATGACGAATTGGTTGGTATGTGCGGCGTCTTTGTTCATGGCGCCATCGTATCGAAGGATGCACGGTTCGTCTACGGGCTGCTTCGCCCGAAGTTTCGCGTTACTCGCGGTCTTTCCCGTTCTCCGTGGTCAAAGGGGTTGCGTATGGGGGAGATTTCGGTGGTTTCGTCGCCCCATGGTCAAAGAGGGTCTGTATGGGGAAATCGCAAACCGTTCACAGAGCGAAAGGCGCCGTTCGCGGAACACGGAAGGGAAGATGTGGCGCGTTTTTCGAAGGGCGAAAGGCTTGATTTGCGAAATCCCAGGTCAAAAGGCTGTGAATTGCAGGCCTCTTTTGCATCGTGCTGTCGCTTTTCTCCATATTCACCCTATTTGACCACGGGCGGCTCGCAGCGTCGTTCGTTTTCCCCATATTGATGCTGTTTGACCAAGACTCGCGTACCGTGCGCGGGTGCGACGTGCCATGCCGCGCATTGCGCCACATGCGCGGCATGGCACGCGATACGGGGGCGTGAAGCGTCGAAAGCGAGATTCGAGCTAGGGTCTGACGTGTTGGCCGGGCCTTGAATCTGGCACGCCCAGCAGGAGCTGGGCGTCAGCCTGCGATGAATGGCCGCCTTCGAATTATCATGCATGGCGATAATTGCACCCAAAAAGAAAACGCGACCTTTTGGTCGCGTTTTCAGGATGGGGCCTGGTGTGTGGCGGGGTGGAATTAGGACTTGGAGGTTTCCACCGGGTCGGTTACGCCGCCGTTGCCGTTGCCGTTGCCGCTGCCGCTGCCGGCGCCGTCAGAATTGCTGTTCCCGTTGCCGGTGCTGCTTGACGAGGGACCCGTGGATACCGTGATGGTGATTGTGTCGCCTTTCTTGCCGGTGCCGGTCTGACTCTGGCTGATGACTACGCCCTTTTCGACGGAATTGCTCGAGGTCTCAGAGATGTTGTAGCGGAAGCCCGCGTCGGCAAGGGCGCTTTGCGCCTGAGACTGGGTCATGCCTACGACGCTCGGGATGCTGATGGCCTTCTTGTCGGGGTCTTGTCCCTTCGAAACAGTGATCGTGACCGTTTCGCCCTTGCCAAGCTTGCCGCCATTGGGGGTCTGGCTCATGACTTCGCCCTCGGCGTATTCGTCGCTGTAGCTGCCCGTGGCAACGCTTACCGTGAAGCCCGCCTTTTCAAGGGTGCTCTTGGCGCTTGCCTGGTCGTAGCCTACGACGTTGGGAACCTCGATGTCTTCGGGACCGGTGGAGATCCAGTATTTGACCGTGGTGCCCTTGTCGGCCTCTTTGCCGGCTGCGGGGTCTTGCTTGCTCACGGTGTCGGCATCGGCCTCGGAGGCTTCGTTGCCTGCGTACTGCGGCGTGTATCCGGCGTCTTTAATGGCCTTTTCCGCCTGTTCGGCCGTCATGCCGCTCAAATCAGGAATGCTGCCCTTCTCTACGCCCTTCGAGACGACAATGTTGACCTTGCCGCCTTTTTCGAGCGCGCTGTCTGCTCCGGGGTCCTGCTTGCATACGCGCCCCGCGACAACGTCGGCGCTGTATTCCTCGGTCACGTCTCCGACGACGTAGCCTGCGGCCTCGATCGCCTGTACGGCCGAATCTTGCGTTTGGCCTACGACGTTGGGCACCTTGGCCTCGCCGCCACCGAGCAATGCCATGGCAACGGCCGCGATGGCGATAATGCCCGCAATAAGGCCGACGACGATGCCGACGGTCTTCTTACGCGACTTTTTCTCCGACTCGTCGTCCATGCGGAAGTTCGTTGCCTGTTGCATGGGACCGGAGTTGCCCGGGGTAAGCGGCTGCATGACTGCCGTGCCCCCTTCGGCCCCCATGATTGCGGGAGCGGCGCCCATGACGCTGGTGGGCGCCGATGCCACGCCTGCACCTGCGAGGTTGAGCGGGCGACCCATGAGGAAATCGTCCAGGGCGTGCTTCATATCTCGCACGGTCTGGAATCGATCGACGGGATTTTTCTCCATGGCCTTCATGATGATGGCCTCAAGGTCGGGGCTGATATCAGGTTTGACCTGGCTCGGGGGCAGCGGCGCTTCGTTAACCTGGCGCATAGCGACGCTTACGGCGTCGGGGCCGTCGAAGGGAAGCTGTCCGGTTGCGGCTTCATAGAGTACGCAGCCGAGGGAATACATGTCGCTTGCGCCGTCGAGTTCTTTGCCCTGGGCCTGCTCGGGGGAGATGTAATGGGCGGTGCCGAGCACGCTGGAGGTCTTGGCTTTCACGCTGTTTTTGGCGCGTGCGATGCCGAAGTCCATGACCTTCACGTTGCCGTCAGGCTGCACCATGATGTTTTGCGGCTTGATGTCGCGGTGCATGATGTCTTGGCCGTGGGCGACGGAGAGCGCCTGGCAGACCTGGCTGCCGATTTCGGCTACCTTGCGCTGGTTGATGGCGCCGCGCTGCTGAACGGCGGTTTTCAGGTCGGTGCCGCGCACGTATTCCATGACGATGAAATACGTGCCGCCATCCTGGCCCCAGTCGTATACGTTGACGATATAGGGGCTCTGCAGGTTCGCCGCCGAAGCTGCTTCCTGCTTGAAGCGGGCAGTGAATTCGGGGTCTGCTGCATACTGCGGCAGCATGACCTTGACTGCCACCGTGCGGCCGAGGACCTGGTCTTGTGCTTTATATACCTCGGCCATGCCTCCTATACCGATGCGTTCGGTAATCTTGTACCGCTCGTTGAACACCCTTCCTATCACGTTTCTCTCCTCTATGTCCGTCTCGTTGCCTATTTGCTCCATTTAAACTGTGTTCCGGCTCCGAAGCGCGCATGCGCATGGTGATCGGTAAAACAGCAATCGTACCTCACTTAGAGCAGCCCCTGTACCTGAAGCGCCGTTTCAAGCACTTTTTTGGCGCGGGGACTTGCCAGTCCAGCCTCGTCGTTGCCGTGGACACCTTCCTCAATCGCAACGGCCACCACGACGCTGGGGTTGTCTGCGGGCGCGAAGCCTACGAACCAGCTGTCGTTGTATTCCTTGTTCGTCTCGGCGGTGCCGGTCTTGCCGGCCACTTCGACGCCGCTGATAGCGGCTTCGTAGCCGGTGCCGTTTTCCACGACTCCGATCATCATATCGGTGATCGAGTCGGCGGTCTGCTTGCTCATAACGGTTCCATAGGCTTTTGTGCTTGCGGTGAATGAACGCTCGCCCTTGGAATTGTAGACGCCTTCTACGAAATACGGGGTTTCGAGTACGCCGTCGTTGGCTATGGCGGAAGCCACCATGGCCATCTGCATCACGGTTGCTTGCGGGCCTGCCGGGCTTTCGTGCTGTCCGACGGGCTGGCCGCAAGCCGCCCATGCCGTTTCCCATTCGGTCATTTCTTCGGGATCGGGCATAAGGCTGGTGTAGAGCGGCAGCTCGAAATCATCGATGGCTTTGTTGAAGCCAAACTTCTCGGCGGTTTCAACCAAAAGGTTCGAACCGACCTTTTCGGCGCCCAGCGCGCCAAAGGCCGTGTTGGAGGAAACCTCCGTTGCGCGCTTGAGCGTGATGGTTCCGTAGCCGATATCGTTCGCGTTGGAGAGCTCGCCATTGCCGATGGTGGCGAATGCGGGGGACTCAACCTGCGTGCTCTCGGTTGCAAGGCCGTTTTCGAGCAGTGCCGTAAGCGTGACGAGCTTGAAGGTTGAACCCGGCGCATACAGCGCGTTGGTCGCGCGGTTGATGAGGGCGCCGCCCGAAGAATCGGATCCGCTCGATGCTGCGGCAAGCAGCGATTCGACGTCTGCGTTGGAGTATGTAGGCGAGCTAGCCAGAGCCAGCACGGCGCCCGTGTTGGGGTCCATCACGACGACTGCTCCCTTGTAGCCTTCCAGCACCTCTTCGGCGGCCTGCTGAATCTTGGAGTTCAGGGTAAGTGCTACGTCGTTGCCCGGAGTGTTGATGCCAGCGAGGTAGTTCACCACGTCAGACCAGCTCGCGAAGTTCTCTTGGCCTTTGAGCGTGTCATTCATGGATTGCTCGATGCCTGAGAGGCCGTACTGCTGGGAGTAATAGCCAACGACATGGCTTGCCAGGCTGCCCTGCGGATACGTGCGGACGTAGGTCCTGTCTTCTTGTTGGACGCTTTCCGCCAAGACCACACCGTCGTAGGTGCTAATGGAGCCGCGTTCCGTTTTGGCTTCTCTGTACAGCGTGTGGTTGTTGCCAGGGTAGCTTTGGTATTCGTCCGCCATGAACACCATGACGTAGGTGAGGTTGGCGACCAGCAGGGCGAACAGCAGGGCGAAGGCCACCATGGTGGACGTGAGACGGCGGCCAAGGGCGACGCGGCCCAGAACGCTCGAATCGTTCGCTCCGCGCGTTGCGCCATGTGCGCCGATGGCGCGCATGCGTCCCGTGCCGTCTTTCATTTCGGAATTGATGCCCGTGCCCTCGTCGCCGCAGCGCAGCAGCAGTCCGATGCCGATGAAGCTTGCCAGAAGCGAGGAGCCGCCCTGACTGATGAAGGGAAGCGTGAGACCGGTCAAGGGGATGAGGCGGGTTACGCCGCCGACGATGATGAAGGCCTGCAACACGATGGTTACGGTAACGCCGACTGCGACAAACGAGCTCACGTCGCTTTTCGCGCGCGCCGCTGTTGCGAAGCCGCGTATGGCAAGGCACAAGAACAGCAGCAGCACGGCCGCACCGCCCAGAAGGCCGGTTTCTTCGGCGATGGCGGCGAAGATGAAGTCGGACTCCACGACGGGGATATTTTCAGCAAGGCCGTTGCCCACGCCAACGCCCAGCATACCGCCGTCGGCCAGCGAATAGATGGACTGGCAGAGCTGGTAACCCGTGTTCATGGCATCGGAGAAGGGGTCGAGCCAAGTGTTCACGCGAATTTGAATGTGGCCAAACGCTGCATAGAGGATGACGCAGCCGAGGGCCGCCAGGCCAAAGCCCACGACGAGGAACATCTTCTTGCCGCTTGCGATGTAGAGCATAGTGAGGAAGAGCACGAAGCACACAAGCGCGCTGCCGAGGTCTTTCTCGAACACGGCGATGGAGAACGAGATGCCCCACATGACGAGCAGCGGTCCGAGCGTTGCGGCGTCGGGCAGGTAGAAGCGGCCTACGCGCACGGTGAATACCGAAAGCATCTCGCGGTTTTGCGCCAGATAGGACGCTAGGAAGATGACGATGCACACCTTGGCGATTTCGCCCGGCTGGAAGCTGAAGCCTCCGATTTTGATCCAGATGCGGCTGCCAAGAACCTCTTGGCCAATGCCGGGAAGCATAGGCATGAGCAGCAGCACGATGCCTACGATCATGAACGTGTATTTATAGCGTGCAAGCTTATCGAGGTTGCGAACTATGGCCAGGGTGGCAACCATGAGGACAATTCCCAGGAAAAGCCACATGACCTGGCGTATTGCCAGGTCGGGAGCTAACCTTGTGACAAACGCGATGCCAATGCCGGACAGGCCGAATACGATGGGCATGATGGCCGGATCGGCGTTTTTCGCGAAGAAGCGCGTGGCGATATGCGCAACGATGAAGGCCCCGAACAGGCCAAGAGGCACCGCCAGCGTTTCGAACGAGAGAGCCGTGTCTTGCTTCACCAGTACCATCGAGAAGAGCAGGATGACAAACGGTGCCGCAAGGCATAGGAGCAAAAGCTCCGTATTACGACGTGTCATTGTTCGTCACCGCCTTCGTTTTCCTGAGTGCGTTCAGAGGTCGTAGAGGCCTCTTTCTGGGAATCGGTCGTTTTTTCGTCGGTCGTCGACGCGGAAGAGTCCTTGTCTTTTTCGCTTTCGCCTTCGGGTGTGGCGGACTGCTTGTGCTCCTCGATCTGCTTTTTCCAGGTTTCGACGAGCGCGTCTGCGTCTGCGACGGAATCTACGCGTATCCCGTCTTTCAGGCGCTCGGAAACATTGGCGGGAATGTTGTCCAATTCTTCGACGGCAAGGCCGGTGTCGTGGTCGAATGTGGAAAGCGAAATGCCCATGACGGCTCCCGGCATTCCTCGGTATACCGCGACGTTTCCGTCCTGCTCGCCCAGAAACGCGGTATGGTTCAAATACGCCAGGGAGCCGCCGATGCCGCCTACAAGCACCAGAACAAGGGCGATGGCTGCGATGATGGCGCCGATTCTTCCCTTGATTGTTTCTTTCTTGATAATGGCCTCGGTGTTCGAGGGGGCGTCGACCACGATGGCGGTCACGTTATCGTGTCCGCCTGCCGTGATGGCCTCGTTGACGAGTGCAGCGGCGCAGCGCTGGGGGTCTTTCACGCGGGCCAGGATGCTTTCAAGTAAAGGGTCATCGACCATGCCCGATAGTCCGTCGGAGCACAAAAGCAGGCGGTCGCCCGCGCTGACGTTCATTTCGTATATGTCGGGAAGCGTCGAAGGGTCGCTGCCCAAGGCGCGCGTTATGACGCTGCGCTGCGGATGGGTCTTGGCTTCTTCGGGCGTGATCTGACCGGAATCGATGAGGTCGGCCATAAGGGAATGGTCGCGGGTTATGCGCTGCAGGCTTCCTTCGTGTAGAAGATAGGCTCGCGAGTCGCCAACCTGGGCGATGACCAGTCGTTTTCCGGAGAGCATAGCGGCGGTCATGGTGGTGCCCATGCCTTTGCGGCCGATGCCTTCGTGAACGGCGCGAATGATGGCGTGGTTTGCTGCGACAACGGCGCGTGCCAGGTTGTCTCCATCGGGGGTGTCGGGGGCGTTCGCCACAAGCGTCTGAATGGCTATTTCGCTGGCGACCTCTCCCGCGGCGTGCCCGCCCATGCCGTCGGCAACGGCATAAAGGGGAGTGTTCACGGCAAGGCTGTCTTCGTTATGCTCGCGCACCAGGCCCACGTCAGTGCGCGAGCCGTAAGAGGGAAGGGCGCCCTTGGCGTGCCTTCCCCGAATGTGCTTATGTTCTTTTTCGGCAGCCACTATTCGTACCTCACGCGGATGGCGACGTCGCCAACGTTGACGACGTCGTTGTTCTTCAGCACGGTAGGCTCGGTGATGCGGCGGCCGTTGACTGCGGTACCGTTGGTGGAGCCGAGGTCTTCGACGAAGAGGTTGGCTCCCATGATGCTGAATCGAGCATGGCGGGCCGAAACGTAGCTTGCGCCGATAACGATGTCTGCGCCAGGAGCGCGGCCGACGATGATGGGACCGCGAACGGTCATTTTCACGCCACGAAGCTCCTTGGGGCCGCGCTCTACCGAGATGCCCCAGCTCTTTTCTTTCTTGCGCTGCCCTTTAACCAGGCCGATGCCCGTTTTCATGAGGGCGAACAGGAACAGGTACAGCAGCGCGACGAAAAGGAGGCGTCCCGCAAGAAGAATGACGTCGATCACGAATTGCTCCTATCGCATGGAAAACACGAACTCGGTCATGCCGAGCGTGATGCGGTCGCCGTCGGCAAGGCCGCGTCGGGTGATGGGCATGCCGTTGACCAGGGTTCCGTTGGTCGACCCGAGGTCGGTGACAACCCAGACGCCCTGAGGTTCGAAGGCGATCTGCGCATGCTGGCGGCTTACATTGAGGTCGTTCAGGATGATGTCGTTGCTGGTTTCGCGGCCGATGAGGATTCGACTTGTGGCCAGGTCATATGAACGATTTGATGCGATGTCGATAAGGTGAGCGCGCACGGCTCCTGCATGGGGCACGGCGTTTGCCTGGGCGGCTCCGGCCGTGAATGCAACCGTGTGGGGTGCGGCGCCGTATGCGGGCGCAGGCGCCGGCGCGGCCTGCTGATGCATGTCGGGATATGCCCCGTAAGGCTGGCCCTGCTGTGCGTAGGCATATGCGCTGCCCGGCTGCATGCCCATCGGGGGGTAGGCAGGATTCGGTGTGGGATACGCTCCCATGCCCTGGGGGGCATATCCGTATTGCTGGGCGGGATATTCAGGCTGAGGAATGGCGGCATGCTCCGGGCGATGAGGGTTTTGCTGGCGGGGCGTCTCGGCTTCGACGCCGAGCGCCGCGTTCGCGTTGGATGCAGCTCCGTGAATCCCCTCATCCTGGGGGGCATCGGGAGAAGAGTCCGCCTTTTCTTCGCCGGTGACGTTCGATGCGGCCGCGGCTTGCTCCTGATCGCTTTCGTCCGCCTTGCGATAGTCTTCGAAGTTCTTGCTATCGAAGGTGTATTCGCCGTAGTTAAGCGAGTAGTCTATTTCGTTTTCAGGAACGTAGGGCAGCGGGGGTTTCGCTGCAGGTTGCGGCTGAACGGGTTGCGCCGCCGGTATTCCCTCGCCGAAAATCTGCTGGCCATAATCGCCGCCGGCGTTTGGCGTGAAGGGGTTTGCGGCCTGAGGCTGCTGGATGGGGGGGACCTGCATTGGCTGAGGCTGGACAGAGCGCTGCTGCGCATAGGCGGGATTGCCGTACGCGGCGGCCTGGGGGACGGGCGCGGGTTTCGCGCCGCCCATGCCGTAGCGCTGCATTTCCTCGGCGCGAAGCTGCTCCACGATCGGAGCGCTTACCACTTCGGCGATGATGTCGAACTTGCCGTGCTTCAAGCCGTCGTCCACGATGAAGCGAACCAAGGGGTGGCCGTCCATGGCCAAGCCGTCTGCGCTTGCGGTTGCGGCGAGACGGGTTTCGCATTCGCCCGCCAAGG
>OHUT01000369.1_pt1 | contig 19040 bp, 12 predicted proteins | sample 1579321 | NCBI WGS metagenome assembly OHUT01 (sample SAMEA3882514, study PRJEB24775) | human gut metagenome | biome: human-associated habitat; feature: intestine environment; material: feces | place: Netherlands | collected 2009/2010
AGGCGACGGCGGAGTCGTTCAACGAAGAATACAATCGAGCTGATGCCGAAGCCGTTGATTTGGCATCGCGTCTCCCGAAAAAGCCGGCACAGCCGATTCTCGACGCTTTTCAGAAAAACGTTGAAGAGGAAAGGTCTCTCTATTTTGAGGCTCGTCAACGGGCTGCTGAATCGGATGCGTTTATTAGGGAATATCTGGGAGAGCCAATCGAATAAGTTATACTGTCCTGCGAATATGCCCATGTTCGAGTTGATATCGACATTAAGAAGGTCAGTATGAGCACACCCATAGACCATATCGCCTACCTCTCCCAAGAGATCGGGCCTCGTCCAGCAGGGACGGAGGAGGAGCAGCAGGCGGCTCTCTATATTACGGAGCGCTTCCAGAAGGAATCTCATTTGCCGGTGGAAATAGAGGATTTCACCTGCAATGCGAATCCTCTTATGCCTAAATTGATTTGCTATGCCGTCACGATTGTGGCGACGATTCTTGCCCTGTTCGTTCCTATTCTTGCGGTTCCCGCGGTCGTTGCGGCAGTGCTCTCTGCAGCGATATATATTGCGGAATCGTTCGATAAGCCTGTGCTTTCCCAGCTTTTCATGAAGGGTGTAAGCCAGAACGTTGTTGCGAAATACGAGCCGGCGAACGATTCCGATGGCTCTGGAACGCGCCGCCGCAAGGTCATTCTGGTGGCGAACTACGATAGCGGCAAGGTTCGCCATGACCTCTCTAGTTTCTTGGTCGGTTTCCAGAAGCCTCTTCAGTATACGGTCATGGGTTCCATGTGCCTTATTCCTCTGATTTTGCTCGTGCGTCAGGTTCTTTTCAACGGAGAGGGAATTGCTGGCACGGTTCTCATGGCCTTGTCTTTGATTCTCGCCGTTGTCGTAGCTGTTCCCGCAGTTTTTTCCATTATGGAGAAGACAGCGGCGTATAACGAAGGCGCGAACGCGAACGCGGCCGGCGTTGCGGTCATGCTTGAGGTCGCTCGTCGCATCAGCGACGGGGAGGCGGCGTCTGAGCCTTCAGGAGAAGGTGTCATGCACGGCGAAGAAGAGGCGTATGCCGCAGGGGTCGTTCCGGACGGAGCGACCATTTCCTACGAATACGGCACCTCCGATGGCCGACGCGTGGAACGCGTGCACGATGCATCGGGCGATTTGGCCCAAGCGAAAGAAAATCAAGTCGGCGGTTCTGCAGTCGACGAAGAGATGTCCCAGTCGCGCAAAGAGGGGCGTAGCGTTTCGTCAAGCACGCCCGTTGATACCCTTGCTGCCGCTGCAGCCAAGGCTGCAGAGCTTCATGAGGCGGCTCAGGCAGCCGAGGCTGCCGAGCGCGCTCGCAAAGAAGCTGAAGAGCTTGCGGCTGCTTACGAGCTCGAGCAAGAGCGCATTCGCGAAGAAGAACGGGCCAAAGCGCTTGAGGAAGCTGCCAAAAAGCCTGCGCCAAACGTGCCCGATTGGTATTTGAAGGCAACGGAAAAAGCTCGCAAGAACTATCCTCAGAACCTTGTCGCGAGCGATTCTTCGTATCGTTCACGCTATGCGGTTCGTCCCGAGGAGCCACAGGTTGTTGGAATCGAAGAGGCTCCCGAAGAGCCTGTGGGTGAAATCGAGGAGATTCCCGGATCGGCTGCTCCCGTTCCTTATGTGGAGGACTTTGTAGAGTCCCCCGCGTTCAGCGATGGAGACCAGCCGGCAATCCAGGAAGAAGAGCTTTCCGAAAACGTTGTTGACCCCTCCGGGAAAGCCGACTCCCAAGAAGAGAGCGCTCAGTCTGTCGAAGATGCTAGCGACGAGCCCCAAAGGGATTCTTCTGCTGAGGAGGATGCGCAGGAAAATGCCGATGTTGCAGAGGGCAACGAGACCCCCGTCGTCGAGGAGGTTTCGCAGGCCGACGCAACGGCGCCGATTGTCGAAGAGCCGTCCGATTCGTTCGATTTCGGGGACGACGGTCGCGACGCCATGGGCGTGATGTCGGTGGATGCATTCCTGGAAGAGGAGACTTCGGTCCAGGATGCTCAAGGCGAAAAGCAGGGCGAAGAGCTCCAGGCGCTTCCTGTGCTTGATTTCTCGAATATGGGACGTACGGCCGCAATGCCTCCCGTCAAAGGGGTCGGCCAAGATGACGAGAGCGTCGCTTTCGTTGAAGCAGATGGGTCGCGCACCACGGCGATGCCCGCTGTTTCGGATGCCGGAAATCTTGACCTTGACGCGCTTCGCATGGCTGCGGAGGGATTGGATAGCGGTTCCGAGGCTGTTCGAGTTTCTGATAGCCCCGCAGCGGTGAATCCTCAGGCTATGTATTACAATCCGCCGGAGGATCGTTCCGAGGAGCTTCGCGATCGCGCCCGCAAGGAAAGGGCAGTCGTCACGCTTACCGCGGACGAGATGGAAGATATGACGGTTAGCGTGAGCGAAGCAGAGCCTATGGCCTCTGCCGCGCAGGTTGTTTCTGTTGCTTCTTCGTGCATATCCGGTTCCGCTGTCGCATCCGAGGACGCTGGCCTTCCCCATCAGGAGGAGACTGCGGAAACTAGTGGCGATTCTTCTGCGCCTGGCGCTGTGCAGGAGCCCGTTTCGGTCGCCTCCGAAGCGACGGCGGCTCTCCCTGTCGTCGGCGGCATTGGGTCGAAGAATGAGCCGTCCGTCATGGAGGCAGAGCGCCGTATTCCCTCCATTCCGGCTATCGACCAGGCTCCCGGCAGGGTCGTAACGCCGAGGATTCCCAAGGTCGACCTTCCGAGTATCGTGTTGCCTTCGGTTTCGGCTCCTGAACCGAAGCCTATTTCGTTCGACGACCTTCGTCAGCGCGCCCCTTTGGCAAGCGTTGCCGAGTCGAATGGGCAAGAGGCCGCCAAGAATCTCCTTTCAACCACGCTCCCCTCCATCGAGGATGAGCCTTCGGCTGATCGGGGGGAGGCTGCGACGAAAAGCCAGACCCAAAACAACAGCGTGAGTATGACGGGGTCGTTCGCCGCTATTGGAGCCATCGGTGCGGAACCTGTCGGAGACGAGCTTCTTGAAAATGTCGATCCCGACGATATCTATGTCGATGACGCCGACGATTCCGTGTTTGAAGAGGAATTCACCGAAACGGGCGCGTTTGCTGGCCCTGGGTATGTTGAGATGCCTCAGTCGCGCGTTGGCAAATTCTTCGGCAAATTCCGTCGCAAGAAGGAAAAGAAGGAAGAAAGCGCCCATGAATGGCTTGGCGTAGATGAGGATTTCGACGCTCGCTCGGCCGGCAAGGCGCGTGGAAGTTGGGAAAGTTTCCGCGAGGATGACGAATGGCAGGGTGGTGCATTCGGCGGCTTTAAGGCTCGCTTGCCTAGGAAGGAGCAGGAAGAAGACGGTTCGGATGCCGCTCGTAGTTCCGGGTATCGCCAGGGCGTTCCTGCAGTATCTTCGGATGCGTTTGCGGCCGCTCTTGCTGCGGCAAACGCCGCTGCGGAGGCTTCGGGCAACCCGGTTGTTCCTGAGGATGTACATCAGTCCCACGAAGAGGATATCCAGGAGATTTACTCCTTCGCGGCAGGAGATATCAATACCGAAGTGTGGTTTGTCGCTCTTGGTTCCGATTTGGCGGGCAATGGGGGCATCAAGGCATTCTTGGCCGACCATGCCTCCGACATGCGTGGCGCCGTCATCGTGAACCTTGAGGCGCTCGGCGCGGGGAGCCTGTCTTATCTCGAAAGAGAAGGCGCTATCAAACAGGTGTCTTGCTCGCCGCGTATGAAGAGGTTCATACGCAAGGCTTCTCAAGCGTCCGGAGTTGACATCCATGCCGAGAGGGTGGATTGGCGCGAGAGTCCTGCGAGCTATGCTCAGAAGCATCGCATGCAGGCCATGACGCTGGTTGGCATGGACGGAAAGAAGCCTGCGTATTATGCCGAGGCGGACGATATCCTGGAAAATATCGACGCTGAGGCTCTTAATCGAAGTGCGAACGTTGTCGTGGAGCTTCTTAAGAATATTTAGAAAAAAAAGCCGCATCGAAGACGATGCGGCTTTTTTTCATCCGTATGAACCCCGTGTTTATTGGGTTTCGGGATAGACAAATACGTTATGATGGCATTTCCCGTGTGAGCAGCGCTTTCGCCTGACTGCTCCTGCGGTATTTCGTACTACGTTTGGAGGCAACCATGGCTATTGAGGCATACTGCGTGAAGTGCAAGGCAAAGAAGGTCATGCAGGATCCCGTCGAGGGAACCACGAAAAACGGCAAACCCATCACGAAGGGTAAATGCCCTGACTGCGGCACCACTATCTGTCGCATTGGTGCCGCCAAATAAATACCCTGCGGCGTTATAGCAAGCGTGGAAAGGCCCGAGCTCCATTGATGGAAGCTCGGGCCTTTGTCTTTGGCTTATGTTCTCCGCACGGGCTATTCAGGCGTACCGTCGCCGAACAGGAGTTCGCGTTCCGGTCCGGTAAGCGCGGCGCGTGCCTGATCGCGCAGATTGTTCATACCGCTGAGGAATTGGCGGTACATGACGAGGGTCAAATAGCGGCCTTTAGGGGTAAGGGTGAGCTCGTTTTCGTCATCAGTGGCAAACGCTTTGTTGAGTCGCATGTATGACATTTCCGCGGGAAGACCGCGTTCTACGGTGCAGCCGAAATCGCGTTCGAACTGTTTCTTGTCAAGCCTGAGGTCGTAGAGCTGCAGCAGAAATCTATACCTCATCAAGTCGTGCTTTCCCAGCTTGGTTTTTCCCATGATGGACATTGATCCGCTCGAAACGGCTTTGTTGTAGTCTGCAATGCTGAAGTTGTTGACGTAGAGGCATCCGTCAAGGTGGCTGATGCTGCCGCTTCCTATGGCCGGGTACTCCTCGTAGGAAACCGCATATTCGTCAACTTCGACATTATTGCCGCACCCGCAAGGCTTGGCGCTGCTGCCCACCCTGTTGAATGTCCAGAGCGTTCTTCTGTCGAATTGCGGATCGGCTCCGCCCGTCAGTTGCTCGTCGATTATGTTGTAGAAGGTGTATTCGCGGTCGTAGTCGACCTTGCCAAGGGTTGAAGACATTTTCCTCGTCGTGGCTGACGAGACATACAGCGGCGAGAAAGTCACCTGGTCGCACGCGCACGCTTTGATGGTCTCGATATCGTTGAGCAGCGAATCCTGTGTCTGCGAGGGGAAGTTGAAAATCATATCGACGTTGAAATCGTCGAAATATGAGGACGCTTCGCCGATGCGCTCGAAGATTTCTTCGCCGCTGCCATATTTCTCGTAGCGGTCCATCTGTTTCAGGAGGCTGTTGTCGAAACTCTGAACGCCGACCGAAAGGCGCTGAACGCGGCCTTTGAGCTTGTCGAGGTACGGTTTGGTCAGATGGTTGGGATTCGTCTCGGAAGATACTTCTTTGATATTGAAGTTCTCGCGAGCAAGGTCGAGGGTTTCGCACAGTTCGTCAATCATGATTGTGGGCGTGCCTCCGCCTACGTAGATACTTTCGAAATCGTAGCCGAGGTCTTTGAGCATAAGCATCTCTTTGCGCATGTTTTCGAAATAAGGAGCTGCAACTTCCTCCTTGAATGGGTATCGATTAAAGCTGCAGTACGGGCAGAGCCTTTCGCAGAACGGGACATGCATATAGAGCATGTACGGTTGGTTGGGCTTCGCTTCTGGCATTGTCGAGTCGTTGGTGATGTTTAAGGCGAGATGCTTCTTCGTCATAGATTTGACGATGGATGTTAGCATGCGCTCCGAAAGCACGGTGTCTCCTTCTCATTGTGTCCTGTTGCTGCTTCATGATAGAGCTCATTTACCGTATCTGCAGTGATATTTTTTAGGAGCTTTACCTTTTTTGCGGATAAATTTCTGCCACTTACCGTTTTCTTAAAAGGTAAAGGTGTCTTAGGTGCACGTATGTTCCGCGAGATCCGTTGTATGCAGGTTCTATTTGGAGCGAAGATGAACTCGGAGATGTTTTCAGCGGATAAGCCGTCTAATGCGCTATACTATCTAACGCTTTCATGCGGGTGTGGCCAAGTGGTAAGGCAAAAGCTTCCCAAGCTTTCATTCGCGGGTTCGAGTCCCGTCACCCGCTCCAAGTACATGCAAGCCGCCGATGGGTTTCCGTCGGCGGCTTTTTGCTTTCAAATAATATGTTCTCAGTCTTGTTGCGGTGCGCCCCGTCCACGTCGGGTCGAATGAGGCCAGGTGCGTCTTCGCCCCACACCTTATGCCATTGAGCTTCGCGTCCTAAAACGCTGCCTCAAGAGTGTGCTCCCTGTTTTTCAAGCGTGAGCGATATTCGGCAATCTTAAATCGTGGCTTTCAACGGGAGCGGATGCAACGCGTTGTTCGTCGAAAGCTGCCCCTATGATTGCGCTGCCTCTTCTCATTGCGGAGAGGAAAGAATCATAATTCCCTCCGCCGTAGCCGAGCCTCATAAATGAATCGTCGAAAGCAACCATAGGAACTACGGCGAAGTCTACCTCTTCGGGAGGTATTGCGGGATAGTCTCTCACGGCCGCATCATTTGTCGCGTAAGACCTGATGGGGTTTGTGATGAAAGGAACTTCTTGCGTGCAATATTGCCTGTACGAAACGGTTCGCATAACCATCGAAGAGCGCATGGGCGGTTTATGCCCCGACTTGCTCCGCCGTTGTTCGCTATGCTCGTCTTTGTCTTTCTGCCCGGTTTCATTCATGCAGGGGAAGGCCACACGCGCACCGCATCCGTAGGCATGCTCGATGAAATCCTTCAGGTCGACCTCGCTGTTCATTGCAGCGTATACAGCAACGGTCGGATGGGCCTTGGCGGTGCAGACGCGATTGAATTCCTCGGCAATGAGCTGGCAAATGCGCCTGGATTTTGTGCGCCTTATCTCTTCGGGGATGGAGTTCCTGCGTGCAATGACTTCGCGGCGCAAGGTGCGTTTTCTTTCGGGGACATCTTTGGGTTCGCACATGGCTGCAATCTCCTCTGGAGCAATCTCTTACAGAATAGACACGGGCTCTTCGTTTTTGACGCATACGAGCGGAATGCGTGATTTGAGCAGCGCCACCCAGGATGCCAGCGCTATGGCCATGAAAACCACGATGAGAATGGCTATGCCCATGACGAAATTCGTCCAAGGAAGCGCCGCAAGTGCCATGCCAACGGCTCCGATTCCTGTGCGGATGCAATTCATCAGGGCGGAGGCCGATCCTGCATCGCGCTTCTGCTGCTCCAGCAGGATATTCATGCAATAAGGGCGGGTGCACGATTCGGCCATGGCGAAAGCGACGAAGCATGCGCAGAACGCATAGGGGCTGCTCTGACCCACGAGCATCATGGCAATGCCCATGATGCCCGCAAATGTCAGCATGACGGTGGTGAAGCGAATGACCGAAACGCGGTGCGATGCTGCGATCCAGATGAAGGGGCCGGCGGCCATGAGGATGGCGGCCACGGCGAAAAAGAGGCTGTAGCCGACTTCGCCGACGCCGAAAAAGTCGACATAGATATACGATCCCACGGCGATATACCCCATGAAAGGTATCTCGAAAAGGCTGGTCAAGAGCAAGAAAGACATAAAGCCTGGATTTTTACCCACTACGACCAGCTGCTTCATGGTCTGCAAGAAATTGCCGCTGGAACGTTCGTTCTCGGAAAGGGTTTCCTTGAACGCAAGGGATAGGCCGAAACAGGCCACTCCTACGATTGAGAGAATGAGAAACGTAGCTCTCCAGTCGGCGACGGCCAAAACGCCCGCTCCGATGACGGGGGCTGTGGCAGGACCGACAACGAAAAGCACCTGGATGACAGAAAGGATTTTTTCGCGGTAATACGTTTGGAACGAATCTTTGACGACGGCCGTGCATACCGCGCTTATGGCCCCGGCACCTAAGGCTTGGATGACGCGAAACGCGATAAGGAGTTCGATCGAAGGGGCGATGGCGCATGCGGCCGACCCAATGGTATAGAGGCCTACACCCGCAAGAAGCACGGGTTTTCTGCCGTGTTTGTCACTCAAGGGGCCGAAGAACAGCATTCCTAACGCAAAGAAGACGTAATAACCGACCAGCGTCATATTCACCATGGATACGTCGGTGCTGAAGTACTGCGCCATACCGGGAACGGCGGGCGTGTACATGTCAAGGGATAGGGGAGTGATGAGCGATGAGGCGACGAGCAGGATAATGAGTCCAGCGGCACCGAGTCGCGGCTGAGGCTGCACGAGCCATTCTTTGATAGATAGTGCCATGGCGTTGCTTTCCGTTGTGCTGCAGGGGCGGAATGAGATCTGAGGCGATAGAGGGACCTTTTGAAATGTGGTTTACGGCCGGATATCGCCTGATATGCAAGTGTACAGCACAACAAGTAAAAAAATGAGATTTATTACTTGACGGCTGATATATTCTTGGCTAATATAAACGAACTGCATGAGACATGCGCCGTTACCTCAGCTGGATAGAGGGACTGACTACGAATCAGTACGTCGGGGGTTCGAATCCCTCACGGCGCACCACTTTTTCTTAGAAAAGGGGCAGTTGCGGCGCGTAAGCGCTTTTTTTATTTTCTAGGGGTTTCCTAGTGTTCACGAGGAGAAAAGGTTCGACTTGAAGGTTCGAAAACACAACAACCGCTAATCAGCCTTCGCCTCGTCGCTCCCATGCGCAAGGCCAAAGGCCGATTGCGCACGAAGGGGAGCTATGTTCTATCTGTCTAACATGCTCGGGCGACCCGTGTACGATTCTACGGGTGAAAAGCTCGGCACGGTATCTGACCTCGCCATTTCTACGGGCGAAGTCTTTCCGCGTATTACATCGCTTGCATTCAAAGGGCCTGGTCGCACGCCTTTCATGATCAGCTGGCGCAAATACGTCGAAGATTTCACCGAAGACGAGGTTCGTCTTAACACCGAGTCTTACAACATTCGTTTCAGCTATCTCCAGCCCACCGAGGTTCTTCTTGCGCGCGATCTGCTCGACCAGCAGATCGTCGATACGCAAGGCTTGAAAATCGTTCGCGTAAACGACCTGAAGCTTTCTCCCTCCGGGTCGCAGTTGCGCCTTTTGGGCGCCGAAGTCGGCGTGAGAGGCATTCTGCGCGGCTTGCATCCCTTGCTTGAGAAGGCCGTGGTTTCGGGTGCGAAGCTTCTCAATAGGAAAATTGAAGAAAAGATCATCGCCTGGAACTATATGGACCTGCTTGACCGGGACCTGTCGAAGGTGAAGCTCTCTGTAACTCATAAACGTCTTGACGAGTTGCATCCTGCCGATGTGGCGGATATCCTCGAACAGCTTGACCCCAAGCAGCGTGCAGAGGTGTTCAATCATCTCGACGATGCTCGTTCCGCCGAGGTTATTGCTGAGCTGGAAGACGAATTTCAGGCTGAGACGCTTGACGACATGGAGGATAGCGAAGTTTCCGGCCTGCTCGGCCAGATGGATCCGGATGACGCAGCCGATATCATCCGTGACCTTCCTTACGAAAAGGCCGAGACCCTGCTGCGTCTGATGGGGGTGGAAGACGCCGCCGAGATCCGTCGCTTGCTCGGATATCGCGAAAACACCGCAGGCGGCATGATGACCACACGTTTCGTGGCCCTGAGCGAAGACGATACGGTGGGCGAGGCGATCGAGACGCTTCGCCACCTGGATGAGGATTTCCCCACGGTCCACTACGTGTACGTGCTCGATGAGGACAGCGAAAAGCTCGTTGGCGTTATGTCCATGCGCACGCTGGTTCTTGCTCACAACGACACGCGTCTGGGCGATGTCATGTATGCCGATATCATTAGCGTCCCTCCTGACGAGGACGAAGAGGAAGTCGCGTCGGATATTTCGAAGTACGACCTAGTCGCTCTTCCCGTCGTGGACGAAGGCGGGCATATGCTCGGCTTGGTCACGGTTGACGACGCGCTTGATGTCATAGAGGAAAGCACCGAAACAGAAAAGACCACCAATCTCTGGATGAAGGTCGCTCTTGCCGTTGCGGGAGGCGTCATGTTTCTGGCGCTTTACACTGCGGTCATCATGCGTCTTGTGGAGGTGGGCTAATGGCTGCCATCAAGAAGGGCGCGTCGTACGACGAGGTCATGCAGGCCGTTGCCGAGGGCGACCAGGACGCTATCGAAGTGGCATCGTCCGGCGGCTTGGCGTCGAGCGAGGAACGCGGAGAAACCGCGAAGAAGCGGACGAAGATTCTCCTTATCTTAGGAGCCATGGGTCCTGGCGTTGTGAGCGCCATGGCGGGCAACGATGCCGGCGGCATATCGACGTATTCCACGGCAGGCGCCGATTTTGGCTATGCAACGCTCTGGGTCATTCCTGTCATGTGCGTCCTTCTTATGGTCGTCCAAATGACGGCCGCTCGTATGGGCGCGGTCACTGGCAAGGGGTTTGCTGCTCTTATTCGCGAACGTTTCGGCATACGTCTTACCGCGCTTGCCATGGGCGCGCTGCTCGTTGGCAATGTGGCAACGACGTTCAGCGAGTTTGCCGGCATCGCCAGCGGCATGGAACTGTTCGGTATTCCTCGTTTGGCCAGTGTGCCGGTAGCGGCGCTCGTGGTGTGGCTTCTTGTGGTCAAGGGCAGCTATAAAAGCGTGGAAAAGATTTTCCTTGCTGTTTCACTGGTGTTTGTGACATATGTCGTGGCGGCGTTTTTAGCAGGTCCGAATTGGGGAGATGTCGCGCAGGCGACGGTTATTCCCCAAGTTCCCGCAGACACCCATTTCGTGTCGCTCGTCATCGCCATGATTGGCACCACCATTGCACCGTGGATGATGTTCTTTACGCAAAGCAACGTCGTTGATAAGGGCATCACGGACGACCGTCAGGAAATGATGCTGCAGAAGGTGGACGTGGCCACGGGAACTATCGTTGCGTGCCTGGTGGCGTGGTTCATCATCATCACGACAGGCGCCGTATCCGCAGGGTATTGCCATCGACTCCGCAGCCGATGCGGCCAATGCTTTGGCTCCTTTCGCCGGCGAGTATGCGCAGATTCTTTTTGCGGCGGGGTTGACGGCGGCAAGCTTTTTGGCTGCCTGCGTGCTTCCTCTCACGACGTCCTTCGTCATCTGCGAGGCGTTCGGCTGGGAGGCGGGCGTCGATTTCACCTGGAAAGAAGCCCCCATGTTCAAGGGCATCTTCACGTCGGTCATCGTCTTTTCCGCTATCGTTGTGCTCATCCCCAACCTCGATCTTATGGGGATTATGCTTACGGCCCAGTTTATCAACGGCGTGATTCTGCCCGTTTTGCTGGTCTTCATGGCTCTTATTGCGGCGGATAAGCGCATTATGGGTTCGTTTGTCAGCAAATGGGGAGGGAAAATCGTCATCTGGGCTACTGTGGCTATCGTGACGGTGCTTACTGTGGCGCTTTTGGTTATGCAGATTCTGGGAATCTAACAAGAGATTTCATGCCGCTCGCGTGCTTCTTTAGGCTCCCTGTGGTTGCCTTCGCTTCTTTGGTGCGTTCGCTTCGTACAATGCAATGATGTCTCGCGCGCTTCGAGCATGCGGCCATTAGGCTCGGCTGTCGTGCTGGAATGCGTGTCCGCGACAATGCAAAGTTCTACGGAATCGGACCAATGAAGGAGGTCGTCGACATGGGCAGGGTTTTCAACTTCTCTGCAGGCCCCGCGGTGTTGCCTGAAGAAGTTCTGCGCGAAGCCGCCGAAGAAATGCTGGATTACAAGGGCTGCGGCATGTCAGTCATGGAGATGAGCCACCGATCTAAGATGTTCGATGAAATCATCACGACGGCCGAGCAGGACTTGCGTGATTTGATGGGGATTCCCGACAACTATCGCGTGCTGTTCCTGCAGGGCGGTGCGTCCACTCAGTTCGCCATGATTCCCATGAATCTTATGAAAACCGGCAAGGCCGATTACATCGTGTCCGGCTCTTGGTCGAAGAAGGCGTGGAAAGAGGCACAGATTTTCGGCGAAGCACGTTGCTTGGCGAATTCCGACGATGAGAACTTCTCCTACGTCCCCGACGTCGAGGCCATCGAGGTCAACGACGACTCCGATTATGTCTATATCTGCCAAAACGAGACCATCTATGGCACGCTCTACCGCGAGCTTCCCGACACCAAAGGCAAGCCGCTGGTGGCGGATGTTTCCTCTTGCTTCCTCTCCGAACCGATCGACGTAGAGCGCTACGGTGTCATCTATGGCGGCGTCCAGAAGAACGTCGGTCCTGCGGGCGTGTGCATCGTCATCATTCGCGAAGACCTCATCCCCGAGGAGAAACTTCCCGGCGTGCCCACCATGATGCAATACAAGACCCACGCAGATGCAAAGAGCCTGTATAACACGCCGCCGTGTTATGGCATCTATATCTGCGGCCTTGTGTTCAAGTGGCTCAAAGCTCAGGGCGGCCTTGAAGCCATGAAGAAGCGCAACGAAGAAAAAGCGCAGTTGCTGTACGACTTCCTCGATCAGAGCAAGCTGTTCAAAGGCACGGCGCGCAAGGAGGATCGCTCCATCATGAACGTTCCGTTCGTTACGGGCGATGCTGATCTTGATGCGAAATTCGTTGCTGAAGCCAAAGCTGCCGGAATCGAGAGCATCAAAGGCCATCGCAGCGTTGGCGGTATGCGTGCCAGCATTTATAACGCCATGCCTCGCGAAGGCGTAGAAGCCTTGGTTGCCTTCATGGAAAAATTCGAGAAAGAAAACCTGTAACGATGCTGCGCCGCTCAAAAGAGCGGCGTAGATGTTTTGCGGGGGAGACGCTTGAACGTTCGTCTTCGTTTCGTCTGATAGGGGAGGAATACCATGTACAAAGTACATTGCTTGAACAATATCTCGGCCGAGGGCCTTGCCGTCTTGAGCGCCGATTACGAACTGACCGACAACGTGGAAGAGGCCGACGCCATCCTGGTTCGCAGCGCCGATATGCACGAGATGGAGTTCCCTGCGAACTTGAAGGTCATCGCCCGCGCCGGTGCCGGCGTGAACAATATTCCGCTGCAGAAATGCGCCGATGCTGGCATCGCGGTTTTCAACACCCCTGGCGCCAATGCAAATGCCGTCAAGGAACTTGTGCTTGCAGGCATGCTTCTTGCCGCGCGCGATATTGTCGGCGGCATCGAGTGGGTCAAGGCTAACGCCGAAGACCCCAATGTTGGGAAAGCTGCGGAAAAGGCCAAGAAGGCATTCGCCGGCGGAGAGATTTTCGGAAAGACGCTCGGCGTGATCGGTTTGGGTGCCATTGGCGCCAAGGTCGTAGCCGCTGCGGAGGCGCTTGGCATGAAAGTCGTCGGCTACGATCCTTTTGTCAACGCGGAGCGCGCTGCGTCTATTTCGGCCGACATGACGTTCGTTACCGACCTTGCCGAGCTGTATCCCGCATGCGATTACATCACCATCCACGTGCCCGCTCTGAAGGATACGATCGGCATGGTCGATGCGGCTGCGATCGGGCAGATGAAGGAAGGCGTCGTGTTCCTGAATTTCTCGCGCGACACCCTGGTTAACGATGCGGATATGGCCGCCGCGCTTGCCGAAGGCAAAGTCGCTCGTTATGTGACCGACTTTGCCAACCCTGCGGTTGCAGCCATGGAGCGCGCCATCGTTCTGCCGCATTTGGGCGCCTCCACTAAAGAGGCGGAGGACAACTGCGCCAAGATGGCGGCGCAGTCCGTTATGGATTATCTGGAGAACGGCTGCACCGTTCATAAGGTAAATTAAGCAAGAAGCGCTCCTGTGTTTTGACCTGGTAGTTTCGTCGGCGGCTTGCGCGGCTCTTCGAGCATCGTGCAAGCCGCCGATGTGCATGACGAAGGGAATTGTCTATGCGAATTCATCCGTTCAAGGCTGTTCGCCCTGCCGACGGCGTGGCTCACGAGGTGGCCGCGTTGCCGTATGATGTGTACGATCGCGCCGAAGCCGCAGCCGCCGGCAAGCCGCTATCTTTCCTGAATATAGACCGCCCCGAAACCCAATTCGACCCCGAGATGGATATGTATGCCGACGAGGTGTACGAAAAAGGCCGCGATTTGTTGCGCGAGCGCATTGCCGACGGCACGTTCGTGCGCGAGGACGTTCCGTGTCTTTTCCTCTACGAGCTCGTCATGGACGGGCGCAGCCAAATTGGTGTCGTGACGTGTTGTGCAGTCGACGAATATGAAAACGGCACCATCAAAAAGCATGAGAACACGCTTGAAAAGAAGGAGCGCGACCGCATTCGCCATATTGACGCGCTCGATGCGCAAACCGGCCCCATCTTCCTCACTTATCGCGATAGCGAGACGGTGGACGCTCTGGTGAACGGGATTCGCGCCGAAGCTCCTTTGTACGATTTCGTTTCCGAGGATGACATTGCGCATCGTGTGTGGCGTATAGCCGACCCCGGGAAGGTCAACGCGCTGGTTGGGGCATTCGCTGACGTGCCCGCGGCCTATATCGCCGACGGGCATCATCGTGCTGCCTCCGCCGTGAAGGTGAGCCGCGCTCGTCGCGAGGCATGCTCCGACTGCACGGGCGACGGGGAGTTCAATTACTTCCTGTCGGTGCTTTTCCCGGCGGGCCAGCTTGCTATCCTGCCGTACAATCGCGTTGTGCGCGACTTGAATGGCCTTACGGTCGAAGAATTCTTGGACAAGCTTCAAGAGAAATACGAGATACTCCACGTTCAGGAGCCGCAGCTCGAGCCCATCGAGAAGGGCGCTATGGGCATGTATCTGCAGGGCCGCTGGTACGGATTGGGAATTCTCCCCGAGTTCGAAAGCGACGACCCCGTGGACGGTCTTGACGCGTCGTTGCTGCAGAACCATGTGCTTTCTCCCATTCTTGGTATAGAGGATCCGCGCACGAGCGGGCGTATCGAATTCGTTGGCGGCATTCGAGGCCTGGGCGAACTCGAGCGCAAGGTGAAAGCGTACGATGCCGTGGAAGGCCCTGCGGTTGCATTCGCCATGTTCCCGACCGCTATCGAGGAGCTGCTTGCCGTGGCCGACGCAGGCATGCTTATGCCTCCTAAGTCCACGTGGTTCGAGCCGAAGCTTCGCAGCGGCCTGTTCATTCACGAGCTTTCGTAGCCGGCGGCGAATGAGCGAATTGTTGCGTTAAGGCAAGCTCCGTTTTGTTCGGGGGAGTGCCCTGCAGGGGCTTCTTTGTCGCTTTGGACCTTCGCCTAGTAACAAGTTTTGTACGGAAGTGCCGCGTCTGCTTTTCGGGCGCGGCACTTTCGCATACTATAGTGATTTGCGTAAAGGACGCTTTGAAGAATCGTTGCCGCGGCTCACCCCGAGGTTGCGGTTCGCCTGCGGTCGCAGGAGTCAAGGCCGACATGCGCTCTATGCCTTGAAGGGATTCATGCATGAAAGGAACACTATGAAAGACTCCTTGCCCCTGTATAGGGATTTCTCGTCCATCCACGCCGTCGATCCGGAATACTATTCTGCAAAATATGACGTGAAGCGCGGTTTGCGCAACGCCGACGGCACGGGCGTGCTGGCAGGCGTCACCAACATCTCCAACGTGCATGGCTATGTTGTGTCTGAGGGCGATAAAGTGCCCGACCGCGGCCGTCTTTCTTATCGTGGCTACAGCATCAACGACCTGGTTGACCACGCGGTTCAAGAGAATCGATTCGGCTTCGAAGAAACCGCGTACCTGCTTATGGCCGGATCCTTGCCTACGGCCGAAGAATTCGCTCAGTTCAAGGCTCTTATCGACGAACAGCGCGATCTGCCCGACGGCTTTACCGCAAACTACATCATGAAGCCGCCTACGCGCGATGTTATGAATTGCCTGGCTCGTTCGGTTCTCCAGCTTTACGCTTTCGATCCGAATGCCGAAGATCGCTCCGCAGAGCATGAGGTAGACACGTCCATTGCGCTGCTTTCGCGCTTGCCGCGCATCATGGTGCTTGCGTACCACGTTATGCGCGACAAGTTCTACGGCGATTCCATGTTCATACATCATTTCGTCGAAGGGCAGAGCACCGCGGAGACCATCCTTTCCATGTTGCGTCCCGACCGTTCCTTTACGGATGCCGAAGCGAAAATGCTCGACATCATGCTGATGCTTCATGCCGAGCATGGTGGCGGCAACAACTCCACATTTACATGTCGCGCTCTGACCAGCGCCGATACCGATCCATATTCGGCGTATGCAGGGGCTATTGGAAGCTTGAAGGGCGCCCGTCATGGCGGTGCTAACAACCGCACGCTCTTGATGACCGATGATATCAAGGCGCATGTGGCCGACATCACTGACGAAGGACAGGTGGCCGATTACCTGCGCAAGATAGTTAAGAAGGAGGCGTACGACCGTACGGGCTTGATTTACGGCATGGGCCATGCCGTGTATACCTTGTCCGACCCGCGCGCGGAGCTGTGTCATAAATATGCCGAAAAACTGGTTGCCGGTACCGATTTCGAACCTGAGTTCCGCTTGCTTGAAATCATCGAGCGCCTCACTCCTGAGTTGCTGGCCGAAGCGGGCAAGAGTAAGGATATTTGCGCGAATGTAGACCTGTACAGCGGCTGCGTCTACGGCGCGTTGGGTATTCCCCGTGAGATGCTCACTCCTATTTTCGCTTGTGCACGCATGGCAGGCTGGAGCGCCCATCGTTTCGAGGAAATCGTATCGGGCAAGCGCATCATGCGTCCCGCTTACAAAAAGACGGGATGCCCGCGCGAATACGTGGCCATGGCCGATCGCTAAGGCTTAAAATTCTTCACGGCTGAACGGCCGTCATCGGCAGGCTTCGATGGCGGCCGTTCGTTTTCTTGTTTGTCCGTAGGATCGAAAACGAAAAAGTCCCGTAAACAGACTTTCGCGAGATGCTCAGACTTGCAATCGCAATGAAACCATACACGAAAGGTAACGCATGCTCTCCCTCAATACGACGCTCGACGAGCTCAAGCTTTCCGGCATTCGCCGATTCGCCGCCATGGCAAAAGAGACGCCTGGCTGTATTTCGCTTACGCTCGGAGAGCCGGATGCGGATACGTCCGACGAGGTGAAGGCTGAGGTTCCTGCCGATCTTGCCGCCGGATTTACTCACTATCCCCCGAACAACGGATATGATTTCGCTCGCAACGCCCTGAGTGAGCACATGGCTTCGTTCGGTAAGCACTACGCGCCACAAGAAATCATTCTGACGTGCGGTGCCACCGAAGCGCTCTTCGTTGCTCTGACAAGCGTTCTCAACCCGGGCGATGAGGTTATCGTGCCTACGCCCGCCTTCACGCTTTACGAGTCCATCATTACAATCAATCGCGCAACTCCTGTCCTCGTGGACACGAGCGATGCGGCGTTTCAGATCACCGGCGAAATGTTGGAATCCGCAGCTTCGCAGCATACGAAGGCCATCGTCATAACGTCTCCGAACAATCCCACGGGTTGTATCTTGAATGGGGAAAGTCTTGCTGCGGTCGCCCGCTTCGCAAAGGAGCGTGACGTGTTCGTTATTTGTGACGATGTGTACGGGCAGTTGGTATACGAAGAAGGATACAAGAGCTTTGCCGCCGAATATCCCCAGCTGCGCGATCGGGTTATTGTGTGCGACAGTTTTTCCAAGCCGTACGCCATGACAGGCTGGCGACTCGGATGGGTTGCGGCGGATGAGTCCCTCTCGTCCCAGATGGCAAAGGTGCATCAGTATATGGTTTCGTCCGTGCCTGCATTTGTTCAGCACGCTGCCGTGCGAGCTCTTGAGAAAGATGTTGCGCCAGCGCGCGAGGTGTATAGCGCGCGTCGCGATGTGGTGCTGCGCCGCCTGGACGAGATGGGGCTTGAAACCGTCCGCCCTGAGGGTGCGTTCTACGCGTTTCCCTCTATTCGAGAATTCGGAATGTCTTCCGAGGAATTTTGCACACGTCTCATCAAGGAAGCCCGCGTCGCGTTGGTTCCCGGAGTGTTTTTCGGGGCCGAAGGCTTCGTGCGCTTATCGTATTGCTGTTCAATGGAGGATATCGTGCAGGGTCTCGACCGGCTCGAGGAGTTCGTGGGCAAGCTTCGTGCGTAAGCGGGCTCGATGGGAGGAAGGTAGGATCTTCCGATGTTTCACGTGAAACATCTCGCGCTTGCGCCCGCTGTCTCCGAAAAGAAAGTCTCGAATCATTCGAACGCACTCGGACAAACTTGCGGCTCGGCGGCTGTCGTGCGTTTGATCTCGACAACATGAATTTTTCGCGGGAATTACGCCCTGATCGTACAATGAGGGCATGCTGTTTCCAACGCGCCGTTGTGCGCGAGCGAACGAAAGGCGTTCTATGTCTGAGAAGAAGAATATTCTGGTCACTGGCGGTGCCGGATTCATCGGAAGCCACACGTGCATCGAGCTGCTCGAAGCTGGCTATGGCGTCGTCGTTGTGGACGACCTCTCCAATTCCAGCGAGGTTGCTCTCGATCGCGTCCGTTCGATCGTGGCCGACTCTGCTGCGGCGGGTAAGGCTCCTGCGGACGCTGTAGATGGCTTGAAATTTTACGAGCTGAACATTCTCGACCGCGAGGCCCTGTCTGCCGTGTTCGAGGAGAATAAGATTGATGCCGTCATTCACTTTGCTGGCTACAAAGCTGTCGGCGAAAGCGTCGAGAAGCCGCTCGAGTATTACCACAACAATCTTACGGGCACGTTTGTGCTGTGCGACGTGATGCGCGAGTACGGCTGCAAATCCATCGTGTTCTCCAGCTCCGCAACGGTGTATGGAGAGCCGGAGAGTGTGCCCCTGTCCGAGTCTGCGGAGAAGAAGCCCGCTACCAATCCCTACGGTTGGACGAAGTGGATGATCGAGCAAATCCTGACCGATCTGCATACCGCAGACCCTGAATGGGACGTTGTTCTTCTTCGCTATTTCAATCCCATCGGAGCTCACGAGAGCGGTCTAATTGGCGAGGACCCCAAGGGTATCCCGAACAATCTCGTTCCTTATGTTGCTCAGGTTGCGGTCGGTAAGCTCGCTGCCGTGCGCGTGTTCGGCGACGACTATCCGACGCCCGACGGCACCTGCATCCGCGACTACATCGACATCGTCGATCTGGCCCGCGCCCACGTAGCTGCCCTGCACCGCCTGATCGAAGAGCGCGGCGCCGCCCCTTACGAGGTCTTCAACGTCGGCACCGGACGGGGCG
>OHUT01000388.1_pt1 | contig 18618 bp, 20 predicted proteins | sample 1579321 | NCBI WGS metagenome assembly OHUT01 (sample SAMEA3882514, study PRJEB24775) | human gut metagenome | biome: human-associated habitat; feature: intestine environment; material: feces | place: Netherlands | collected 2009/2010
AATATACCTTTGTCCGCTTTTCTCCCTCGTTGATAATAGAACGCTGTAAGCCCTCTGCATCTGCAAACTCGCTGCCGTTGTCTACTGTGATTGTCTTAAATACCCGCTTAAACATATCAGCGCCCCATTTTCTTTCTAATCTATCCAGTGCCGCTACTACTGCCTCGTCTGTATGGTCTGGCAGTTTAAATATAATCTCGTTTCTGGTTTTCCGCTCCGTCAGTACCAGCAACGTATTTTTTGACTTTCCCCGCTTACCTAAAACGCTGTCCATTTCCCAGTTGCCGAACTCTTCCCGTGTATCTATCTCTTTCGGGCGTTTGTCTATACTCTCTCCTGCTGCCGCCCTTTTCTGTTGCCTCTGTACTTTCTTATAATTTCTCTTCTTATTCTTCTTTACTGGCAAATTCTTATTAGACAACTTAAGGAAAATACCCTTATCAATGTAGCTGTATAAGGTCGTTACGCATACTGTTACGGAAAAGTCCCCCTCTTTTCCCTGTGCTTTCAATTCTCCCAGTACCGCAGCTGGGCTGTAATCTTCATTTACTATTTTATTCTCTATATAATTTGCGTATGCAATATCGTTTCCTATTTTAAGTTGTGTACCCCTTGCCTTTAAATTTTCCTCTGCTTTCATTTGTGCCTTGTTTGGGCTATAACTTAATGTTTCTGTATAGTCGCTATTTCTGTGCATATATTCCCCTCGCTTAAGCTCATTGTATATAGTGCTGCGGTGTACGCCCAGCTGTTCTGCTATCTCTATCACGCTATGCCCTGCTTTTTTCAATGCCTCAATACTTATACGGTCTGTCCATGTCAGCTGTCGGCTGCCTTTCTTATTCGCCATTTCTGCTACCTCTCTTTCGTTCCTGTTCTTTCCCCATATACGACGAAAAGCCGCAAACTCTTTTACAAGTCTGCGGCTTATGCCTTTACCTATTTACAACACTTTTTACAAGCGGTGTATTTCTTCTTTGCTTGGCTTAGCGGTATGCTCTTTGGGTTTTTCATTCCCGAACAGTTAGGCTTACTATGGTATTTTTTGTTGCTACGGTCTACATATACTGTAGTTTCTCCCGTATGCCGGCTTACGCTGGGCGTTGCGTCCTCGATTACGTCAAGTTCTATATTGCACCCGAACGTCTGTACCCACCCCCCCCCCAGAAATTTCCAGTATTTCTGCGGTGTAGCGGGCTTTCGGGTACTTTCTCGCTAAGTCCCCCGCCAGTTCTGCCGATAGATTGCCTATTACCTTATCGCCCCACTTTACGTATGCGGCAGGCTCTCCGTTGTATGTGTACTTTTCTACTGTAATATCTTCACTACCGGACATTTTGCTTAAAATATCCTGCCTGTTTTCTCCGTCCTCATTATTGAACGTCACGCCTACTACTTTCGTTCTGATTGTATCTAAAACCCTGCTACCAGATGCGGCGGCAGGCGCTGGTGTTCTGTTTCCGTTCTCTTTTCCTGCGCTTTTCTTTTTCAGTCCAAAATAGGCGCATACTGCCGCAATCACAATACAACCCACCCCACCTGTTATATTTCCAGACGGCAGCGCCGTTAAACCGCTTACTGCAAATAATGCAGCCACTACCAATAAAATTACCTTTTTCTTTGTCATAGTAAGCCCTCGCTTTCGTTTCTACTTCAATTCTAAAATTTCATCAGCAGAGGCGTTAAGCTCTCTGCAAATTTTCGCAAGTGTTATTGCGTTTGGCGTAAGCTCGTTGTTTTCCCAGCGGCTTATATCTTTCTGGTATACTTGCAGGCGCTCTGCAAGTTCCTTTTGCGTCACGCCTGCCGCTTTTCGTGCTTTTTTAATGTTTTCGCCTAAATTCATGCCTTACCTCTCTTTTCTCTTGCCCTCAAAATGAAAGCAACCAGCAGCTTTACCAGTCCTACTGCTACTAAAAATACTCCTAATTTTAAAAGCATACTCTTTACTCGGCTTTGGGTTTGTGTTATATTTCTTATAGGCGGCTGGCTTATCGCCCGCCTGTTGGTTAGGGCTTTCGCCCTAACCTATGTACTTACCAATTATGATAAGTATTGTTCCTATGATTAAGTCTATCACTGCACTGATTGCCAATTCTTGCCAGTTGATAGGCTTTTTCTTTTGTTTCTTTTTCTTACCCATTGTGCCGTTTCTCCTTTCCAGTGGCTTTGCCTCTTATTTGTTCTTATCTCCTTTCCATGATTTTATTATATACCTTTTTCGGTATATTGTCAACACTTTTGTATAGATTTCTAAGAAAATCGCAAAAAAATAGAGGGCAGACAGCGAACCGCCCACCCTCGAAAACTTAAGCTAATCTTGTGGCATAATCTAAGCTAATCCAGCCTGCGCCACTCTTCAAGCGTCCCCAGCCAGCACTTGCGCCCTGTCCGGCTTTCACTTCCACAATGGTAAATACTCCCTTTCCTGTGGTTTCTCCCGTCTTTGCATAGTTCGTGCCTGCTCCTGTTCTGATATTAAGGTCTAAAATATCTACCTGTACGCTAAACGGAACGCCTGCGCTTGTCTGCTGCCCCGCTGCGGTATATACCGCCTTGCCGTTATCATCATATACAGTATAACCCGCCTTGCAAGCGCTCTTTGCATTTTCCAGCGACGTAAACGCCCCCAGCTGGCTTGCTGCGTCCGTCCAGCTCTTGCGCACTCTGTAATACTTTGTACCGTTTCCTGCTGCATACTTTTTATAGTATCCCTCGCCGTACTCTGCACGCTTTTTCTTTACTGTTTCGCTCTGGTCTGCTGGCTTTTCATATCCAGTAAGAACGGCATCAGATGCAGCACGCACACTGCCCGCCTTTTTCAGTGCGTCCATTACTGCTGTGTATCCCTGCAATTCTTCCCATAAAAAGCCCAGCTGCATATTAAGGTCTGCAATGGATACGCCCGCCTGTTTTGCATGATTAAGCAACGCCTGCTTTCTGCTCCAATACGTCCACTGCGCCAGCCCATAGCCTGCACTGTCCTTTACAAAATTGCCATAGCTGCCATTATCCACCGCTGCTGTATATTCTGCGTCCGTCTTACCCAGCTTATTGTTATAGGTGTTCTGTAAGTTGTTCGGCATAAGCCCGCTTTCAGCATACAGATTACCCATAATACCAGCCACGGCATAAGCATTTAAGCCCTTTCCTGTAAGAAAATTCCAGATTGTTTTTTCATTGCCGCCCTGCGGTGTTTCTGCCTGTCCGCTGATTTTACGCTTAAACTCGTCCCATGTGTGGGCGCTGGTGTTATATACATACGGGTTAGGGCAAATCTTGCCCGTTACGTCGTAATGTCTGATTACATGAGATGCAGGCACGCCGTATTTATTCATAAGGTAACGGGTAAGCTCTGCCGCTGCCTCTACTGTTGCGTCCTCAAAATACCAGTCTTTATCTGTTGCGCCCATGCTCTTTGTGTTTTTCTTCCTTACGCACATTTCAATACCGATACTATTAGCGTTTCGGCACTCTGCGTGCTTATAGCTCGACGCTCCGCAATGCCACGCTATATTAGCGTCCTCTACGCACTGCCATACCTCGCCGTTAAATCCTACAAAGTAATGCGCCGACGCATTTCTATTGCCGCCGCCATAATATCGGCAGTTGTCCTCTGCGCCGCCCAGTGCGCCTACATAATGGATAACAATATACTTAATTCTGGAAACGCTGCCCTTATTGAAATTGTACTTACTTATCTTTCTGTTAATGTTCATATTTCCTGCCTTTCCGCATACAAAATAAGCGCCTGCGGTGTCCCGCAAGCGCTCTTTGCTGCTATCTCCTTATTATTCTTATCTTTCCTGTGTCCTGTGTTCCTCTACGTTGCCTGTGGTGCTGTCCCCGTCCAGTTCGTCTGTGTCCGGCAGTTCGTCCGTATACTTCGCCAGAAACTCCCGCACCTTTTCCCATACCTTTTTTACGGGCAGCCCGCATAATGCCATATTCTTAAAAATGCTCACTACTTCATAGGCAATGTAGAGCAGTGCGAAAAATTCAGCCACGCCCACGGTATCAAGCCCTAAATATGTACGTACCTGCTCCGGTATAAATCCGATTAAGTTAATCTTAATCAGTACGTCGATTGCCAGCATGAATACCAGAGAAATAAGCATACCTACTTTTCTGATAGCCCCGTCAATGCCTGCGCAGCTGTTAAATTTCTTTTCTTTGATTGCACGCAGCACGCCAAAAACCGTGTCGCACACAATCGCCAATACTACCAGCTGGATAATTTTGTTATGTGCCGCCGCCTCAATAAATTCTGTAATAGTCATGTTCATAAATCCTGCCTTTCTCTTAATTGCAAATCTTTTGCCCGCTCTTTCAGCTCTGCGCCGTCGTAGCTCGCTGTCTGCTCCCAGCTTTCCAGAGTGGCTATTAAATCAGCAATAAGCCTGCTTTGCTTTTCTATGGTTTCCTGTTGTTCTTGTACTACCCTTAATAAATTGCTACTCATGTACTCGCTCCTGCATTTTGCCGCTTAAGCAGCCTTTTCTATGGCTGCCTCTGCCAGCGTTTCTATTTTCTTTCGTAGGTTATAGCTGTCGGCGTGTCCTGCGTGTCCCGTCCAGCTCTGTATACTCTTTTGTAACTGCTCTTTTGTGATTTTCCCGCTCTCGCACTTCTTGATAGTACGCTTTATGCGCTTTATGCTGTCCTTTCGTACTTTCCTGTGCGTTGCCCTGTGTTTGTAGCCTACAAAGTCTATACCGTTCTTTGCTGCCAGTATGGTAGTTTTCGGGTTAAACTCTAACTTAAGCTCTTCCCGTAAGAATTGCTCTATCCGTGCAAGCCAGTTGCGCAGCTGTTCCTTGTCTGGGCTTAATATTACAAAGTCGTCCATATAGCGTATGTATGCCTCTACGCCCAGCTCATGCTTAATAAACTGGTCTAATGCGTCCAGATAGATATTTGCAAATAACTGACTGGTAATGTTTCCTACTGGTATCCCTACGCCGTCCGGCATATTGCCGTTGTGGTCTATTATCCTGTCCAGCAATGCCAGTACCCCAGCGTCTTTTATAACCTTACGTATTTCAGTTTTTAATACCGCATGGTCTATGCTTTGGAAATAGTGGTGTATATCTGCCTTGATAGCATAAAGCGGCTGGTCTGGGTGGTATTTGTTCCACTCATATAGCCACTCTTTTAGCGTATCAGACGCAGCGTGCATACCTTTACCTTTCCGGCAGGCGTAAGACTGCGATATAAACCGCTTATCAAATATAGGCTCTAACACGTTGTTTATGGCGTGCTGTACCACCCTGTCATAGAACGGCAGCGCCATTATCTGCCGCTCTTTCGGTTCGTACACCTTAAAGTAATGGTATTTGCTTGGCTCATAGGCAAGGTTTATAATATCTTCCCGCACCTTGTCTAAGTTTTCCTCTTTGTCTTTCGTAAAAATCAGTACGTCTTTTCTGTGGCGTTTACACTTTCTGGCTTTGTTATAGGCTTTCTGTACGTTTCCATAGTCGCCCATAGCCTCTAAAAGCGTAATGCGCCGCCCGTCCTTATCGGTAATGTATCCTACTCTCTTCAAGTATTAAGCTCCTGCCTTTCGCCGTAGCTACTAACCAGCAGCCGTATTTTTTCTCTTTGCCTCACGGCGGGACAGCCACTCTGACTATAGGATATTAAACATTCGGTCTTATCCCTTTCTAAGTCCTTGCCAGTATTCCGTAGAACTCTGTGCCTGTAATGTTCTCACTAAGTCACACGCCCCACGAGCGCCAATGTTCGTATTGACATTCCACGGGTAATTGTTGCAATTCACGGCACGAGCGCCGCAATTCGCCCCATTGTTCCAGTTGCCGCCCGCTATCAGCGCCGCCAGAGGCTGTAAGTAAGCAGCTGCCCCATATCCTGCTATTTTCTGGTCTTTACCTCTTCTATCAGTTCGCCCAGCATAACGCCTATTTCTTTCAGCTTGCGGCAGCTCTCGCCGTAGTGCCGTGCGTTCATAGCGCTATACTTCAAGTCATGCGCCAGCCGCAGCAATTCTTTACTTTCCTGCAATGCCGTATCTACCGTGTATAAGTGGCTTTTCGTTGCCGTCTTATCCCACTTTATAACCTCTTGCAGCATTTCAAGAATTGCGTTTCTTGTCGCCGTCTGTAAACTGAATTTCTCATACTTTGGGTACTTCGTAAGCAGAGGGTAAATATATAGCAGAAAATCGTATATTTTCTGGTGTATAATATCTGTTTTTGTCTGTATGTCCATGCCTTACCCCCGTTTATCCGGCTGGGCTTTCGCCCGCCGTCTACAGAGAGTCACACGCCCCACGAGCGCCAAAGTACGCAGAGACATACCACGGGGACCTGCTGCAATTCACGGCACGAGCGCCGCAATTCGCCCCACTGCACCAGCTGCCGCCCGCAACCAGCGCCGCCAGAGAATATGCGTAATACTGGTAAATGTTACCAACGTCGTAAGACTTCTCGCCTGTGTTCAATGGGCTTTTCTTGTCCCAGCCCCACGCTACGCTTGCGTGGTAGTCTGCATTTGTGGCGTGTTCCGCTCTTGTAATAAGCTCGTCCAGCCACTCCCAGACACGCCCCACGGCATCTACAACGCCCACGGAAGAAACGGCATTTACCACACTGCCTGTTACGCCCCTACCTGTGTTGCTGGTGGCGCTCCATGCGTTTGTATTTGCGTTATCCAGTCCGGCAGGGCTGCCAAAAGCATAAGCGCAAAATTCTGCATAGTTCGGCAGACGCTTACCGCTCTTTGCCAGACGTTCTACAAAGTTGTACCAGTTCATGCTTTCTGTACCCGTCATAGGTGCGCAGCCATACTCTGATTTCAAGCCCTTTGCTCCGTCGTCAGAATTAAGGTAAATATCTACCCATGTGCCGCCGCCTAAATATACCATACCCTCTGGGCTGCATTTCGGGCGGTGTCCCAGTGTCCATACAGAACGTGGTACAATGCCGTTGCTTACTGCACTTTCCCAGCCTGTGCCAAAAATAACACTGCTGCCATTAAGCGGCTGTAAATTGCTGTCCACCTTGCGGCAGCGTCCATAATGAAAGCCGCCGATTTTACGGCTGTTTGTAGCGTTCCAGCCTGTCGGGTATGTAGAATTAAGGGAAATTACGTATTTCTCGTCTGCGCTGTCAATTCTGCTGTCGCAGATATATACGTAATAGTCCTTACCTACCGCAAAAGCGCTGCCTGCGTCCAGATTAGCAGCCGTAAGAATTGTATTTGCTGTCTTGAAAATTCCAGCGCCGCCCACGGCAATTACGCAACCCTCTACTACGGTCAGCTCATTTGCTCCGCTGGCGTAAATGTACTCATTGCTCGGTGCTACAATATCGCTGATTGTAGCCATTTTATTTACGTTCAAAAGCGCCCTTGCGTCGGTCTTTGTAACGTCGTCCACTAATAATCTACTCATACTGCTTTAATACTCCTTTCAGTGCTGCAATGTCGTCTGTTGTCATTCCTGCCACGGTGTCTGTGCGTTCCAGCGCAATTACCTTGCAGCCCGCTTTTACCGCTTTGGAAAGTGTAAGGGCTGTTCTGTCGTTTCCCGCCTCTCCTGCTGCCGCTGCCTCGTCGGTCTGGATATGTGTTACTCCCTGCACCGTGCCGGATACGTCGCCTGCTACAAATTTCATACCTACCGCTGCCTCGTCGCAGTAATATACCGTAACCGCCTTTTTCTCTTCCTCTACAGCTGCTACGCCGCACTCAATATAACGCTGGTTCTCTGCGCTCTCGATTTTCGCCAGCAAATCTGCTGCTGCCAGTTCTCCGCTTGCTACCATAGCAAGGCAGTTGTAATAATCCTCTTTTGTCTTTAATACTTTAGGAAATCCTTTCATGGTCTGCCGCCTTTCTAAAATGTATTTGCAAGATAGGAATTACCCACGTAGGTAACCCCTAACACTGCCGTTTCTACTGTTCTTTCGTAATGCTGGCTCATGTATGCTGCACCCATGTAACACAATCCCAGTACAGCATCATGCTTATAGTCAATGCCCCAGCCGCTTTCTACTCTCTTAAGTCGCTCGTCCAGCGCTGCTATTGCCTCTTTGGTTTCTTTCGTGCCTGCCTCTGCCTGCTTTTTCACTTCCTGCATGGCTGCTGCCAGCTCTTCAATTTGCAGTTGCAGGCTGCCTGCTATGTCCTCACCCAGCTTGTCCTTGATACTCTCAAACCATGTGTTAAATTCGTTTTCAGCGTCCGACTGGAATAGCTTAATTTTTGCCATAAATTCTGTATAGGCGCTTAAAAGTTCCTTGTCCCAGTTGTCAAGCGTGCTTTCAAAACTGCTGTATCTTTCGTTAAACTGGCTCTCATACTGCGCAAATAAGCCCTCTGTCTTGCTTACGTAGCTGTCATATACGCCCGCAATCTCTGTAAGGTACTTTTCCATACTCTGCTTATATGCGCTGAACTCGTCCAGCACGGCTGCGCTGTAGGTGTTGAAAAAGTCCGTAAACTGCTTTGTAAGCACGCTTGCGTCTATCTCTTCCACCGTTCCTGTTACAATGCCGCAGACTGCGCTATTAAACCGCTGGTCTGTGATGTTCTGCGTCTGTATCCTTGTTACGCCCTTGCCTACGTAAATATCTGCAAGCGCAAGCTCCCATATTTCCGTAGTGCGTGTTACTGCCGTTGCTGTCGGCTTTGCAGACGGTGTGCCTTTCAGCACCGCAATATACATATCTCTTTGCGGCAAATCCCAGCGAACTACTACCCTGTCCACCCTGTTAAGCGCTCCCTCTGCCGTATCCAGTGTTACGCTAAGCGTTGCAGGATTTCTAAAGGCGTAGCCGTTTATAAAGGCATAGCCTGCATTTACTCTTATTTCCATGCCGCTGTAAGCTACTACCTGTAGCCCGTCGCTCGGCTTTGGAAAAATGCCGTTTGCAATGAAAGTAGCAAAGTACCACGCCCAATCCTCGGCTTTATATACCCTGTCGTACTCTCCGTCTACTGCCACGGCATTAAACGGTAAGCTGTTTGCCATTTCTGCTACCTCACTTTCCTAATCTGGTCTACCAGCGTCGGCAGGCTGTCGCCAAAAGTCGCCTCTATGGTTTCCTCGCCTTTCTGGTATGTTTCTGTTACTTCTGTAATGCGTGCATCTATCTGTATGCCCCACTTAGTTTCTTTGCAAGTAATACGGTCGCCTAAATCAAAATCAGCCTTAAATTTTAAGTTTGAATTTGTATTTATGGTACTTACAAAATTTATGTTCTTTCCGTAGTTTTCCAGCTCTGCGCTGCCTCTCGTTTTCAGCATTGCAATATAGGTATTCAGCGGTATTGTTACCTCTGTTTCCCCCTGCTGGTACTTTCTGGCAATGTCCGTAGCGTCGCAGAATACCTCTACTAAATCCAGCCCCGTTGCGCCCTCGCCGTCCACTGTGGTTACTGGCTGGCTGCTGTCGTCGTCAGCTGCTCCCTGCACATAAATAAAGTTGCCGCAGTTCTCTATACTGGCTGTGTATTCCTGCTCGTTGACATTATCAAAATCTCTTGAAAATATGCAGGGTGTGTTACCCTCGGTATTTGTGGCTGTAAGGTCATTGCCCTTATACAGATAAAAGCCAAACAGTCTCTCTCTTTCGTTAAGCAGAATGTCATAGCCCAGCTTTCCAGCCTGCGCCCTTGCCTTTACTTCCTGCCCCAGTTGTGCGTATACCTCGTTTGCATATTCAACCGCCACGCCGTCTATGGTTTCCTGCGCCAGAAATGTAAGCAATGGAAAACGTCGCTTTGTTCCTGCTGCGCTGCCGCAGTTGTTCTTTACCATAAGGTTTATAAGATACTGGTTTGTACCTGTCGCCACAATCTGCGGATAAATGCAGCGCTTATTAAGCCACCAGCTAAGCATATAGCCTTGTGCCTCTAACTGCTCTAAGCCGTTCTCGTCTTTGGTAATGTGTACGTAGGTTATCTGCGCTGCCCTGCGCCATACGCCGCCGTCGGCGGTCTTTACTTCCTTTTTTCCGTCGTGCTTGGTTATTAAGTTACCCTCTACCAGCAAACGGCTGTTATTGTCCGTAATCGGCGCAAGCAGGCTAAAAGTTCCTACGTCAAAATACTTTGTATGCCATAGCAGGCTTGCCAGCTCGTCTATAGCTCCCAGCGGCTGTACTGTCTTGTCGAATACTCTAAGCTCCATACCGTCACACTCCTAAAAATTCCTTGCTGTAGAATATGGATACTTCCAGAGAATTTACGCCGCTGGCTGCATCATACCTAAACATATTGTCGCCTATGGCAAGCTGCATAAATGTACTGTCTACATCAATGTAGCGGAAATAGTCGGTTTCTACGCCGTCCCTTATCAGCTTAGCGCCCTTGCTGCCGTACTTCGTGTTAATCTCTATCACGTCGCCCGTTTTCATAGTGGCGTTAATCTGTATAAATTCCTCGGTATCCACATTAAGCAGTATCGGGTTTGAAACTGTCCCCAGTGCTGTAAACCTTATCCTCATTCCTGTTGATACGTCGCCCTCGTTGTAGCAGTCCACTATTACGCTTTCCGCTCGGTATCCGTATATCATGCTCTTTGTGCTGTCCTTTTCGATAACGCAAGGGAAATGCCACGCAGCCACCCAGCTTGCTATATCCTCTTTTGTTTCTTCCTCTTCCCGCCAGAACGGGTTAAGGCACTCTATTTGTAAATCAAACTCATAAAGTACCTCTTTCTTTAGTATCTTAGGCTCTCCATACGCCCTGCAATCAATCACACGCTTAAAGCCGCCGTACTCATACACCAGCGTAGCGCTAAGCTCTGGGTTAAATATCTTAAGCATACGGCGGCGCAGTTCCAATGCCTGCGCCTTGTCCCGTGTGTTGATATGTCCCACTACGTCTATGTCCCTCGCCTCGATACGCTGCCCTACGTAGGTGTCGCCGTGCTGTCCCATACTGTTTGTGCTGTAAATGACGCTCGTAACGCCGGAAATGCCCTCTACGTCTTTACTTATATTGCAATGGTATACGCTGTCTACTCCCAGCTCTAACCGCTCGCCCCTTGAATTTATGTAAGTCAGTTTTTCATTTTCCATGTGTTACACCGTCCTTGCTATCATTCTGAACTGTCGGGCTGCCTCTTTCTGCTGTTTTGCATAGTCCGTGGTATTCGCATAAATATACTGATTGACAACTACGCCGCCTGCTGCACTGCCGCCGCCTCTCGACTTTGGCTTTTTGTCGTCGTTATCATACTTAAATTCATTGCCTACATTTACCTTTGCGTCTACGTCAAACTCCTGCGGTACGCTGTCCTCAATCATTTTCTTAACGCCGCCGATTTCATTAGAAAAGCCAACGCCGATACCCTGCGCCAGATATACGCCGATTTCGTCACGCATCAGCTTAGACGGGCTGGCAATTCCAAATAAATCCTTAAGGAAGTCGGTAACATTGCCTACCCAGCCGCTTATTTTGTCTTTTATCCACCTCGTAGCGCCGCTTATGCCGTTCCAGATGCCTTCTACCATGTTTTTACCGAACCCTGCAAACGTACTGCCAATATCCTTAAATACGTCTGCTATTCCAGTAATTACATTTCTCATGCCCTCTACGGCTTTGTTCTTTACTTCTGTACCCCATGTAGCCACTTTGGAAATTGCACCAGAAATGCTGTTATAAATCTTTTGCGGTATTTCCTTAACAATCGTAACAATGCCCGTTACCATGGCATTCATTACCTCTTTGGCTTTCGTAAGCATATTGTTGCCCCACGTAGCCACTTTGGTAACTGCCCCTACTATGCTGTTCCAGATTTTCTGCGGCAGTTCCTTAACAATCGTAATAACGCCTGTTACCATGGCGTTCATTACCTCTTTGGCTTTCGTAAGCATATTGTTGCCCCACGTAGCCACTCTGGTTACTGCGCTTACTATACTGTTCCAGATTTTAGCAGGCGTTTCTTTCACAATCGTTACAATGTTCGTAAGCATTGTGTTCATTACTTCTTTGGCTTTGGTCTGCATATTTGCGCCCCACGTAGTCACTCTGGTTACTGCGCTTACTATACTGTTCCAGATTTTCTGCGGCAGCTCCTTAACAATATCTATAACTTTCGTTACAAAACCTGTTATAGCTGTGCCGCCTTTTTCCTGCATATTTGCGCCCCACTCTGCTATTTTCTCAACGCCCGCAGCGATTGCCTGCGGTATCAGAGTAGGTAGCTCTTTTATTTTATTTATGATTGTCGTTACCAGCTTGCCTGCCGCCGTCAAAATCTTAGGCAGTCCCGTAATCAGTCCTGTTACAATGGCTGCTATAATCTGCGGTATGGCTGCGATTAAAAGCGGTATTGCATCTATGATGCCGTCAATCAATGCAACTATAATATCGCCCGCACTTTCAATAATAAGCGGTATGCCCTCAACCAGTGCATTTATGATAGCCGTTATGATTTCCGGCAGTGCCTCAATCAGTACAGGCAGCGCTGCTACCAGCCCCTGTGCCAGCCCCGTAAGCAGCTGTAATGCTGCTGTAATCAGCAACGGTATATTTTCTATCAGCATGGTTACAATGTTCGTAACCACCGTTACGATTGTTGGCAGCAATGTAGGTAACGCTTGTGCGATACCTTGCGCCAATTCCGTAATAATCTGTACGCCTGCCTCTAAAAGCTGCGGTAATATAGTAAGCAGCGTATCTATGATTGTCGGTATAATCTGCCCGATTATGCTTATCATTTCCGGCAGCATTCCAACCAGCGTATTAAGCAAGTCCTGTACGCCGCTCATTAAATGCGGTAATAACTCCTGTATAACCTGTGGTATATACGTTGCAAGCTGCTCTACGATTTCTCCCAGTCCGCTTACCAGCCTCGGCACTGTTTCTATTACCCTCGGTGCTATATTCCCTACCACTGTTACAATACTGTCTACCAGATTGCTTGTAAGCTGTGAGAAATTCGCCTCGCTGTCTGCCATTCCAGCTACCCAGTTGTCCCACGCTGAACTCATAGAACTAACCGAACCCTCTATTGTTGTACTTGCCTCTTTTGCCGTTGTCCCTGTTATGCCCATTTCCGTCTGTACGACGTGAATAGCGTCTACAACGTCTGAATATGATGAAATATCGTACTTAATGCCGGATAGCTTGCTTGCATCATCAAGCAGTCGCTGCATTTCCTCTTTTGTACCGCCATATCCCAGTTTTAAGTTATCCAGCATGGTATAATTCTGCTTTGCAAAACCGTTATAGGCGTTCTGTATAAGCGATATATCAGTACCCATTTTATTTGCATTGTCTGACATATCCGTAATTGCCACGTTTGCCTTTTCTGCTGCCGCTGCCGTGTCATTATTCATACTGGCAAGCAGCGACGCTGAAAAGCTGGTAACTGTTTCCATGTACTCATTTGCAGACATTCCGGCTGTTTTATATGCGTCGTTTGCATAACCAACAACCGTATCAGACGACGTTTTGAAAAGAGTTTCTACACCGCCTACAAGCTGTTCCTGTGCTGCGTATCCCTCTATCGCTTTTGTGGTAAGCGCTCCTATGGCTGTTGCCGCTCCCGCAACTGCTGCCGCCGTCGCCGCTGCTGCTGCTTTAAGCGCTGTACCCATTCCGCTTAGCACGCTTGTAAATCCAGAAAATTTTCCCTTTGCGTCGTCTGCCTGTTCCCCGCTGTCTTTTATTTCCTTTCCCATTTCGTCAGCGGCTTTTTCTGCTTTTTCCATTTCGTCAGTCGTTTTGCCTAATTCCTGCTCTGTCTTTACAAGCGCTGCTTTCTGGTAATTTAACTGGGTTTCAAGTTTTTTACTTTCTTCGCTATTGTCTCCTGTTGCCTTGCGACATTTTTCTAAAGCCGCCTCGGTTTCTTTTACCTTTTTTGCCTGCTCGTCGTATGTTTTCTGTAGTACCGCCTGCTTTGCTTTCAGCGCATCTACGCTGCTTGCATTGTCCTTATATTCAGCCGTTACAAGTTTCATTTCAGAATTAAGCACTTTAAGGGTGCTGTTAATTTCCTTGCAGGCTGCTTTATACTCTGCCTCTCCGTCAAAACTTAACCTTGTTTTGACGTTCTGCGTCTTATCTGCCATAATTAAAAGCCCCCTAACGCTATGTCTATATCGTCCATGTTTTCTGTAGCTGCTGGTGTTCCCGCCTGTTCCTGTCGGAAAATGTGCGGGTTATATTCCTTGTGATATTTAAACAGTGTCGTTATCTGGTATGGTGTTTTTCTCCACGCCTCACGTTCCCTGTATCTCAAAAGCACTACTGCAATATACAAAAGCCGTGCAGTATCTAATTTTCCTGCACGGCTGCCCTGTTTCCCTCTTCTGTTGTTTCTTCTCCGTCGTTTTCGTTCTCTGTGTCGCTGTTGTCTCCCGCAGTTCCTCTGTAGAACGATTTAAAAATAGCGTTCTGTACTTCCTGCAAATTTCCTGCGTGTATCAGTCTGCCTACCCTCTTCTCTTCAAGCAGCTGGGCGTTTTCGTCCTCTGCTAAAAGTGCCTCGTTAATAAGCAGCGTAAGTAACCACCTTGTATCTTTAAAAAGGTTTGGGTTATCTTTATTGAATACCTCACTTAATTTGTCGTAGCCCCCATACTTTTCCTGTACTTCGTCTAATGCGTTCAGCGAAAAAAGTAAACCATATTCTTTGCCGTTCAGCTCTACGGGAAAAGCCCCGCTCTTTAATGCTCCCATGATATAAAATTAAGGCGCAGCCCATGCTACGCCTCTCTCCTTTCCTGTTTTATACACTTTCCATTGCTGCTGCCTTTTCCGGCACTGCTGTAAACCACGTTTTAGCCGCTGCGCTTTCCTCTGTTCCCACAAAGTCTGCTTTCCACAAGTTATCTTTCTTTCTTGTTGTAAAAGATGCCTCAATGTCCGGCGTGTTAAACTTGATACTCTCGCCCTTTGTTTCGTACTTTTCAGACGGTACTTTAAATTTTGCTTTAAGCAGCCATACGTAACGGTATTTACCACCCGTTTTCTTAGCTCTGAACCCTACAGCAACATACGGCGGCTCGTCCTCTTTTCCCGCCCATACTACGCTGTTCTTATCTACTGCCTGCCCCAGCAGCTCTGCCAGCACTTCCGGCGTAAGGTCTTTAATTCCCAGCTTAAGCGTTCCGCTTGCAAACTCCGTGACGCTCTCGCTTAATGTGTCGTCTGCATACAAGCTGCCGTCTGCTGTCTTTACGGATAAATCAGCGCTCATTGCCTCTGCCATTTTCTTAGGTGCCCCGTAGCTCTCTGCTCCGTCTGCCTCTGTGCATACGGCGTAATATAAATCTTTCAGTCCCAGTGTCATTGTTTAATCACTCCTCTTTCAAAATCTCGACTGTGATAGGCACTAACCAGTACCCCGTTTCTGTTTCGTAGCTTTCTGCGTCTATGCTGTTGATATAAACGCCTGCTGCTTTCAATACCTCTTTTGTCTTATCAAGCTGCGCCTCAAAATCGCCCTTATGGAAAAGCGTAACTCTATACATTTCCCTGCGCTCTTTCTCTTCGTCGTCTGCATTTACCGCAGGCGTACCCAGCAGCCGCAGAAACGTATAATATGCGTCTGGCTTATCCCGTCCAGTGTAAACGCCTCTCTGGGCTGGCAACCCTGCGCTTTCTAAAATCTCCTGTATACTCATTCGCCTGTTTCACTCTCCCATATACTGCGCTGTGCCTCTACTACCTTTTCGTGCGCCTTTTCGTTTGCCACTGTCATATAAGGGCGTGCAGCGTGGCTACTTGTGCCGTACTCTGCCACAAAGCCGATTGTTGCATAGCGCACCTTGCTTTTATCTCCTTTTCTGTCGTTTCCATGCTTTGCCCGTCCCTGTGGGTATATCTCTACGTATTTCTCCGTATCGTCGCCCTTTACGTCCGTAGCTTTTATGGAATTGATAAAACCGCCCGTTTCATTCAGTCCCATTGCCTGTGCCTCTGCTCTCTGTGCCTCTATCAGCACATCAGCACCAGCTTTAAGCATTTTTGGGACTGCCTCAACTGTAGCCGCCTCTCTCCGGCTGAAAGCGTCTATAATATCTTCCAGCCCGACTGTGTTAAACTCTCCCATGCTTACACCTCGTTTCTGTGGCGTAAATCTGTAAGCGTAAGCTCTATGGTGTCTGTTCCTGTATCGTAGGTCTTAAGTACAAAATAGCGCCGCCCGTTTACTTCTACTACGTCCTCGCCGCCATAATCTGCCTTGTGTACCTCGTACTTTGCCTCTACCAGTTTTCCTGTCTGCTGGCTCTTAAAATATTCACTGTACCCTACTGATTTTTTGTTACAGAATACAGTGCGGGTGCTTTCTTCCGGCTTTACTGCAAAGCCGTTTTTATTTACCCTGTTTTCTGCTGTTGTTTCTGCAATAAGTGTTAATTCGTCCAGCCACTCCACCGCTTTACACCCCACTTTCTGTGCTGTTGGTGTCCGTTTCGGACACTTGCGGCGCTGTGTTGTATTCTGCTGATAAAGATAAGCGCATTTTAAGTGCGTCGTATGACTTTCTAAATTGTTCCGCAGCATTGTTAAAACCAAACTCTGCCTTGCAATACAGTGTAATTGCTCTGATAATCAACCCGTCTGTCTCTTTTATCACTTTTACGCCGTCGTTTTTCATATCAGCTTTGCAGGCAGCTATACAGTCGTTTATTTCCTCTGTGATTTTCTCACTGGTGCTGCTGATACGCAGCGCCGCCCGCATTTTCTCGGTTAATGTTGTGGTATCTGCTGTCACAGCCTGCACCCTCTTTCTTACTCTTCTATTACTGCTGCTACGCCTGCCTCTTCCAGAACTGCTGCACGTTCTCTGCTTACTGCGTATTCGTCCCCAGTATCCTTAATCTGGTTTAATTCCTTGTCAAGGAAACGACGCTGTGCTTTTACTTTTACCAGCCCTGCTGCTTTCTTTTCCTCTTCGGCTTTAGCTGCTGCCTCTTTTTCCTCTTCGGCTTTGGCTGCTGCCTCTGCCGCTGCCTCGGCTGCTACTTTTTTGTCCTCTTCCGTAAGCTCGCTGTTATCTGGTATATCTACCTCGACGGCTGCGCAGCGTGCAGCAATTTCTTTCTTTGTTCCCTCTGCATCTACGCCCAGTTGCTTTGCCAGTTCCTGCAAATCCTCTTTCTTATAGCTTTCCAGCTCTTTTGCGTCTAAGTATCCTTTCATGCTCTACCTCGCTTTCTTACACTGCTGTTACGCCCTTTTTAACTAAGATAATGCCCGCAGCGTCAGCTACTTTGCCGTCCACTACCATTAAGCACTTATTCTTAATCTTGTTGTTGTCGTGGTCTGTCCACTTCACTACCTGCATTTCCATGTTGGTATTGATAACGTAATCAGAGAAATTCATAAATACTGCGATTACGTCGCCCTCGTTTGCGTCGTCCCAGCTCGGTAAAACGTCGTCCTCTACAGTTTCCACATTCTTACCCATGAAACGGTATGTTTCCTCTCCGTTTACGCCGTAGTTTGTGCGTCCAATAGTGGACTGGTTCATAACAAAGCTGCCGTTTCTGTACGCCTTTTTCATTTTGCCTTTTACCTTATGCCAGCCGTTCCAGCTTGCGTACTCTTCCGGTGTCAGAGTAATTACAGCTGTTACCCTGCTGTCTTTCAGAACGCCCAGCGGCTGCCCCTCGCCTGTACCGTTGAAAATGGCAATTTCAATAGCCTTTACCATTGCCTCTGTTGCCATAGGTACAAACAAATCAGTAAACATTTTCAGCGTTACTACATTCGCTAAAATGCTCTGGGAAATTTTGCACTCCAAACCGTAATAATTGAAAGTTACGGAATTTTTAGCAGATGCTTTCTGGTCGTCGCTGCTCTTTGCCTCTGTAATCCAGTGTGCAGTAGGCTTTAAGTCTGCAATCGGAATGGAAACGCCGCCCTGTACGTTAATCTTACGCACCTTTGCATAAATGCTGCCGTAGCTTTCCAGTTTCTGGATAATTTCATTCATAATAGTTGTCGGAATTACAGCGCCGCTGTCTGCTGTGGTGGTGTTTTCAGCTGCTCTGTACTCTGCCGGAATAGCAACGCCTCTGCATACATAATTCATAAACGCTTTTCTGTATGCCGTAGTGTCGTATTTGTCCTCTGGTTCTCCTGCTCCTGCGCCGCCTGCTCCCTTGAAATTTCTAAGCAGCGTGGTATCTGCTCCCGCTCCACCTGTCGGCTCTCCTGCTGCAATTCTTTCAAGCAGCTTTTTACGTTTCTCTGCCGCTGTCAGTAAAGCGGTACGCTCTTCCTGTAAGTCTGTTACCTCTGTTTCCAGTTTTGTAATTTCCTCGTCCGTAAGCTCTGCCGCTCTGGTGTTAAGCTCTTCTTTGATTTCGGCTAATCTTGTCTCAATTTCCTTTAATCTCATAGTCTGTGTTCTCCTTTTTTGTTTTGATTTTTATAAGCTCGCCTTAATCTTTAGTATTGCTGCCCGCCTCTTAAGCAGCTCCTGCCTCTCCTGCTCGTAACTCCTACTCGCAAAAGCACGGGCGCTTATTTCAGTATCGTTATTTGCCGGAATACTCACGGCTGATACATCATAAACCTTTTTGATTTTCAAAATTGTTCTTGTATGTGTTTCTCTGTCGTAGCTTTCCTCTGCCACTGTAAACGCCCATGACATTTTAGTAATCATTCCTGCACTTATGTCTTG
>OHUT01000395.1_pt1 | contig 18446 bp, 8 predicted proteins | sample 1579321 | NCBI WGS metagenome assembly OHUT01 (sample SAMEA3882514, study PRJEB24775) | human gut metagenome | biome: human-associated habitat; feature: intestine environment; material: feces | place: Netherlands | collected 2009/2010
ATTGTACAACAATACTGTATTAGGCAGCCTTAATTTCGAATGGGGTCCCATGTGCTTTGCTTCTTGAATTATGCTTTACCAGAAAGAAAACAACCAAGGCTATTTTTCAGTTGGCGTACCGCAGGGGTGTCCGGGGTCAGATCAAAGCCGCAATACAGCAGCGTTGCCTTACCTTTATGCACTACGGCCAGCGGGGTGGTGGGGGTGTTGTCGTAAAAATTCGGGACATTTTCAAGAATGGGCTGCACAGCCTTGTCGTTTTTGGGGATACAAAACGCAACCGCATTCTCCAGAAGTTCCTTCCATTGGTAGTCGGCATAGGCTTTGGTGGGAAATCCCTGCAGTGCAGGGTGTGCGGCGTTGATCATCACGCCGCAGGACGCCTTGCTGGGGAAAAATACCGGCGACCAGAACACCGGAATAAAGTTGCAGGGAATCTGTTCGGGAAACAACTCACGCGGCACAAGGGCGCGGCCTCCGGTTTCGCAAATTTTTTCCAATTCGGCTGGTGTGTGAACAGTCGGCAAGGCAGTATCCGGGGTATCCGCAAAAACAAAGATGCGCCAGCTGTTGCTGTAGGTGCCTACCGCCACTGTTACATCGAGCTGCGCCGAATGGTCAAGGCCGGAGAGTGGGATGTGCAGCATCGGCTTTCGTGTCTTTATATGGCAAAACACCTCGTTACCCTCGCGGATGGTGACATCATAGCAGAGATCCTGCGTGGGTTCAGGACCGAAATCGTAGAGTGACAGCGTGGCATCAAGAAACTCCGTTGTGGTAAAGATGCGTTTCGCCTTGAACAGCGGCACCACAGGCCCCGCAAAACGCCGGAATTCGTCGGCTGTCAGAATCCCCTTGCTGCGTCCAAACACATCCAAAAGCCCTACGGTCGCTGTTTTTTGTCCGGTGTAGTCCGTCAGGGAGAGTAGTTCGAATCCGCCGAAATCCTGAGTGCGCAGAGCAGCCTCAATATCCTCTTTATACAGCTTGGCGGCCAGATTCCCGGAGGCATCGATGTAATCCTGCCGCCTTTCATAGACACCGCTTTGCTGTGCCAGCTTGCGCACTGCCTCAAAATTGATGGGCCGCATGGCGCCGGAATAGTCCGCAATGCAATCCGTGTCGGGGTAGACGCAGTACTGACCGACCTCAAAAGAAATAACAGGGACGGGTGTGTCGACTACGGCATCGGCGTAGTCCAGTGCAGTATTTTCCGCAGCGCGATCCTGACAGTGCTGGATACGCACCGGGTGACCGGCAGCCCGGAACGCGCAGAGATAATCCTCACAGGGGAGAAGCGGGTGGTCAAAATTGGAGGTGAGGGTGTACAGCCGGCGCGGGTCAATGGCTTTGACGGCGGTCGTGATCTCCTCCAGCAGGGAAAAATCACCCAGATTTTCGTTCCCGTTGGAGAAGAATAAAAAGGACGGATGGTTGCCGTAGGCGCGGGAAATGTTCAGCGCCTCCTGCAGGAAATAGCTGCGGTGAGCAGGGTCGTCACCGACCTCCGGCACATGTACATCGCGGTTGAGCCAAAGCGGCATCTCGACGCTGAGGTAGAGCCCCAGTTCATCGGCGGCAGCAAAGGCGGCCTCCGGCGGGCACCACGCATGGAACCGGACATGGTTTAACCCGTATTCCCTGACTGTGCCCAGCCGCTGCAGCCATGCGTCCTTATCCATGGCAGGGTAGCCGGTCAACGGAAACTGCGCACAGTCGATGGTGCCGCGCAAAGAAATCAGCCGCCCGTCCAGATAAAATTTCTTATCCTGTACAGCAATGCACCGCATACCGAATTTTGTTTCGGTACAGTCAACATCATCACCGCACCGGAATTCTGTGACAAGCGTGTACTGCGTGGGAGTAAACTCGTTCCAATGGTGTGCGTTGGGCAGAGGCAGGGTGAAATAGTTTACCTGCTTGGAGGTGAACAACCTTACAGAATTTTGCTGTTCGGCCACGATACCTCCATCGGCGTCCGTAATTTGAAAACGCAGTGTGCCGCTGTCCTGCCGCTCCGGTGAATGGACATTACAGGCCGTTACAACGCGAATGCGCACACTGTCGGCGGCAGGATACACCTGCACATCCGCCACATGGCATGGAGGGCAGATTTGCAGCTCGATACGCCCCACCACACCGATCCAGTAGTCCTGCGTGTCGGGGCTGTAACCGCTGGCCATATCGCCTAAGCTGAGCAGGTCACGGTTGTCGAGGCGCAGGGTCAGGGTATGTCGGCCGGGGGTGAGTTTTCCTGTCAGGTCGTAGATGTGCGGGGCAGATAACTCCACAATCTGCCGCCCGATCTCCAAGTCATCGACCCACAGGCGGCTGGCCATGTTGACGCGCTCCAGAAACAGTGTGACGGCCTGCCCGGCAAAGTCAGCAGGAATATCCACTTCGCGCTGCAGCCAAAGCGGGGCAAGGTATGCGTACCGCTGGCGGGGTGCGCGCAGGGTGTCGGGGTCGGTTTCGCCGGTATAGTGCAGCGGCGTGCCGATGCCGTTTTCGCAGGCAGAGCCGGGCAGCACAAAGGGGCTGCCCTCCCAGCGCCCGTCAGGGGCAGTAAAGCATGCAGCTTCATCGGTGCGGCAGCGCCATGTTCCGCGCAGATCCAGTATTTTCATACAGCACCTCAAAATTCACAGTAGATGTCATCCTTCCATTCCGAAAGGAAAAGATAGCAATCCCGGCCGTACAGCAGCCTTGCCGGTATGCGCCACGGCACACCGCAGTAGTATTCATCGGCAACCAACACACCATCGGCATAGATTTGCGCGGTATCGCAGACATCGGGGATCTCGACAAAGCCCTCGGGTGTGGTGACCGTAAGGCGTTTACAGGTGATATTGCGGGATGTGCCAAGCTGCAGCTCCTGCCGATACGGCGGCAAAAACGGCAGCGTGTCCAGCGGTTCCGCCTGCAGAACGGCGGGGGAGAAGGGCTTTTGTACGCTATGCTGCACAAATTGCGTTCCGTTCCAGACGGAGTATGCAAAATTGCCCGGCTGTACGGCGTGTATCTGGTTATCGGCAGTGTAGACATCACAGCCATCCCCCAGCACGACCTGACCGTTCAGCTTGCGCAGATACAGTGCTTGCGCGAACGGTAGTGTTACTACGCACAAATCACCAAACCGATGGGTGTCCGGCAGAGCAGCGGGACGGTAGGCTGTAGAGCCAAAGCAGTAGCAGGGTTCTATGCCGTCAAGCGCTGCAAAAAAGATGGTGTTTCCGTCCCGGCAGATTGGCTGCGCGGTGGCATAGGTAAGGGTTTCGCCGCACAACTCCAGCCCGAACGGCAGGATAAAGGACGCCCCGCCCGGCACGGTCAACGGCGGAAAGCAGACTGTGCCGGTGTCGAATCGGACATCCTCCACACGCTGCATACAGCGCAGCCGCTGGTACTGGTTTACAAAGACGAAACCGCGCGTGCCGTCACTGCGCATGGCATAGCGCAGCGCGGCAGTGTTGTCTGGGGTTGGCTTTTCGGGGGACGGCACATAGGGCAGTGGTGCCAGCAGACTGCCGAAATCCCTGACAAAGAGGTGCAGCAGGTTCAGCAGGCGGTAGGTATCCCCGGTCTCGCCATAGGGGGAGATGGCGGTGTGCTCAAAATAAGAGAGGATCGGGCAGTCGTTGGGATAGCCTGAGGCACGGCTCTCGTTCAGGGTCGAATGCCGCCCGATCTTATTGATGCCGCCGTGGTACATATAGTAGCCTACAAGGTTGTTGCCGCTGCCCAGCTTTACCAGTGAAAGCGCATAGGCATCCTGCGGGGAAACGATGACGCGGCGGTGGTGAGTCGGCTGCAAACCGCAGCCGAGCTCACAGGTGGCAAAGGGGTAGCGGTCATAGGGCAAAAGCCAACCGTCCTGCGGGGCTGCAGCGATTTGATCCATGCCGATAGCGGCATCATTGCGGGCAGCGTCAAACACAAAATGCGGGGAGGGCGGCAGCGCCTGCGTGGTTTCTGCCCAAGGCGCGTCCACATAGGCACCGAACACCGGCAGCACATCGTCTACCGGGATCTTGGCGCCGTAGCGGCTGTTCCACCCGGTCACGGTATAAAGCGGGACGGTAAAACCGATCCTCTGCGCAAGCTGCTTCAGATCCAGCAGATGCTGCGCGTCATCCGTCAATTCATTCTCCAGCTGCACGGCCACGATCGGTCCGCCGTCCGGGAAGAAAAGCCCCTCGACCTCGCGGTAGATGCAACTGTACCAATGGCGTACCAGTGCCATATATTCAAGGTTGGACTGCCGCAGCGGAAAAGGCTTTTGCAGTAGCCAATCAGGGAAGCCACCGTTGCGGCATTCGCCGTGTGCCCACGGGCCCAGCCGCAAAACGACCTCCAGCCCGGCGCGCTTTGCGTCCAGCACAAAGGCGCGGATGTCGCGGTCGCCGGAAAAATCCAGCTTTCCTTCCTCCTCCTCATGGTAGATCCAGAACAGGTAAGTGGCGACCAGATCAACGCCGCCGGCCTTCATCTTGCAAAGCTCGCGGTACCAGTTTTCCCGGTTGTCGCGCACAAAATGGTATTCCCCCATGACCGGCAGCCAAGGGCGGGCGTTGCGCTCAAGATAGCGGCTTGTCACGGTAATTTGCTCTCCCTTGGGGTTGCTGCCGCCAAGATGCAGGTGCCTGCGCAGCAGGGGTGCGGGGGCGGACGGTGCAAATGTGTAGTTCATAAGATACCCTTCACAATACGGTTCAGTTCACTCTGGCAGCCGTTTTCGGCAAGGCCGCGCAGAGCAGCCTGCCGGGCGCGTTCGTTATCACCAAGACCCAGTGCGCCCAGGGCTTCCATCAGGCAGCAGTGAACGCGGTTGTTCTTGTTGAGGTCACCCTCGAAAATCAGGAAATCAGGCAGCGATACTGCAAAATAGTCGATCTCCATCACATCATCGCGGTGCGCTTCGGCATAGTCGATAAAGGCGGCAAAGCGTTTTTTGGCCTCATCGGTTTCACCAAGGGCTGCCAGCGCCTTGGCCGCATAGTACATCATCTGCGGCGGCTGGTCGTTGTAGTACATGGCACCGGTCAGATCAAAATTGCCGCGCGCTGCCAGACGGAAAGCTTCCTCCGCGCGGGAAGTCTCTCCGCGTTTGGCATACAGTTCACCAATCATCTCATACAGATCATTATCCAGATTGCCGATCAGCTTGCCCTCGCCGAGATTGTGCGGGTAGGTGAGCGCCTGCTGCAGCAGCGCAAGGGCCGTGTCATCATCTGCAGCGCGGGCAAGGCCCATCAGTGCCAAACGATACTGTGCGGGGATTTTGCCCTCGCCGCCCTCCCACGGGTGGAAGGTATGCCCCATAATGCAGTCGTAGGCTTTTTGGTACTGTCCGTCAAGGTTCAGCAGGGTAATGTACTCGGTGTACAGGTCATCGCGCTGCGGCAAAAGGGCGGCGTTTTCCTGCATACGCACAAGGCGCTCGGCATACGGGGCGTTGGTTGTCTTGTCCAGCTGATCCAGCTCAAAAAAGACGCGGGCATCAGTTTTGTCCATGGCAAAGGCTGTCTGCATGGCTTTGCGGGCGCGAGGTGCATCGTGCAGCTTATTGTAGTAGATCAGAGCCAGATTGCGCCATACGGTGGGCAGGGCGATATTTTCCGCACAGCGTTCCCACAGAGCCTGTGCCTCCTGCCAGCGGGAGCGATCCAGAAGCAAACAGCCAAGATAATAGGCCGCATACTGTCCGCCGTGGGAAACCGCATACTCCAGTGCGGTGATATCTTCCAGACGGTTGGGAAAACAATACAGGCTCGGCGCGCTTTCGGCCAGCGTCAGTTCCTGTTCATCGCCGGTAAAGAGATACAGGTAATAGTGCTGCAGCGGCTCACCGGGCTTGGGTGCCGTCTGTAGAATATGCACAGCATCCTCATACAAGCCGGCGGCGCTGTAAGTGAGCGCCAGTTCGATGTAATTGTGGGCATCGCCGCGCAGCAGGCGGGTCAGCTCCGATTCTTTTTCGGCTCCCAGCAGGGTCATCTCATAGCAGCAGCCGTGATCCAGCGGGTCGATTTTTTGCGTTTCGCGGGCAAACTGCAGGGCCTGCTCGGTTTGCCCGCGCAAGCGCAGCAGTGCGGTTTTTAAGGTGCGGGCCTTCAGGTTATGCAGCCCGAACACGAGCGAGCGCTCCGCAAAGGAAAGCGCCTCGTTATACTCGCCGCGCAAAGAACTCAGGCAGGCAAGCTGATAGAACGCGCGCCCCTGCATACTGCCGTCCCATGTAGCCTTATAGAACGCATCGAACGCGGCCTCCTGTTTGCCCTGACGCAGCAGTGCAAGACCAAGGTTATAGTACGGTTCGCAGTCATAGGGGTTGGGATTTTTCCATGTGGCAGTCTTGATGGCAGCGCGGAAATACCCCTCGCTCTCGGCAAAGAGCCCCTTGTTGTACAGGTACTTGCCGTAGCCGTTATTCAGGCGCAGGTCGGTGGCATCGCGGCGCAGTCCTTCGCGGTAGTAGTCGCCCGCATCGCGGGTGGCGTGGCGGTACTGCTCCAGATGGGTGGCGGCGAGGAATAGCCGTTCGGTCGTTTCCAGCTTTTCCGGCGCGGGAATTTCCTCGGCAGGGGCGGGTACCGGCTCCTGCTCATAGCACGGGGTGTAGTCCAGCAGCGTCTTGCCGCTGCGTAAGACCCGCACGGTGTAGTGCTTCGTGTCGGGCACGGCGGCCGTTACGGTACACGCCTGTGCCGTGTCCAGCGTAATATTCTGCGTGAAAACGACCGTATCACCGCACAAAATCTGCAACTCCGCATCGGCAAGCGGCGCGGGGGCGTACAGCGTGACGCACAGCTCGCCCTCGCCCTCCTGCACGCCGAAGGCAACCTGTGTGCCGGCGTTTTTCAGCGCACCGGCCTGCTTGTAGGGCATGAAATACTGCGTAAAGGATTTTTCCTCATACGGCTTGAGGAAGGTGAAATCCGGCTGGTTATCGGTAAACATACCGGTCATCAGCTCGATGTAGGGTCCGTTTTCATCGGTCAGATTGCGATCCCACGCCTTGCCGAAGTCACCGCAGCCCCATGTCCACTGCTTTTTGCCGGGGGAAACATGGTGATCCGCGATATGCAAAAGCCCCGCCTTACGGTCGTAGTCGTAATTGCCGATAAAATTATAGTCCGAGTGATATGCCATATAGGAGGTCGGCACAGGGATATTTTTGTAGCGGGAAATATCGGTGCCGGGGGCGTAGTCATACTTGTAGTATACGCCGTCCGCAATCGGGAATTTGGAAACAGCGCGCTTGCCGTGGTCCATCACAGCGTGTACATCGGGCGGGAAAATCGACTGCGTGGCATCGTTGACCGGAACAGCAGGGTTCGCCCACCACAAAAAGGTCTGCGGACGGTCCGTGGGGTTGTACACCTGCCCGTGAATCTCCAGATACGCGCGGTCAGGGTAGAGCGTAAATCCGGCCATGCCCTTGGTGTGGAACATCTTTTCGGTCTCACCGACCCAGACCGTCACAGAACCGTCCGCACCGCTTTCGATTTTCCAATCAGTGGGGTCATAGGTCGAGGGGCGGTGGTGCTGCGGCCAGTTGAACTCAATGCCGCCGGAGATCCACGGCCCCGCCAGCCCTACCAGTGCGGGCTTGATGACCTCGTTGTAATATACCGCATCGTAGCCGTTGGTTTTGTCATACATACGCTGGATGCGCCCGCCCAGCTCAGGCAGGATCATCACAAGCAGATAATCGTTTTCCAGATAGATGGCATCATATTCCCGATCAATTTTGGTATCGGAAACGCCCTCGCATACGGGGTGCGGATAGACCCGCCCGCTGGAACCCTGATAGACGCGCTTTTCCAAAAACATAGGGTTCTTGTCATAGGTGGAGATCGGGTAGGTGGGAATCGTGACTTTTTCCTGACGCACAAGCACCTTTTTCATAGTGAACCTCCGGATGTGGATTTTTTCTGCTTGCCTTTATTATACTTTGCAATTCTGGTGATTGCATCCCGGAAAGTTGTCTGATAATACAAAATTATTGCTTTTTTCTGCGTAGTGTGCTTTACTAAAGGCAATACCGAACAGGGGTGGTGCATCGAAGGCGCGCACCGCAGAGAATCCAGCATCGCTTTAGCGGGCATGGATTGCGCGGCCGCTGAAGAAAGGAAGGCAAAATAACATGCCAAAGCAGGAAGAAAATTTTGCGCCGGAATCCGTCTGGCATACGCTGACCCCCAATGCAGCAGCGCTGTCGATGCCGTTCTGCATCACAGAGGCGGGGCATTTCTATGCGATGGAAAGCTACTTAGTGGAACGCCGGCGGCACGAAAGTCATCTGTTGCTGTACACAGTAAGCGGCAGTGGCCGCCTTATCACACAGGACGCGGAGCTTACCCTGACGCCGGGAAGCTGTGCGGTCATTGATTGCCGCAGTTACCATAAATATAATACACAGCTCGCGCCGTGGAATTTCTATTGGGTACATTTTCAGGGTGTGGCGGCCAGTGCCATGCTGTCGGTACTGTACCCGGCCAAGATAACGGCCATTGCGGTGCAGGATACGCAAGGCTTTACACAGCTGCTTGAGGGAATCCTGGCACAGGAAAGCAGCGGGACTGTGGCAGACAGCATGGAGCTTTCTGCGCAGATCCATGGGCTGTTCAACCTGCTGGCGGCCTCCGCCGTTTATGCCGATACAAACGATGGCGCGCACAACGCCACCGTGGCTGCGGCGGTGGAGTACATCCGTGCGCACTATGCGGAGCCGATTACCGTCGATGATATGCTGCGCGCACTGCCTTTGTCCAAATATTATTTTATCCGCACCTTCCGGCGTGTCATGGGGACGACACCGTACAGCTATCTGACGGTTTACCGCATCAACCATGCAAAAGTATTGCTGCGCTCCACCCGGCAGAGCATAGAGCAAATCGCCGAGGACTGCGGCTTTCGGGATGCCAGCAACTTTATCGCTCATTTCAAAAAGTGCATAGGGCAAACACCGGCCGCTTACCGCCGCGATTTTGGGCAGATGCCGTAAGAGCGGCGGGCTTATGGCAAGAGCAGGGCGAAAAAAATGTCCAGCCGCGCGAAAACGGTTGGACATCTCTTCGATTGTCGAAAAAGGCGGTATTGCCTTATATAGAGCTGCTGCAATCACCGTTGCTGACGGAGATAACTGCGGATTTATCTTTCTGCTTTGACCTTGGCACCATCGCACTTTGCGTTTCCTTCTGCATCCAGCGTAATATGCACAAAATGCTCCGGCTTGTTGTAATCTTTTGTCTCGCCGTCATCGGTATAGTACTCGTAAGAGGCACCATGGGGGGCGTAGGCAAGCAGACGCAGGTCTGCAAAATCCACATCAGCCACATTCCGGATGCTCTTTCCGCCCTTGGCGATGGGAAGAATGTGCCCCTTGCGCACAAAGAACACCACTTCGTCCAGCTCCACCGGAATGTAGTGGTGGCCTGCGGGCAGTACGCCGGTTTCGATGCGGTTGCCTTCGCTGCACTTTACCCGTACCTGCAGCATCTCCTCCGGTAGGTAGACATAGCGGCCGCGGGCGTTTTGCTCATATACCGGCGCAATCAGCAGGCTTTCGCCAATCATCACCTCATCCTCCACCCGGCGGGCAAAGTCATCGTCAGGGAAAGCAAAAGCCAGCGGCATACAGTACATGCCGTCGTGCAGGGCGGCCTTCATGTATTCACTGTAAATATAAGGCAGCAGCAGGTAGCGCAGCTGTAAAATGCCGGCAAAGGCGGCCTTGTTCTTAAACCGATAGGGTTCCTGCCTGCGGGTGCCGTTGGCAGAGTGGTTGCGTAGCAGGGGAGAGAAGATACCCAGACCGTACCAGCGCAGCACCAGATCCTCGGTGGTGTTGCTGCCGAAGCCGCCAATGTCGGGACCCTCGTACAGGAAACCGCACATATTCAGGGAGGGCATCATGTGCAGGGCAAGCAGAATGTGGCTCCACCAGGAATGGTTGTCACCGGTCCAGATGCCGCCATACCGGTGCATACCGATGCAGGCCGAGCGGGAGTACATCAGGATGCGCTTGTCCGGCTCAAGCCGCTCAAAAGCCTCGCCTGCAGCGCGGGTCATGTTGTAGCCAAAAACATTGTGTACCTTGTCGTGCCGCATACGGCCCTGTCTGGTGTTGTGGTAGAACAGCTTATAGTCATTTTCGTTGTTGGAAAGCCCTGCTACCATGCCGGTAAAGGCAAAAAAGCTGGAAATGTCAAGGTTTTGCCTGCTGTACTCCTCAATTTTGGCAAAAGTCTTTTTCAGTGTTTCCTCAGAGTAGAAGATGGCAGGCTCGTTCATGTCATTCCAGAAGCCCTCGATCCCCTGATCCAGCAGGAACTTGTATTTTTCACCAAACCAGACACGGGCATCCGGGTTGAGCATATCGGGGAAGTGTACCCGCCCCGGCCACACACCGGCGACAAAGGGGGTGCCATCCTGATTCGTGCAGAAGTAGCCGTTTTTCAGCCCTTCCTCGTACACATCATACCCGTCCTCGATCTTGACGCCCGCATCAATGATGGGCACAAGGCGGATGCCCTGGGCTTTCATCTCGGCGGTAAAGTCTGCAAAATGCGGGAAGCGCTCCTCGTCCACCGTAAAGTCCTTGTAGCGCTCCATGTAATCAATGTCCAGCACCACGGCATCCAGCGGCATATTGCTGGAGCGGTAATTGGCCACGACCTCGCGAACCTCGTCCTCGTTCATGTAACTCCAGCGGCTTTGGGTGTTGCCGAAGGCCCATTTAGGCGGAATGTAGCTGCGCCCAACCAGATGGCGGAACTGGTGCACAATGTCGGTCAGGCTTTCGCCCTCTATGATGTAGAGATCGTAATTTTCCTCGGCCACTGTGACCCGCAGGGTGTCAAGGTCGGTGTAGCCGCAGTCAAAAGTAACCTTACCGGGGTAGTCGATAAAAAAGCCGAAGGTGTCTTTGCCGGACACAATCATAAAATTATAAGCACCGTACAGCGAGGATTTACTCTCGGTATGGTTGGGGTCATCGGAGCATTTGCTTTCGTACACCCAACCGCGCTTGTTAATGCCGCGAATATTCTCGCCCAGACCATACAGGATGTCCTGCGGATCCATGGCATAGGAAAAACCATCCGGTTCCTTGGTTAGATGCGGAATCGTTTCCATCGCAGGTAAGAAAGTACCCACTACGCTCTCGGTATCAAACGGGTGACCGTATTGCTTTTTGTAGATCAAGGCAGTTTACCTCCTGTGTGATTTTTGGGGATTGATTTGGTATGTTTTATGATAACAGGGGAAACGGCGTGTGCGTTTCCCATTCATAGATAAATTCTCCTTTTCGCGCACAGAATGTTGAAAGGGAGCCTTACGCCATGAGTATACCATGACGCCGGGCTCCCTGCAACATCAAACAGTCAAATTTTGCGCAGCTTCACGACAGCGCACGCAAAGGTATGGTTGAAGAAATTCTTATGGGATGACCGGATCGTGCGTGCCGATATCTTAATGCCTAGGGTAGGGGAGATTGCAAAGCTTAACGCACCACACCGTGCGGGTTATCGCGGTACTGCTGTGGGGTCATGCCTGCGTACTTTTTAAAGATTTGGGTAAAATAGCTCTGGGTCGGATAGTTCAAAAAGCCTGCAATGTCGGCTAAGGCGTAGTCAGTATTGGTTAAAAGATACTTGGCCTCCCGCAGTTTCTCTTTATGGATGTACTCCGGAATGCCGCAGCCGACCTCGGCCTTGAACTTGATTGACAGGCTGCGGCTGCACAGCCCGCAGTAACGGGAAAGCTCGTCCAGCCGCAGATCATCGTGCAGATGGGCGGAAATATAGTCGATGCAGTTTTTTACAGCGGTGCTTTGCGCACCGCCTTTTTTTGTTTCGCCTACGCGGCGGCAAAAATCCATCGCCATTGTGTAAGTCAGCTGCTGTACGGCGGATATTTCAGTCTGCGCGTCCATGCGCTGGCAGTAGACATCACTTAAATTGAACGCTATTTCGCCGGAAAGACCGCCGCGTATGGCCGCACGGGTCAGCAATGTGGCAAAGCTGATGAACGCATATTTCTGCTGCTGCAAAGCGCTGGAGCTCATCTGCCCGATTTTTCCCTGCGAGGGCTGCAGCAGGCGGCGCTGCAGCATTTCGGCATCACCGTTTTCCACGGCACTACATACGCCCGACTCAAAATCCACCGGGATATGAAACGCCGCTTCCTCCCGCAGCTCAAACATGGCATCGTTCAAATCGGCGGGGTGGGCAGAGGTATTGTCCACAAATAAAATATTCTCAGCCGTAATACTCTGTCCGTGTGCCAGCCACACAATAAGGCAAAGCAGGGATTTCAGCTGGTATAAATTCACTAAAGGAATCTGTGCCATCAAATCGCAGAATGCCTGCAGATGCTGTGGGTCAATGGCCTGAGAGGCAAGTTGTATGATCTCCCTGCGCGGGTGCGGGAATGGGCTGACCAGCCCCACAATACAGAACTGTTCCTGCGGCAGAGCAGCCACACCAATGAAATACCCCGGCTCTACATATGTCACCAGAGGGTGCAGTGTATCGCGCTTTTGCAAAAGAAAATCCGTCAGCACCCAGTGTACGGCCCGGCGCGGGATCAGCTCATCATGCGGACCGGGCAGCCCCAGAAGCGGTTCACCCGCAGCCGTAACAATCGTCAGCGGTATCCGGCAGACCGTATACAGATCCTCACAGCTTTTTAAAAAATCCATGGAAAAGCCCCCTCTCTTTTAACAAGGTATCATAATATTGATACAGAAGTCAATATAAAGCAATGGGGCGGTGTAACACCATGCAAGCGGAAGGCGGCTTCCACCTGATGCTGGCAGTACGGCGTGAAAAAGCGCCCTGCATAGCGCGGTATGCAAGATTGGAGATTACTTTTCAAAAAGAAAATCGTAATTTAGACATGATAATCATAAAAACGATATAAGCTTCCGCCGGAATGCGCTACAATAAGGCTGTACTCAAGGAAGAACGCCCGCTCTACCGGGCGTAAAATGAGAAGGAGAAATCATTATGGCAAAGAAACCTCTTGGCACCGATTCGATGGGTATCCAAAAGACCATGCGCATCGGCGATTATCTGGCAGACTGCGGCGGTCAGTTTGCGCTGAACGCCATGACCGGTCTGGTATCGGCCGTGCTGTACTTCTACACTGAAAAAGTCGGTGTTGCAGCCGCCACGGCGGCAAATGTGCTGCTGGCAGCCAAAATCGTGGACGCCTTTACCGACCTGATCATGGGCAAAATTATGGACAACGGCAAAAGCCCCAAGGGCAAGTGCCGCCCGTGGTTCCTGCGCATGGCCATTCCCGCGTTCGTTGCGATTGTGGCACTATTCACCGTGCCCGCAGGCCTGACCGGCTTTGCACAGGTCGCCTACCTGTTCCTGTCCAATGTGTTCCTGACTGCTATTGTTTCTACGGCGATCATGATCCCCTACAGCGCCATTCTTGTCATGCGCACCAAGAGCTTGGAGGAGCGCAACAAGATGGGCATCTTCCGCGCAGCCGCCGGTTATGTCATCGGTATGGTCATCGCTATTGCGCTGGTGCCGCTGACGAATATGCTGGGTTCCAACGGCGTAGCAGACCAGACTGCCTACATTAAATTTGCGGTTGTTGTCGGCGCGCTGAGCATGATTTTCCTGTTCATCCTCTACAAAACCAGCAAGGAGACTGCCGCACAGGAGGAAAAGCCCGATGACGGCCTTGCCTTTGGCGATGCCATCAACAAGCTGTTCCACAACAAATACTGGGTCATCGTTCTGCTGGCAAACCTGCTGGTCAATGTCATTTATGCGCTGTCCGCCTCCTCCGGTACCTACTACGCCAAGTACATTCTGGGCAACGACAACCTCATCGGCATTATGGGTGCCGTGGGCCTGATTCCGACCATTGTCGGCTTCATCGTGGTCGGCCCTATGACCAAAAAGTTTGGCGTGACCAAGACCCTGAAAATCGCCTTTGTGCTGGGCATCATCGGCAATGTCATCCGCTGCTTCAAGCCGGACAGCTTTATCCTTTGCATCACCGTAGGTCTGCTGGGCAGCTTTGCCACCATCCCCATGATGTGCCTTGGCGGTACGCTGAACAGCATGGCAATGGACTATAACGACTACAAGTACCACAACAAGATCATCGGTATGTCCGCCTCCGCCTCCAGCTTCGGCGGCAAGGTGTCCAGCGGCATCGGTGCTTCTCTGGTCGGCTGGATCCTGGCTGTCGTTGGCTTTACCGGCAATATGGGGGTCATCACGCCCGCCGTCCGCTACGGCATCTACACCTTCAGCCTGTATATTCCGCTGGCGATGTTTGTAGGCCTGTTTATCCTGATCTCCAAGTTTGATTTGGAAGCAAAATACGGCGATATGATGAAGGAAATCGCTGAGCGCAACGAGAAAGAAAAGGCTGCGCAGTAAAAATATCCTTTGCCCTGCCGCCTTGGACGGCGGGGCAATTTGCATAGGAGAGGTAAATTGTATGCTGAAATTATACGATTTAACGATTGAATACAAGCACGCACCTCTGGGTCTGGACGAGGTGCAGCCGCGTTTCAGCTGGAAGCTGGACAGCGACCAACAGGACACCGTGCAGGCGTCCTACCGACTGCGAATCGTGCAGGGCGGGGATGTTGTGTGGGATTCCGGCACGGTGGCGAGTACGCAGAGTGTTCTGAACGAGTACCTTGGTCCCAACCTGACCCCGCGCACCGAGTACGACTGGACGGTCACGGTATGGGACAACCACGGCGAAACCGCCGAGGGCACAAGCCGGTTTGAAACAGGCTTGCTGAACGGCAGCGCGTTTGAGGGCAAGGCGCAGTGGATCACCCACGCGCCGGACAAAGCCAGCCCCGTCAGCCCGGTGCTGTATAAGGACTTTGTCGTGCAGGGCAATGTCAAAAAAGCGCGTCTCTACGCAACCGCCTTGGGTGTGTATGAGGCGGAGATCAACGGCGAGCCTGTGGATGACACTTATTTCCACCCTGGCTGGACGAACTATCGCAAGCGTCTGCAGTACCAGACCTGCGCCGTAACGCTGCACAGCGGCAAAAACCGTGTGGCGCTGACGCTGGCGAACGGCTGGTACAAGGGCAAGCTCGGCTTTATGCCGCAGCCCAACCACTACGGCGACACCACCGCCGCACTGGCAGCGCTTTGCATCACCTATGAGGACGGGCATGAGGAATGGCTCGGTACCGATGGAAGCTGGCTTTGCACGACCGGTGCGGTGCAGGCTGCGGAAATTTACGATGGCGAAACGCAGGATTTTACGGCAGACCCCGCCGCACCGCAGCCCGCCAGACTGTTTGACTACGGCTTTGACACCCTCATCGGGCAGGAGAACGAGCCGGTCCGCTGCCTGCAAAGGGTGCCTGTTGTCAAGGAATTTACTGCTCCCAACGGTGACCACCTCTTTGACTTTGGGCAGAACCTGACCGGCTGGGTCGAGGTGGAAATTTACGGTGACAAGGGGCAGAAGCTTACCCTGCGCCACGCCGAAGCGCTGGACGAAAACGGCAACTTCTACACCGAAAACCTCAGCTGGGCGAAGGCGACCGACACCTATATTTTGAGCGGCGGCAAGCAGACGCTGCACCCTCATTTTACATGGCACGGCTTCCGCTATATTTGCGTGGAGGGGCTGCAATACGGGCAGAACGTGCAGTTTACGGCGTGCCATCTCTCGACGGATTTGGCACAGACCGGTCATTTTACCTGCTCTGACAAGCGGGTGAACCGTTTGCAGCAGAACATCCAGTGGAGCCAGCGGGATAACTTTTTGGATATCCCCACCGACTGTCCGCAGCGCAGCGAGCGTTTGGGCTGGACGGGCGATGTGACAGCGTTCTGCCCCACGGCGGCGTTCAATGAGAACATTATGCCGTTTATGACCAAGTGGCTTCGTGACTTGGCCAGTGAACTGGGGCCCGATGTCAGTATGCCGCAGGTCGTGCCGAACATTATGGGCAACCAGCAGGACGGCGCGGCGTTCTGGGGCGATGTGGTGACCGTGCTGCCCTGGACACTCTACCGCGCCTACGGCGACAAGCGCATTCTGCAGCACAGCTACGACAGCATGAAGCACTGGGTCGAGTTTATCGAGAGCCAGTGCGGCGAAAACGGGCTGTGGCAGACGGGCTTCCAGTACGGCGACTGGCTGGGGCTGGACGCCGAGGCGAATGCCTTGGGGGATGAGCGCAAGGGCGCGACCGACGACTACTTTACCGCCAATGTCTGCTTTGCGTGGAGTTTGCAGATCCTTGCGGATACCGCCGCCGTTTTGCAGTACGCCGAGGACGCGCGCCGCTGGAGCCGCCGCCGTGAGGAGCTTGTGCGGGCATTCCGCGCCGAGTATGTGACCCCCACCGGGCGTCTTGTCAGCGAAACGCAAACCGCCCTGATCCTGGCGCTGCACTTTGACATGGTGCCGGACGAGTTCCGCCCGCGCCTTTTGGACGCGCTGGAAAAGAACATCGGTGCGCATAAAACGCATCTGCTGACCGGGTTTATCGGCACACCGTTTGCCTGCCTGACCCTGTCCGAAAACGGCAGGCACGACCTTGCCGGCAGGCTGCTTTTGCAGGAGGACGACCCCAGTTGGCTGTATGAGGTCAAGATGGGTGCCACCACCATCTGGGAGCGCTGGAATTCCATCCGCCCGGACGGCAGCTTTAACCCCGCCATCATGAACAGCCTGAACCACTACGCCTATGGCTCCATCGGAAATTGGCTGTATACCAAGCTGTGCGGGCTTGAAATCCTGGAGCCCGGTTACAAGAAATTTGCCCTGCGCCCGCAGTTTATCAAGGGCATCACTCACGCCGAGCTGACATACGAGAGTGTCTACGGCAAAATTGCCATTGCGTGGCGGTGCGAGGGCGGCAAGATCACGGTGGATGCCACGATACCCGTCAACACCACCGCCGAGCTGACCCTGCCCGAACAGACCGAAACGCTGACCTTGGGCAGCGGCAGCTATCGCTATGAGTATGCCACCGAAACCAGCTTGGAAATAGACCGCTATTCGTTGGAAACCCCGCTGCATATCATTTTGGAGCATCCGGCTGCGCAGGCAATTTTTGCGCAGTACGCGCCGGAGTTTCTGGAAAATCCGATGTTGGAGTATGTGAAAAACGAGCCTATTACAGCCCTGCTCGCCTACGGAGAATCCATGCGCCCGCTGTTTGAGCAGGTGCTGACCGCCATGAACCAAGCTGATAAACGTTAAGTCTGTATAACTTATACTACGCCCAACATGAAAACTGCAATCGTAAGTTGTACTCTCCGGTGTTAAGTTGTACGCATCACTGTAGGATTACAGCATAAAAATCCGAATTTTATGTTTTGCGGATAAGATAGGATTCGTATTTGCTTTTTTAGTATTTAATTTATTTAGTATTTATTTGTGCAGGCTTTTCCTGTACAGGTGAAACCCGTCTGGGCAAAGCCTGCACAGGAAAAGCCGTTCATGGGTAAGAAAGCCCCAAAGGCGAGGAATTTGGGGCGGTATTTGGCTGGGTGGGCACCGCGCGCCGATGCGGCGAGGACGCGCCCAAACCGGGGCGTTTCTCGCGGTGACAGGGGCGGTGTGCGGGAATGCTGCGGGGGGGCATACAACTTCTTGCTAGGGAGTAAAATTTATATATTAGTTTGCTGGGCTTTTCACTTGCGTGAACCCAGTGATATTGGTATCCACATTTCTCAATGGAACCAAAGCTGCGCATTTATTTTATTGGTGCGCATGAGAATCTGTCTTGCAGATTTGCCCCCAAAACTGCCCCCAAAAGGGGTTGGGACGGTTCATCACCGTATAGCACCCTTTTGTACACATGGGACAAAATCAGTTCTGAGCCTTGGTACGCAACACCACCAAACCCAACAAAACAGCACTATAACGCACAAGTTTTAGATTTCTCATAACCCGGAGGTCGCAGGTTCAAGTCCTGTCTCCGCAACCAACAGGCTGTGACAAAAAAGATGTCACAGCCTTTTTTCTTTGTTGTAACGCCAAAAAATGGCGATTTCGACGTCCTGTTTTCAAGGTCGTATTTTACAAGGTTGTCCAACCGTTTCACTGCGGTTGGGCTTTTTTGTTGCCGTTTTTTCACAGCTGTGCGCCCGCGTTGTGGAAAAAATGAGCGCCTTTGTAGATAAATCTCAAAAAGATTCGGTTGTTTTCAAAAAGTTTTCAATCCCGGCTGTCGGTTTTCCACACCGATAGCCGGGATTTTTGCGTTTTTTGAAGAAAAAAGCGAAAGTTTACAATTTGTTAATGATCGGGAGCGGATTGATGGCTAGGAAAAGCCCTATCTCCCCTGTTTGAGGGCAAATTCTCTGGCAGTTTTCAGTTTGTTTTCAAGTTTTCCATTTTATACCTATTTACAATAAGGAGGATTTTCACTATGAGCATCATTATCGGCATTGACCACGGCTACTATGCTA
>OHUT01000407.1_pt1 | contig 18222 bp, 19 predicted proteins | sample 1579321 | NCBI WGS metagenome assembly OHUT01 (sample SAMEA3882514, study PRJEB24775) | human gut metagenome | biome: human-associated habitat; feature: intestine environment; material: feces | place: Netherlands | collected 2009/2010
AACATGTATTTCCGGATTTTGAATCACTGACGAACAGCAATGAGCTGGATGTGTTATGTTATATTCTGGTGGTAAGTATTGGTCTTAGCATTTTATTCAACATGAATGCGTCATCCGGTGGACTGGATATCGTAGCGAAGATCATGAACAAGTATCTTCACATCGAACTGGGAAAAGCTATGTCAATTTCAGGAATGTGTGTGGCACTTTCGTCTGCTCTGATCTATGATAAAAAAGCGGTAGTGTTAAGTGTGCTTGGCACATATTTTAATGGTATTGTGCTGGATCATTTCATCTTTGGACAGAATGTAAAAAGACGAGTCTGCATTATTACAAAATACGAAGAAGAGGTACGACAGTTTATTTTACATGAGCTGCACAGTGGAGCGACATTCTATGAAGCGATGGGTGCTTATAATATGCAGAAGTACAGAGAGATTATTACGATTGTAGATAAGAGTGAATATCAGAAACTCATGAACTATATTGTCCAGAAAGATCCGGAAGCATTTGTAACGGTGTATACAGTATCTGATATGCGCTACAGACCGAAGGTGAGATCATTCTAGTTCGTAATGATAGATAATTGCCAAGAAGATGCCAATGGAAGGTTCTGTAGATAATAGATAAATAGGGAAAAACGTCACATGTGTGGCGTTTTTCTGTTAACAAGTATTTGAGGAAAAGTATTATGAAGATATATGTGGATGCCGATGCCTGCCCGGTGGTAGCCATCGTTGAACAGATCGCAAAAGAATATGAGATTCCGGTAACTCTTCTGTGTGATACGAATCATGTGTTATATTCGGATTACAGTGAGGTAGTGACGGTAGGAGCCGGAGCAGATGCTGTGGACTTTAAGCTGGTCAGTCTCTGCCATAAAGGTGATATCGTGGTAACACAGGATTATGGTGTCGCAGCAATGATTCTTGGAAAGGGAGCATATGGAATCCATCAGAATGGCAAATGGTATACGAATGAGAATATTGATCGTATGCTGATGGAAAGACATCTCGCGAAGAAAGCGAGAAATGCGAAGAAGAAGCATCATCTGAAAGGTCCGTCAAAAAGGACAGACGAAGATGACAGAAGATTTGCAGAATCATTTACCAGACTTGTGGAAAAGCGGTTGAAAACGGAGAATGAAGCGTGATAAAAATAAAAGAAGTGAAAGAGCAGAAGGCGATAAAAAAAGATGAAAGAAGATAAGAACGAATCAAGATGGGACAAGCTTTTGAATATTCGGACGATGGGACGAGATGACACTCATGCAGACCAGTATCGCTACCCTTACGAACCGACGCCGTATTCTGTGCTGGAAAGGCTGGCAAATGCAGGATATATCCGTAAGGGGAATATACTGCTTGATTATGGCTGTGGAAAAGGAAGAGTAGACTTCTTCCTGTCATATCAGACAAGATGTAAGTCTATCGGAATCGAATATGATGAGCGAATCTATGAGAAAGCAGCAGAGAATAAAAAAGATGCGGTATCGTCCGGAAGAGTGGAGATAGAACTTGCGAATGCGGAAGAATTTGCAGTACCGGAGACGGCAGACTGTATGTACTTTTTTAATCCATTTTCGGTGGAGATATTAAGAAAAGTGATGGCAAGGATATTAGAATCTTATTATGCAGAGCCGAGACGGATTCAGTTATTCTTCTATTATCCGTCAGATGAGTATATATCGTATCTGATGACAGTGGAGGAGCTGATGTTCATAGATGAGATCGTATGTATGGATCTGTTCCCGGGAGAAGATCCAAGAGAGAAGATTGCAATATTCGAACTGGATTATATGGAATAGATATCCGGAAGAAAAGATAATGTGATATGATATAAAGTAACACAAGATATAAGGCAATACAAAAGAAGAGAGGCGAATCCTATGAAGACCAAATGGAAAGTAATCATTGCGGTAATTCTTGCCGTCGTAATCAGTGTCGGCTCGATATCCGCATACAAGTATATTACCAGCCCAAAAGAAGAAAGTATTCCACTGGAAACCACGCTTGAAGATGCGGCGGAACTGACTACCCAGAAGATGATCATCTCAGATGTATTCAAAAGCACAAAGGGTAATATCCCGCTGATCAACAAGAACAAATTCCTGGTGCAGTATAAGACAATGGTTACTGCTGGCCTGGATGTGAAAAAGGCGAAGATTAAAGAAACAGATGATGAGATCAGAATCACTATCCCACATTGTACGATCAACGAAGATTCAATCAAGATCAAATCCAGTGATCTGAAAATCTATGACACGAATTTTGCAATCATGAGTATTGATAAAGAAGCTGTGATAGAAGTTGTCGCAGAAGCGGAAGAAAAGGCAAAGAAAAAGGCCGAATCCGATGAATATGGTTTCCTTGATAATGCAGATGAGAATGCAAAGAAAGTGATCAAAGGCATGTTTGAAAATGTGGCCGGTGAAAGAAAGGTTGTTGTAGAATTTAAGTAATCACAGAATTTTAGTGATATAAGAGAATAAAATGCATAAAAGATCTTTCAACTTGTTTTTATACAAGATATGCTTTATACTCACATCTTTGACAGTTGATTAGTTAAAAAAGTGCCACAATCCATGTAAATACAAGGGGTGTGGCACTTTTATCTGCATACACGAAATATAGTAATGTTTTATCTCCGCTTACTTTTTTTCTGAATTCCTTTCATTTTCCGTTTTGTTATGAATTGATAGTCCGTTTTAAATCCGCAGGTTTCATGGAAATCATCAGTGATTTCCTGACGTTCATATACCGGCATGAAGCCCTGTTCTTCTAATGTACCTAATTTTCGGATGGTTTTTGAAGTACTTTTCCCATTGGCATTTGTATAGGACTGAGTGATGTAAAAGGACTCGGAATTTTTTGATTTTGATGTTGTTATACGCACAATAATTACCGCTTCCACTGTTATAGTACATATCACTAAATATTACTATATAATAAAAATAAAAATTTGACAAAAAAATAAGCCTGTTTCAAGGCTTTGCGGTACTTTTTTGAATTTCAATGTGTCAAACTCCCGGGTAAGGCCTTCCACTAATTTTGGGATTGCCTGCAGGTTGCCGTTGCAGCCGCCGATGACCTCCACGCTCTTGATGGTGTGGTCATCATTCAGCTCAATGTGCATTTCCTTGGAGCAAACGCCCTTGGTGCGGTAGTTATAAGTCATTTCTATCTCTCCTTTTCTGATAGTCCGCGCCAATCATAGCACATTCGCCCTGCGTTCGCAAGGGATGCACCGAAAAAGGAAAGAAAAAGAAGATGCGGCAATTCGGGGTGGTATTCCGCGAACAAGCGTGCTATAATTATCCTGTTAGAATATTGCCATTACAGAACAAAACGCAAAAGGAGTTGTTTTTTATGTCAGTTTTGACCGCCGTTGTTCTCGGCCTTGTGCAGGGGATCGCGGAATTTTTACCGATCTCGTCCTCCGGCCATCTCGCCATCGCGGAGCATTTACTAAGCATCCAGGGCGCGAGCAACGTGCCCGACTTTTTCGATGTGTTGCTCCACCTCGGCACGCTCGTGGCGGTGTTTGCCGCTTACTGGGATGATATCCGCGATATGATCGTGGAGTTTTTCACCGGCATCGGCGACCTTGCCCATCACCGCACGCCGAACCCCGTGCCGCCTGCGCGCCGCCTTATTCTGCTCATTATTGTGGGCACGCTGCCGCTTTTTGTCATGGTGCCGTTTCGCCGTTTTTTCACGGAGCTGAGTGATAATATGTACTTTATCGGCGGCGCACTGATCGTCACGGGCATCCTGCTCTTTGCGAGCGACCGCGTGCGCCATGGACGCAAGACCGAAAAGACCGCCACGCTGCTCGACGCGCTGCTCGTCGGTATCGGTCAGGCCATTGCGCTGTGCCCGGGCATCTCCCGCTCCGGCATGACGATCACGGCGGGCTGCTTCACGGGCTTTGAGCGCAAGTTTGCCGTGCGCTTTGCATTCCTGCTCTCCATCCCCGCGGTGTTGGGGGCGAACATCCTGACACTCAAGGACGCGATCGACGCGGGCATCGACTTCTCCAGCGTGCCCGTGTACCTCGTCGGTGTCGTCGTCGCGGCGGTGTCGGGCTATGCGAGCATCCGCCTGCTGCGCTATGTTGCCGACAAGGGCCGTTTCGGCGCGTTTGCCTATTACTGCTGGGCCGCCGGCGTGCTGACGCTGGTGCTCACGATTCTGCACTAATTTTTGATTCTGAGGTGAATCATGGCACAACAGAAGAAAAAAACCACCACAACGAAAAAGAAAACGACGGGTTCGTCCCGCTCCTCGTCTTCCGGCAAGCGCACGGCGAAGAAGAATCAAAAGCGCCCCATCCGCCGCGAGGTCGCGGGCGCGATCCTGCTGGTGCTGGCGCTGTGCCTGGGCTTTAGCTATTTCCAGTCGGGCGCGTGGCTGCTCGATCAGCCGGCGAAGCTGTGCCGGTCGCTCTTTGGCTGGGGCTATTACCTCGTCGCGCCCGCACTGCTGCTGGGGAGCTACATTCTGCTCTTCCACCGTGGGCGGAACGTCGCGTCCTGCCTTGTCGGCACGGCGCTGCTGCCGGTCGTGTTCGGCGCGATCATGCACATCGCCCTCTGCAAAGAGAAGTATGTCAACATGGATGGCATCTTGAAGCTTCTGTGGACGAGCGGCAACGCGCTCGAGTCCGGCGGCGCGGTGTCTGCATCGCTTGCGATCATGCTGGTGCTGCTGGTGAAAAAGGTGCTGGCGATGGTCCTGCTCGTCGTGCTGTTCGTCGCGTTTTTGATGATGGCGTTCCGCTTGACGCCTGCCGCCGTGATCGAGGCCGTGCGCTCGCACGAGCGCGTGCCCTATGAGCCAGTGGAGGAAGAGGACCTTCCGCCGCAGCGCACCCATGTGCCGCGCCGCAGTGCGCCGGTCCACACGCCGGACGCCGCCATCGACATTCCGCTCGACGGCGAGGAGCGCGTCATCAAGAAAAATCCCACGGGCGGCTTCTTCCGCAAGAAGTCCGATAATATCAAGAGCCCCGACGAGCTGTTAGCGGGCGGAAGTGCCGCGGAGACAAAGATCGCTGCACCCGTTTCGCCTGCCGCCGCGCCGTCCGCACCCGTTAAGCCTGTGACGGTGGAGGCCGACGACTTCGACCTGCCGCCGTTTGATACAGCGCCGAGCGCGCCCGCGCCGGTCGTCCCGGCACCCGCACCTGTGATGCACACACCGTTTGCCGCGCCCACGCCGAGCGTGCAGAGCGCACCCGTCGCCGCAGCCGCAGCAGCAACGACGGTTCCCGCCGTGCTGACCGACAAGCAGGAGGATAAGCTCCGCCGCGCCGAGGTCGATGCCGCGCGCGAGGAGGTCACGCGCGAGATCGAGGGCAGCGACGCGCAGCCCCAGCCGCCTGCATATCAGTATCCGCCCATCACGCTCTTAAAAGAGGGCAGCGTGACGAACGCCGCTGAGGCGGGCGCGGAGCTGCGCAACAACTCCCGCCGCTTGGCGCAGACGCTCACGAGCTTCGGCGTGGACGCCCAGCCGGGCGATGTGGTGCGCGGCCCGTCGGTCACGCGCTATGAGTTCACGCTCAGTCAGGGCGTGAAGCTCTCGAAGATCACAAATTTGCAGGACGATATCGCCCTTGCGCTGGGCGCGAGCGGCGTGCGCATCGCGCCCATCCCCGACAAGATCTCCGTCGTGGGTGTCGAGGTGCCGAACAAGCTCGTTTCGCCCGTCAGCATCCGCACGGTGCTCGAATCCACGGAGTTCACCACCCATCCTTCCACCACGGCCTTCGCCGTCGGCAAGGACATCAGCGGCAAGAACATCGTCGGGAATATCTCGAAGCTTCCGCACGTGCTCATCGCCGGTACGACGGGCTCCGGTAAGTCCGTGTGCACGAACTCGCTGATCGTCTCGATGCTCTATAAGTCGACGCCCGAAGAGGTGCGCTTTATCATGGTCGACCCGAAGATGGTCGAGCTTGCGCCCTACAACGGCATCCCGCACCTGCTCATCCCCGTCGTCACCGACCCGAAAAAGGCTGCGGGCGCGCTGCAATGGGCCGTGTACGAGATGATGAAGCGCTACAAGATGTTCTCCGAGCATAACGTCAAGGACCTTGCCTCCTATAATAAGGTGGCAGAAACGGACGAAACGCTCAAAAAGCTGCCGAGCGTCGTTGTCGTCATCGACGAGCTGGCCGACTTGATGCTCGTCGCGGCGAAGGAGGTCGAAGAGTCGATCTGCCGCGTAGCGCAGATGGGCCGCGCCGCGGGCATGCACCTGGTTATCGCGACGCAGCGTCCGTCCGCGGATGTCATCACGGGCCTGATGAAGGCCAACATCCCGAGCCGCATCGCGTTCGCGGTCGCTTCCGCGATGGAATCGCGCATCATCCTCGACACCGCGGGCGCGGAAAAGCTCGTGGGCCGCGGCGACATGCTCTACGCCCCGCTGGGCGAAGGTAAGCCCAAGCGTGTGCAGGGCTGCTTCATCTCGAGCGAGGAGATCGAGCGCGTGGTCAACTTCGTCAAGGAAAACGGCGAGACGGACTACGACGAATCCGTCATCGACAAGATCAACGCCGCCGTCGCCGAAAAGGAGAAGGGCAGCGCCAAGGGAGGCGGCAATGCCGCGCCTGATCAGAACGCCGCCGACGATGTGGATGAGCTGCTCCCCGCCGCGATCGACGTGGTCATGGAGACGGGTCAGGCGTCCGTCTCGATGCTCCAGCGCCGCTTGAAGCTCGGCTATTCGCGCGCGGCGCGCATCGTCGACGAGATGGAGACGCGCGGCATCGTGGGCCCGTTCGAGGGCTCAAAGCCCCGCCAGCTGCTTATCACGAAAGAGCAGTGGCAGGAGCTCAAGATGAAGGGCGCCTACGGCGCGACGCCACCGGAAGCGGAAGAGCTTCCGCCGCCGGACGAGGAAAACTGAACAAAGCGAAAGCACCGCAGATGAAATTCATCTGCGGTGCTTTTTTGCGCGTGTTTGGTTCCCCGCGCACAGGAGTCGCATAGACTGTCGGGGAAGAAGAAATGGGGGAGGAGATCGACATGGCCTATTCCGACAGGGAGCTGCTCGCACGCCTCATCGAGTGCGAGGCGGGCGGCGAGGGCGAGAATGGGATGAAAGCCGTGGCGAGCGTCGTGATGAACCGCGTGCGCTCGACGGGCGGCGAATACGCGCGCGTGGGGCAGGGCAGCATCCGCAATATCATCTTTCAGCCGGGGCAGTTCGTCTGCGCGAGCGAGACCGAGCGCGGCAGCTACAACCCGCAGAACATCTACAACATGCGCCCGACCGATATCCATTACGAGATCGCGGACTGGGCCATCGCGGGCAACCGATTGAACGGCCTTGGAACGGCGCTGTGGTTCTTTAACCGTTTTCGCCGTCCTGCCGCGCGAATTTTCCTTCAAATGTGGGGACGTTCGTCATGCGTATCGGCGACCACTGTTTTTATAACCCCACCGCCGCGTATTACGACACCTGAGAAAAGCAAATCAGCAGCAACGGGAAAGGGAGAGGACGTTTTTATGATCCAGATGGGAAAAAGCATGCCGTGCCTTTATGAGCAGATGGTTGCCGTGCCCGCCATGGCGAGCGCGCAGCAGAGCGGCAACAGCAATAATAGCAGCAATAATAGCAGTAATAATAGCAGTAATAACAACAGTAACAACAACGCGAGCCAGAGCTATGAGGAAATGCTTGGAGGATCGTCGGGGGCGGGGGGCATGTCGCTCGTGCTGCAGGGCGGCGCGAGCGGGCAGTTCCAGCCCACGCCCGACAAGATCGAAGAGTCGCAGACCGTCGACAAGATGTCCTATAATTCATGGAAGGGGATGCTCGCGCGCAACATCGGCCGCGCAGTCATCGTGAGCTTCCTCGTCGGCTCGCAGAACACGGTCGTGGCGGTCGGTACGCTGCAGGAGGTCGGAAACGACTATATCACGCTGTTCCACCCCGGCCGCAGCGCCTACATCACCGCCGACATCTACTCCATCCGCTTCGTGGAGTTCCCGCAGGGGGACAACGTGATCACACTCAACTAAAAAGGGACGCTTTCGCGTCCCTTCATTTTTGCTTTTGCGTTCGCAGACGCAAAGAATTTTGATCGTCGATCGCCGCGACCAGCGCGTGGCGATCGACACCTCTCGCTCCGCGCGTGTCGCAGCCGCCAGCGGCGGCAAGGCACAAAGCGGAGTGTGGCCTTCCTCAAAAAAGCGGCTTTACCGCTTTTTTGAAGTACTTAGAATCTTCTTCTCCGCCCGCGGTAGCCGCCGTGTGCCGCGCCGCGGCGGCGGTGGCCGTAGCGACGGCGGCGGGAGAACATCGTCACATAGACGACGAGCGCGACGATCAGCAGTACGACCACGATCAACAGAATGCGGACGAGCGGCTTTGCGAAAAAGTCAGACACTCTGCGCTGCGCCGTCAGGAACCACGAGGCCGATACATCGTTCAGCGCTAAGAGATCCGTCTCGGCGTAGACCTTACCATTGTAGGAGAGCGTCAGCTTGCCGAGCACGTCGCCCGCAGAAACGGGCGCGTCGACCGTGTCGTTCGTGAGCGTCACGGTGCGCTCAAGCATGTCGGGCTCGACATTGTCGGGCAGCAGGCAGGCGATATCCTCCGCCGCGTGGGTCGAAACGTAGCTCGCCTCGCTCGAAAGCGCGACGGGCACCTCCTGCACAAGGTCGGAGGAGGAGAGAATGTCGCGGAGGACAAAGTTGTCAAAGCCCCAGTCGAACATACGGGACGTTTCGGAGAAGCTGCGCGTCTGGATGGTCACACCGTCCTCGAGCGTCACGCGCTCTGCGCCCAGCACCACGCTGATCATGTGGCGGCTGCCGCGCAGGGCGGACGAAATGAGGCAGTAGCCTCGGGTGTCGAGCCGGTCTTGATGCCCTGCGCGTCGCGGTACACATAACCGCGGGCGCGCCAGTTGGAAATGAGAAAGTTCGTCGAATGCAGCTCACGCGGCTTGTCGGTCATGTTCGTGGCGGGCACGGTGTAGCTCTTGGAGTTGCAGATCTCCATGAATTTGTCATGCTTCAGCGCCTCGCGCGTGATGAGGTAGAGGTCCCACGCGGTCGTGTAGTGCTGGGAATTGTGAAGACCCGTGGCGTTGGCGAAGTGCGTGTGCTCGCAGCCAAGCTCCGCCGCGCGCTCGTTCATGCGCGCGACAAAGGCGTCGACCGAGCCGTAGAGCGTTTCGCCCAAAATGTTGCACGCCTCGTTCGCCGAGACGATGAGCATGCAGTTGAGCAGCTGCTCGACCGTCATCGTTTCGCCGGGGACGATGTTCGCCGTGCTGCCGTCGCTGGAGAGCCCCTCGAACGCCGATTCCGTCGCAGTGACGGAGTCGGTCAGCGCAATCTTGCCCTCGTCGATGGCCTCAAACACCAGCAGCGCGACCATCACCTTTGTAAGCGATGCAGGATAGTTTTCCTGATGAGCGTTTTTCTCGTAGAGAATTTCGCCCGTGTCGGCCTCAATGAGAAGACCGGCCTTCGCGTCGAGTGTGAAGTCCTCATAGGCGTCAGCGCTCGTGAGCGAAAAGAGCGGGAGCAGGAGCGCAAAGGATAAAAAAAGTGAAAACAAGCGGCGTTTTTTCATGGAAATATACCTCGTTGTATGATACAATCAAATAGAATACAGTGAAGAGGAGCGCGCCGTTCGGCACGCTTCGACATCAGTATAGCAAAAAAGGCAGGCGAGCGCAACCGTGGAAAAGCAAGAAAAGAAAACCAAAGTCAGCGGCGTCTACCTTGTGCTCGCCGCGCTGACGGTGCTGTTCGCCGTTTCGCTCGTTTTTCTGCACAAAACGGCCTACGAGGGTGCCTCGCACGGGAATTACACCGTGACGACGCAGGACAAGACCGACGAGATCACCGCGCCCACGCGCGTTGTGACGCTTGTGAACGTCAATACCGCGACGGCGGAGGAGCTTGAAACGCTGACGGGCATCGGCCCGTCGCTCGCGCAGGCGATCATCGACTACCGCGCAGAGCACGGCGATTTTACGGCGGCGGAGGACCTTTTGAACGTCAAGGGCATCGGAGAGGCGAAGCTCGAGGGATTCCGCGCGGAGATCACATTCACGGAGGAGGATGGCGATGAAAATTCTGGTGGTTGACGACGAGCAGCTTCTTGTCAAGGGCATGAAATTCAATCTGGAAAACGAGGGCTACACGGTCGAGACCGCCTACGACGGCGCGACCGCCATCGACATGGCGAAAAGCGGCGGGTTCGACCTCATCATCTGATGATGCCGCAGGTGGACGGGCTGACGGCCTGCATGCGCATCCGCGAATTTTCCAATGTGCCCATCATCATGCTGACCGCCCGCAGCGAGGACGCCGACAAGATCATCGGCCTTGAGTCCGGCGCGGACGACTATATCACAAAGCCGTTCAACATCTTAGAGCTCAAAGCGCGCATCCGCGCGCTGCTGCGCCGCGCGAACGCCGCACCGCAGCAAAAGCAGCCTGAAACGCTCCTGTTGACCGCGGGCGGCATCACGCTCGACCCCGAGCAGCGCGTCGCCGTCAAAAACGGCGAGATCGTCGAGCTCACGGCCAAGGAATACGACCTCATCGAGCTTCTTGTCAAGAATCCGCGCCGCGTTTACTCGCGCGAAAATCTGATGGACCTCGTCTGGGGCTACACCTACGCAGGCGACTACCGCACGGTGGATGTGCACATCCGGCGGCTTCGCGAAAAGCTCGAGGAAAACCCCGCCGCGCCGCAGCACATCCTGACCAAATGGGGCGTGGGGTACTACTTGAAGGACTGATTTCCCACTAAAAGAAAGAGAAGGGGGCAGCGCCGTGCAGATGCATGCGAGCCTGCAGCGAAAATTCAGCTTCAGCTATATCGCCATCATTCTGGCGGTGCTGATCCTGCTGAACACGTATCCGCTCATCACGTCGGAAAACCTGACGTTCCGCTCTAAGCAGAGCTCGCTGCAGGGCAGCGTCTCGGTGATGGTGACGGCGCTCTCCGGCCTTGAGGAGCTGAGCGAGGAAAATGTCGCGGGTGCGATGACGCTCGTGGAGGAGACGGGCATCTCCCGCGTGCTTGTGACGGACGCCTCGGGCCGCGTGCTGTACGACACGCGCGAAACCGACGGCGCGATCGGCCGCTACGCCTTTTATACAGAGCTTGTGCAGGCGCTTCGCGGAGAAGACGTCTTTTACACCGAATTTTCGGACAAGGCGTTCAAAAGCCGCGCGGCCTCGCCGGTCATCTACCACAGCCAGACCATCGGCGCGGTGTATGCCTACGAATACGATACCGAGCAAGCGGAGCTGCTGCTGTCCCTGCAGCGCAATCTCCTGACGATTTCGGCGGTCGTGCTGGTGTTCGCCGGCGGGATCAGCGTACTTTTATCCCGTGTGCTGACGCGGCGCTTCGGTGTACTGACCGACGCCATCCGCAAGATGCGCGAGGGCTCGTACAGCCACCGCGCCGAGGTCGGCGGGCACGACGAGATCAGCGAGCTCGCCGCCGAGTTCAACGACATGGCTGACCGGTTGCAAACGACGGAGGACGCTCGCCGCCGCTTCGTGTCGGACGCGAGCCACGAGCTCAAAACGCCGCTGGCGGGCATCAGGCTTCTGTCCGACTCCATTTTGCAGACGGAGAACATGGACGCGCAGACCGTGCGCGAATTCGTCGGCGATATCGAGCAGGAGTCCGAGCGCCTGGCGCGCATCACGGAAAATCTGCTGCGATTGACGCGTCTGGACAGCGGCATGCTGCCCGAGGCGCAGCGCGTCGACCTCTCGTCCGTGATGGCGCGCGTGGTGCGCATGCTGCGCCTTGTGGCCGAGGAAAAGCAGGTCGACCTCTCATATGAAATTCGCCGCGAGGGACAGACCCTTGCGAGCGAGGATGAAATTCACGAAATCATCTACAACCTGACGGAAAACGCCATCAAGTATAACCGCCCCGGCGGCTTTGTGAAGCTGCTGCTCGCGGGGGATGAAAAGGACTGCCTTCTCACTGTCAGCGACAATGGCATCGGCATTCCGGAGGGGGACATGCCCCGCATTTTCGACCGCTTCTACCGCGTGGACAAGATGCGCTCGCGCGCCGCGGGCGGTACAGGCCTTGGCCTTTCCATCGCCGCCGACACGGCGCGCCGCCGCGGCGGCAGCATCGAGGTCCGCGCCCGCGAGGGCGGCGGCACGGTGTTTACCGTGCGCCTGCCGCGCTGCGAAGAGGGAGGGGATGAGACATGAGAAGACGTCTTTCCCTGACTGCGGCATTAGTCCTCCTGCTTTCGCTTCTCTGCGCCTGCGCGGCCCAGCACGCGCAGGAAATGGACGAAAACGGCTACGAGCTCTATTTTCTCAGCGATCCCAACTCCGCGGGCGGCGGCGACGCCATCCGCACGCAGGAAAAGCGCCTGACGCTCGACGGCGCGATGGAGACCGAAGACTGTGTCCGCGCGCTGATGGAGGCGCTGCTCGCAGGGCCCGACGAGCCGTCGCTCTCGTCGCCCATCCCGGAGGGAACGGTGCTCAAGTCGCTCAAGGTGTCGGGCCGCCGCGCGCAGATCGACTTGAGCGCACAGTATGCGCGCCTGACGGGCATCGACCTGTCGCTCGCTGACTACTGCATCACGCTGACGCTGACGCAGCTGCCGAATGTGAACGCTGTGAGCATCACGGCGGACGGGCGCGAGCTGCCGTACCGCGAGACGCAAGTGCTGCTCTCGGCGGATACGCTGCTTTCCTCGCGTGAGAGTGGCCTGCGGCCGATCACCGTGTCACTTTATTTCCTCGACAGCAAGACAGGCGAGCTGCGCGCCGAGCAGCAGACGCTCGCGCTCTACGAGGGCCAGACGCGCGTGAACGCGCTGCTCGAAGCGCTCGCGCAGGGGCCGGAGGACGATTCGCTCGTCTCGCTCCTGCCGGAGGACTTTGCGGTCATCTCCTCTCGCATCGAAAACGGCGTGTGCTATCTGAATCTCCCGGCTAACGTCTCACTGCCGGAGAACGAGGCGGAGCGCGATTTGATGCTGAGCGCGCTCGAGCAGTCCATTTTGTCGCTCGGCGGCGTGGACGAGGTGCAGTTTTTGATCGAAGGCTCGGCCGAGCCCGACGGCTACCGGTAAAAAAGGCCCCCCGCAGAAATGCGGAGGGCCTTATCATATCTTGCGCTATTTTACGCTCACTCGCGCGCGAGCATCGCCGCGCCGATCACGCCCGCGCGGTAGCCGAGCGTGCAGAGCTCGATGCGCGTGTGCGAGACGGCATAGCGCGAGCCAAACGAACGCTCGCGTACCCTTTCGCGCAGCGGCAGGAGCAGCGCGTCGCCCTGATTTGCTACGCCGCCCGAGAGGGCCAGCACTTCGGGGAAGAAAATGTTGACAAGATTTGTGAGCCCGCAGGTCAGATGCTCGATGTAGTCCTCCACGACCTGCGCGCCCGCCTCGTCGCCGCGCTCCTTGGCGAGAAACGCTGTGCGGCCGTCGACACCGCCCTGCTCCGCGGCAATCGCATGCAGCAGGCTCTCGGGGTGCGCGGCCATGGTGCGCTTCGTGTCGCGGATCAGCGCCGTGGCGGAGGAGTAGGCTTCGAAGCATCCGCGGCTGCCGCAGGTGCACTCTTCGCCGTTTTCCGCGATGACCATGTGGCCGATCTCGCTCGCCGCGCCCGTGTAGCCTGTCAGGAGCTTGCCGCCGAGCACCACGCCCGTGCCGAGCGTGACGACGATGGTGCTCTCCGCGCCGCGGCCGCAGCCGAACAGCGCCTCGCCCAGCGCCGCGGCGTTTGCGTCGTTGCCGAGGTGGATGGGAAGCGCAGTATGCGCGCGCAGCGCGCTTCGCAGGTCGAAGTTCACAAAATTCAGGTTCGCCGCAAAGCGCACGATGCCGCTCGCGTCGTCCACCGTGCCGGGGCAGCCGACGCCCACGCCGCCGACGGTGTCCTCGCCGATAGAGAGCTGCGCGATGACCTGACCGATGCGTCCCGCGACCGCCTCGGGGCCGAGATCGACGCGCGTCGGGATAGAATGCTCCTTTAAGATCTCGCCCTTCGCACTCACGAGTGCGCCCTTGATGTTCGTGCCGCCGAGGTCGATGCCAATATAGTTCATAAAAACGCCCTCCCGGGTGAAATATGTCCTTATTGTATGCCGCGGCGGCGGAAAATGCAAGAGCCCGCTCGCAGGAGAAAAAAGTTTCTTAAAAAAATCATAAGGGTGAAACTTTTTGAGAAATTTCTCGTCTAAGAGAATGTACGGAACGAAAAAAGCTCCGCATAATCAAGATGGAAAGAAGACGATGAAAGGAGAAACAAAATGAACCGCTGGGGACTAATGAGTGCCCTCGCACTTGCCGCCGCGCTGCTGCTCGCAGGCTGCGGAGGCGACTGCGGGCTGAGTGATGACGACAGCGCCGATGAGCCGCAGATCACGCTCGAGCAGATCCGTGCCGCGAATGATCCGCGATCCCTGCTCGAAAAGCACGGCGCTGTGACCGTGACCGTGCAGGAGAGCGACCAGAATGACGCCGTGACGTATACGGCGAAGTTTCAGTACACCCGTGGTGTGGAGGATGTGCTGGCCTGGTATCATTGCCGGTACACCGAAAACAGCATCCATCGTTCCGTTCGCCTCGCTCCACAGAAAACAGCACCAGCGGCAAGAGCGAACTGTGGAGCGAGGCGAACGGAACGATGGATGCTGCGCGTATGGAAAGCGACAGCACCGAGGACCTGAGCCTGAGCATTTACCTTGAGGGAATGTATGAGCAGTACGTTCTCGACATGATCCCCCGATGCCCTGCTTTGGAAGAGGATGTGGAGCAGACGGTCGACAGCTGCAGCGAGCAGGGCGGCGAGCTGCTGCTCTCTGTTACCGCGCGTTATCTGGCTTCCGATGGAGATTATTACACGGTGCACTACCGCGTTGACCCTGCGACGAATGAGGTGCTGGAGGCGTCAGTGACGGACTACATTAAAAAGGAAAGCGGCGAGGTATCCAAGCTGCATACGACGCTCTACCGCTGGAGCTACGACGAGCCCTATCAGGCAGAGCGCAATGTGATGAACGAGGTTCTGTTTTCGACGGACAGCAAGGAGGACGTCTGCGACCTGATGACTTTCTATCCCGTTGAGGAGGAGAACGGCTGGGCGATGACCCTGTATCGCGTGGCACACGGCACGCGCATCCTCTTCCTCGACAGCGTAGACCTCGCGTTTTATGCGGACAGGGAGCTGACCAAGCCCATCGACTTCTACGACGGCATCGACACGAGCGGCGAGAGCGCAACGGTCTATATCGTGCCGCTGGAAGAGAACCATTAAAAAGATTTAGAATGCGGGCGTGAACCCGCACCCAAATAAGGAGGAAACCAAGGTGAAAAACTGGAAGAAAGCAAGCATTGCCGCGCTTTGTGTCGCGGTACTTCTTGCCGGCTGCGGCACGCAGGGCGGCAAGGACGATGGAAACGGCGGCAAGGACGACACGCCGATGGACGTGACGCTCGAAACGCTGCGCGAGGTCAACGCTCCGCGTGTGCTGCTTGCAAAGTACGACGCCGTGACCGTGAACATTCAGGGCACCGACCGGGACGGCGAGGTGGCCTACACCGCAAGATTGCAGTACACGGACGGGGGCGACAGCACGATCCTCATGTCCTCGCACTACAGCTATACCGCCAACAGCGGCCCGGGCGAGGATGAGCTGTGGAGCCAGGGGCGTGGCGGCCTGTATGCCACGCGCATGGCGAGCGACGACACCGCAAGCCTGAACATCTATCCCATTCCGGGCGAGGGGACGGAGTATCTCCTTGACATACTGCCGCAGTGCGCCAATCCCGCCGCCAAAAACGCCGAGGAAACGCTCGACGAGCGCAGCGTGCAGGACGGCGCGGTGCTGCTCTCGACCACCACGCGCTTTGACGATCAGGACGACTACTACTATACCACCCTCTACTACGCCGATCCCGAGACGGGCGAGCTTCTCGCCATGTCCGTGACCGACTATATGGCGGACGGCGAGGGCGGCGCGACGGAGATGGGCACGACGCTCTACAACTGGAGCTACGATGAACCCTACAATCAAGAACCCTACAAGTCAGGCCGCTACCTTCTGAACGATGTCGTGTACGCGACGGACGACACGAGACCCGCCTGCCTGCTGACGGTCTGCCTCCCTGCGGAAGAAGGGGGCGAAGACTGGTGGGTGAATGAATACCATGTGGCGAGGGGGACGTATGTCAACATCTGTTGCCGCAGCGGTTGCACCCTCTACGCGGACGCGGCGCTGACGCAGCCCATCGACGACACCGTGTCCATCGACACAAATGGCGAAGAGATGACGGTCTACGTCGTGCCCGACGTGCCGCTGAACTAAAACGGCATGAACTTAAAAAAGCGGCGGATCAAAAAATCTGCCGCTTTTTTTCAAAAAGGATGAAACATTTTTCGATAAATTCCGTCTAAATAATACAGGAAAGAGGCTCGGTGCGAGAATTAAGGAACTCTTAAATAATTTGTAACCAAATCGCGCCTGATTGTAACGACTTCCTCATAAGATGAGATTATAATGGACCCAAGATTAAAATTGAGGAGAAACTGCGATGGCAAATGACCAGAAGCCCGTCATTTCGGTGCGAAAGCTCCGAAAGGTGTACATGATGGGGCAGGAGCACGTGGTCGCACTGCACAATATTGACCTCGACATCCCGCGGGGCGAGGTGTGCTGCATCTTCGGCACGTCCGGCAGCGGCAAATCGACGCTGCTCAACCAGCTGGCGGGACTCGAAAAGCCCACGCGCGGCGTGGTGCGCATCGGCGGCGTGCCGATCTCACAGCTCAACGAAAATCAGCTCGCCGCCTTCCGGCAGAAGCACATCGGCTTCGTCTTCCAGTCCTACAACCTGCTGCCGGAGCTGACGGCGGCGGAAAACGTGGCCATGCCGCTGATGTTCAAGGGCATCGACCCGGATGTGCGGCTGCTGGAGGCGAAGAAAATGCTCTGCCGCGTGGGCCTCAAGGACCGCATGGACCACTTTCCGAACCAGATGTCCGGCGGACAGCAGCAGCGCGTGGGCATTGCACGCGCGTTCGTCACGCGCCCCGAGGTCGTGTTCGCCGACGAGCCGACCGGCAACCTCGACTCGAAGACGACGAAAGAGGTCATGCACATGATCCGCGGCTTTGCCAAGCGCTTCCACCAGACGATCGTGCTCGTCTCTCACGATCCGGAGATGACCGAGTATGCCGACCGCATCGTCACGCTCATCGACGGCAGGATCGTCAGCAACGTAGAAAATCAGGTCAAGGCGGAGATCGACGCCGCACCTTATATCGAATAACGGAGGAAATCGAACATGAAACGCATCTCAAGATCCCTGCTCTCGCTCTGCCTTGCCCTTGTGCTGTGCGCAGCGCTGCTGCCTGTGAATGTCGCCAAAGCGACGGGCGGAGGCACGACGGCACGGACGGGAACCAGCTTTCTGATCACCGGCTACCGGGCCAGCAGAAGCAGCATTTACACCGGCGATACGGTGGATATCACGGTCTACTTATCCCGCACGGACGGCAGCAACGATTCGATCCGCGTCGTGCGCGGCCTTGACAGCTTTCAGGACGGCACGGCGAGCGCTGTTGCAAGCGGACAGAACGGCGAATATACCGTTACGTTCACCGGCCTGACCTACACCGGCGACAGCGGCAAGCAGCTTGCCTTTACAATTTATTATGAAGGCAACGGCGGCGGCTATCAGGACGGCAACACCGTTCCGGTGCGCGAGTGCGTGCCCTACACCGAGCCGACGCCCGCCCCCGAGCCGACGCCGGAAACGATTCCCGAGCCGCGCGCCGTCTTCAACTCCGACGGCACGAGCACGTCTATTGCCGCGGGCGAGACGAAGACCATCACCGTTTACATCCAGAACGCCGGCACGACCGCCATGCGCGACCCTATCCTGACGCTCAAATCCTCCGGATCGCTTCTCATCATGGGCAGCCAGGACTACATGCTCGACGATATCCGCGCGGGCCGCGACACGGCCGTCACTGTGACGGTCAAGGCGCCCGACAAGATCGAGTCCCAGATGCAGACGATCGACGCGAGCCTGTCGTTCTACTATGACAACGGCACGCAGCTCACCGGCGGCAGCGCCAGCGGCAGCGTGAACGTTCTCTCCACCGTTACCAAGGATACGAAGGACGAGGAGACCATTGCGAGCCCCACGCCCATCGTCATTCTCTCGAAG
>OHUT01000416.1_pt1 | contig 18037 bp, 17 predicted proteins | sample 1579321 | NCBI WGS metagenome assembly OHUT01 (sample SAMEA3882514, study PRJEB24775) | human gut metagenome | biome: human-associated habitat; feature: intestine environment; material: feces | place: Netherlands | collected 2009/2010
CCGGTGAGGGCGGCGGTGTTCAGGGTAGAGCTGCCCTCCGTCACTACGCCGTCCAGTGGGACCTTCTCGCCGGGCTGCACCACGATGATGCTGCCCACGGTCACGTCGTCCGGATCCACCTGCACCAGCTTGCCGTCCTGCTCGATGTTGGCATAATCCGGGCGGATATCCATCAGGGCGGTGATGCTGCGGCGGCTCTTGCCCACGGCGTAGCTCTGGAACAGCTCGCCGATCTGGTAGAAGAGCATAACGGCCACGGCCTCGGCATAGTCGCCGCTCTTTTCATAGATGGCGAGCGCGATGGCGCCGATCGTGGCGACCGCCATCAGGAAGTTTTCGTCGAACACCTGATGGTTGCAGATGCCCTTCCATGCCTTGCGCAGAATGTCGTAGCCGATGGTGACATAGGCGGCGAAGTAGAGCACGGTGGAGACGAGCATCGGCATGGGAATGAATTTCGCGGCGAGGAACAGCACCGCCGCGATCAGGATGCGGCAAAGCATCTTTTTCTGCTTTTTCGTCATAAAGATGACCTCCTTGAAGGGGGAGAATTTGAATTTTGCCTAAGAAAGCGCCCCGGTGCGTTCGTCCGGGGCGTGAGAGGGAGAAGATCTCTTACAGATAGATCTCGCAGTCGTCCTCGACCTTCTTGCAATTCTTGAGGACGGCCTTCATCACGGCCTTGGGGTCCTGACCCTCGGCGAACTCGACGGTCATCTTCTGGGTCATGAAGTTCACGACGGCGTCGGCGACGCCCTCGGTCTTCTTGGTGGCTTCTTCCATGAGGTTGGCGCAGTTGGCGCAGTCGACTTCGATCTGATAGGTCTTTTTCATGGTATGTTTCTCCTTTTCGGCACAAAATATTTAACGATTAAGTGCTTGTTTAATCTTGATGACCGTACTATAATGTCCGCAAAGGCAAAAGTCAAGGGCTGCACGCATGTCTCTTCCGTTCGGGCGAAACAAACTTCCAAACGGGATACGGACGCGCCCGCAGGCCCCAAAAAGAAAGGCGGAACAACGATGAGCGAAGTGCATTTACCCCACCAGCACAGCGACGAGGGCACGATGCGGGAGCTGCAGGAATCGGTGGAGACGATCGGCAGCTTCCAGACCGTGGCGGACGTGTTCAAGCAGCTCTCCGACAGCAGCCGCGTGCGCATTTTCTGGCTGCTGTGCCACTGCGAGGAGTGCGTCATCGACCTCTCCGCGATGGTCGGCATGAGCTCGCCCGCGGTGTCGCACCATTTGAGGCAGCTGCGTGAGAGCGGACTTCTCGTCTCGCGCCGCGTGGGGAAGGAGGTCTACTACCGCGCTGCGGAAAACGAGCAGGCGCAGCTGCTGCACCGCATGATCGAGCGCACGATGGAGATTTCCTGTCCCGAGGAGGAGAGCCGTGCCGCCACCGGCGCGCCGCACCTGCCCCCGCTCGACGCCGAGGTGTACGAGGGCGGCGGCACGAGTGAGCAGATCAAGACCATCCGCGCCGTGCACGACTACCTGACGCAGCACTTAGACAGCCGCACAACGATCGACGAGCTGTCGCGCCGCTTTTTGATGAACCCCTCGACGATGAAGGCGCTCTTCAAGTCCGTCTACGGCAGCTCGCTCGCCTCGCACATTCGCGAGCACCGCATGCAGCACGCGGCAAAGCTGCTGCTCGAGGGCGACGAGAACGTCGCGCAGGTCGCGCGCGCCGTCGGCTACGAGAGCCAGAGCAAGTTTTCCACCGAATTCCACAAGGCCTTCGGCGTCCTGCCGACGGAGTACCGGAAAGCGCAGAAAAAGTGAGTTAGAGGAGGTCGAACGTCCCTGCTTCCCACGGTGTTTCGCGGAAGCCGACGCGCCAGTCGATGTGGTCGACCGCCGCAAAGTGCAGCGACGAGCACGCGGTGTGGAGCTTCCCCTGCGCCGCTTCGCCCACGACGATGGCGACCGGCCCGTCCGCGCCGCCGATGATGCCGACGCAGAAGTCGTTCTGCGCCTCGGGCGCAAAGGAAGCGGTCTCACGTTTGACCTGGCGCGGGCGGTCGTTTTCGACGCAGTCCTCGACGAAGATCGAGTGTTCCGGCGGCTCGGGCGTGAGCGTAAAGCTGATGGCTGTGAAATGCGTCGGATAGTCGAACCGCGGGTCGAGATTCATCCGCTCGCGCGGCAGTTCCTGCGGCTCGACCTCCTGTACGGCGAGCGTATACTCTGTGCCGCGGTAGGAGAAGGCAAACGTATCGCCCGCCTTGTCCGCGCGAAAGCGCGGGCCGGGGACGAGCACCTCGTCCGCCGTCATCGTGACGGCGAGCGACTTGAGCTTCGGCGCGCGCTTCGTGACGAACGGGAATGCCGCGCGGCGGATGCTCCAGCCATACGCGCGGTCAAGGCCGTAGTGCGCCATGGCGGGCTCTGCGTCGGCGCAGAAGCCGGGCTGCTCCGGCAGGAAAATGACGCCGCAGCCGTGGCTCGTGCGGAGCTTCGCACCGTTCAAGGCGAGGCTGGGGGTAAAACCGAGGCTGAGCGGGTGCTCGCGCTCCATCTGTTCGCGTTCGTCGCGCGAGAAGTCGATGGACTCGTCGCTTTCGGGATCGATCCCCCACTTTTCCATAAAGCCGCGCAGCGCGGAAGCCTCCGCGCGCATACAAAAATCAACGACAATGCCCTTTGAACAAACGTAAACCGACGGCGCGAACCAGTCGCGCCCCGCCCACGAAAACCACTTTTGTACAGGCATTTCCCTGCCCGCGCGCTCGCGCCCGTGGTGGCCCCAAAAGCTGCCGTCAAAGTAGACCTTCCAGTCCGTTTTCTGTTCGGGCGCGTCGCCGTTCATTTCGGGATCATAAAAGTCCTCGGTGAATTTGAGCTTGCTGAGATCGAACTCCGCTTGCAGCTTGCGCAGGTATTGCCACGGCCGCTCCATCGGCGTGAGGGAAAAGACTGTGGAGATCTGCGAGAGCACCGCCTTCTGCTCGTCCGTCGGCGGATTCTCGGCAAGGAAGGCGTCGAATTGCGCCTCGTCCCACTGCCACGCCTGCTCGAGCGCCGCACTGTCGCCGGTCGCGAGCAGCAGGCGCAGAAAATCGCTGAAATCGCGCGCGATGACGTGCACGCAGTCCCTGCCGCCGTTCATCGGGCTCACGGCGAAGACCGTTTCGCCAAAACCGCGGACAAAGCAGAAGTGGATGCCGTCCACGCCCGCCCAGCCGAAGATAGAAGCGCCCTTGGGCGTGCAGAAATAGGGATCGTTGTCCTCCCGCCGCATCACGCTGAGAGACGATAAGTCAAGATGCCTGCGCAGAAATTTCTGATAAAACGCCGCCATGGAAAGCCCTCCTTTGGAGTTCAGGTTTTCCATAGCATACCATAAGGGTGCGGAAAAGTCACCGGAATTGCGAAAGCTGTGGATTTTTCGCGCCGGAAGCCGCGCTGCGGCCTTGCCACGCTCTCGCGAACATGATATACTATATTGCTAAACTATCGAGATTCGGGAGGAAACATCCCTTGGAACGCAAAGAAGTCATCGTCAGCGAGCAGGAGCTCGCGCGTCAGAAGGAATTTACGCGCAAGATGCGCGAGATGAACGACCGCCGCACCCGCACGCCGCTCGCGCTGGTCGACACGTTCGGCTGCCAGCAGAACGTGGCAGACGGCGAGGTGCTCATGGGCATGCTGCGCGAGATGGGCTACGAGCTCACGCGCGACGAAAATCAGGCCGACGTCATCCTGCTCAACACCTGCGCCATCCGCGAGCACGCGGAAAAGCGCGTTTACGGCCACTTGGGCCGCCTCAGCCACACGAAGGCCGCCAAGCCGGACCAGATCATCTGCCTCTGCGGCTGCATGGCGCAGCAGAAGGTCGTGGCCGACAAGGTAAAAAATTCCTACCATCACGTCGACCTTGTGCTCGGCCCCCAGGCCGAATGGCGGCTCCCCGAGCTGCTGCACGAGGTATACACGAAGAATAAGCGCGTTTTCTCCATCGAGAACGAGCATGGCCGCATCGCCGAAGACCTCCCCATCGTGCGCGAGGGCGGCGTGCGCGCGTGGGTGAGCATCATGTACGGGTGCAATAACTTCTGCTCGTACTGCATCGTGCCCTATGTCCGCGGCCGCGAGCGCAGCCGCGAGCCGGAGAAGATCATCGAGGAATGCCGCGGCCTCATCGCCGAGGGCTACAAGGAGATCACCCTCCTCGGCCAGAACGTGAACAGCTACGGCAAGGACTTGGGCACCGATTACGACTTTTCAGACCTGCTCGCCGCCATCAACGCCATTCCCGGCGACTATTGGCTCCGCTTTATGTCGAGCCAGCCGAAGGACGCGACCAACAAACTTTTCGACACGATGGCACGCTGCGAGCACGTTGCAAAGCAGCTCCACCTCCCCGTCCAGTCCGGGTGCGACCGCGTTCTGAAAGCGATGAACCGCCCCTATACGCGCGCAAAGTACGAGGAAATGATCGCCTACGCGCGAAGCGTCATGCCAGGCATGGTGCTCACGAGCGACGTCATCATCGGCTTCCCGGGAGAGACCGAGGACGAAGCGATGCAGACTGTCGATCTTGTAGAAAAGACGCAGTTCGACGCGCTCTTCACCTTTATTTTCTCCCCGCGTCCCGGCACGCCGGCGGCGAAGATGGACGACCCCGTCTCGCGCGAGGAAAAGCAGGTCTGGTTTGAAAAGCTCGTCGACGCGCAGAACGCCATCAGCGCGAAAAAGCACGCAGCCTACATCGGCAGGACGGTCAAGGTGCTGGTCGACGGCGAGAGCGACGACGAGGTCTTCCCCCTCGCCGCGCGCACGGAGGGCAACCGCCTCGTGCGCATGAAGGGCGACAAGGCCCTGATCGGCACATTTGCCAAAGCGAAGATCACCGACAGCAACACCTGGGCGCTCTACGGCGAAGCGGTAGAGGAATAAAGAAAAGGGGGCTTTTTGATGAAAGTCGTCATTTTGATGGAAAACAGCACGTGCAGAGACACCGTCGCCTGCGCGCACGGCCTGTCGATGTATATTGAGACCGACAAGCACAAAATTCTTTTCGACATGGGCCCCGACGCGCAGTTTATCGACAATGCCAGGGCGCTCAGCGTCGATTTGACGCAGGTCGACATCGCCTTTTTGTCCCACGCGCACAACGACCACTGCGGCGGCCTCGAAGCGTTCTTGAAGCTGAATGACCGCGCCAAGGTCTATATGCAGAAGGCCGTCTGGGGCCAGTACTACGTCGTCACGCCCAGCAAGTGCGCCTACATCGGCATGGACGCGGTGCTCAAGAATTACGAGGACCGCTTCGTTCTCTGCGATGGCGTGCAGAAGCTTGACGAAGAACTGACGGTTTTCTCCGCCGTTCCGGGCCGCGAGCTGTGGAGCGGCGCGAACGACACGCTGCGCGAGAAGATCGGTGAGGACTATCCGCGCGACACGTTCCGCCACGAGCAGGATCTATTGGTCACGGAAAACGGCAAGACCGCGCTGTTCGCGGGCTGCGCGCACTGCGGCATCGTGAATATCCTGAAAAGCGCCGAGGACGTGCTCGGCAGAGCGCCCGACGCGGTGTTTGCGGGCTTCCACCTCTATAACCCCTCGCTCGGCAAGAGCGAGCCGGACGAGCTGGTCGACGCCGTGGGCGAAAAGCTGCGCGGCGACAAGGTCGCGCACTACTTCACGGGCCACTGCACGGGCAAGGAAGCCTATGAAAGATTGAAACGTAAGCTCGGCGACCGCCTCGGCGAAATGCCCGCGGGCTCCGACTTTACCGTGTAAATTTTAGATTTTAGAGAGAAAGAAAGCGAGGACGAATCATGGCCGAGATCACGCCGATGATGAAGCAGTATTTGGAGATCAAGGAACAGAATAAGGATTCGATCCTCTTTTTCCGCTTGGGCGACTTCTACGAGATGTTCAACGAGGATGCTCAGCTCGCCTCGCGCGAGCTCGATTTGACGCTGACGACCCGCGACCGCGGCAAGGCGGCGGAGGATCAGACGCCGATGTGCGGCATTCCCTATCATTCAAGCGACGCCTACATCGCGCGCCTGATCGCCAAGGGCTACAAGGTCGCCATCTGCGAGCAGACCGAGGACCCTGCGCTCGCCAAGGGCCTTGTCAAGCGCGATATCATCCGCGTCATCACGCCCGGCACGGTCATCGACAGCGCATGCCTCGACGACCGGCGCGGCAACTTCCTCTGCGGCATCTTTTTGGACGGGCAGAACGCCGGCGCGGCCTTCTGCGACATGACGACCGGCCACACGCACGTGACCGCCTTTTCGGGCGACGACCGCGCAGAACACCTGTATAACGAGTTATCCCGTTTCTCCCCCGCCGAGGCGGTGCTGAGCGCGGGTGCTTACGACAACGGTGAGCTGGTCGAATACCTTCGCGATAAGCTGTCCTGCGCGGTCGAGCGCGGCGAGAACCGCTTTGAGCTCAAAGCGTGCGAGAAAGCCATCCGCGCGCAGTTTGGCGAGGAGCGCTTTGCAAGCCTTCCGCGCAACAACCCGGCCGCGTCGCTCGCGCTGGGCGCGCTGCTCTCGTATCTGCACGAGACGCAGAAGACCGACCTTTCCTACATCAAGGATTTAGAATACTACGAGCAGGGCCGCTTCATGGAGCTTGACCTCTCCGCGCGGCGCAATCTGGAGCTGACCGAGACCATCCGCGCCAAGGAAAAGCGCGGGAGCCTCCTCTGGGTGCTCGACAAGACGAAGACCGCCATGGGCGCGCGCAATCTGCGCGCGTGGCTGACGCGCCCGCTGCGCGATGTTGCGGCCATCGAGCGCCGCCTCGGCGCGGTCGAGGCGCTGACGAAGAACACCGTCGCGCGCGAAGAGCTGATTCTATCGCTCTCCGGCATCAGCGACATGGAGCGTCTCATCGGCCGCATTGCCTACGGCACGGCGGGCGGGCGCGACTTTGCGTCGCTGCGCAACTCCATCGAGCGCATCACGGAGGTCAAAGCCCAGCTTACGGCGTTCACGACGGGCAGGCTGCATGAGTTAGACAACGAGCTCGACACGCTCGCCGACGTGGCGCAGAGCATCCGCGACACGCTCATCGACGAGCCGCCGTTTTCCGTGCGTGAGGGCGGCTTCATCCGCAAGGGCTACAATGCCGAAGTCGACCGCCTGCACAAGATTTTGTCGGGCGGCAAGGGGCTTCTCGCCGACATCGAGACGCGCGAGAAGGAGAAGACCGGCATCCGCACGCTGAAGATCGGCTACAACAAGGTCTTCGGCTACTATATCGAGGTCTCGAATTCGTTCAAGGACCTCGTCCCCGACACTTACATCCGCAAGCAGACGCTCGTGAACGGTGAGCGCTACATCACCGAGGAACTTAAAAACCTTGAGCAGGAGATTCTGACCGCGGGAGATCGCGACAAGGCGCTCGAATTTGAAATTTTCACTGCCCTGCGCGAATCCGTCACCGCCGAGAGCGTGCGCATCCAGCGCGCGGCGGGGCTCATCGCCGAGCTCGACACGCTCTGCTCGCTCGCGTCCGTCGCGGTGAACAACAACTATTGCCGTCCGAGCGTGGACGACAGCGGCGTCATCGAAATTCACGACGGCCGCCACCCCGTCGTCGAGCGCGTGCTCAAGGACGCGCTCTTCGTCCCGAACGACACCTATATGGGCGAGCGCGAGGACCGCGCCGCCATCATCACCGGCCCCAACATGGCCGGTAAGTCGACCTACATGCGTCAGGTCGCGCTCATCACGCTCATGGCGCAGATCGGCTCGTTCGTGCCCGCCAAGAGCGCGCGCATCGGCGTGGTCGACCGCATCTTCACGCGCATCGGCGCGAGTGACGACCTCGCCGGCGGCCAGTCGACCTTCATGGTCGAGATGACCGAGGTGAGCGAGATACTGCATCAGGCAACGCCACGCTCGCTGCTCATTCTCGACGAGATCGGCCGCGGCACGTCGACGTTCGACGGCATGAGCATCGCCCGCGCGGTGCTCGAATTCTGCGCCGACCCGAAACGCTTAGGTGCCAAGACGCTGTTCGCCACGCACTATCACGAGCTCACGGAGCTTGAGGGCATTCTTCCCGGCGTGAAGAATTACAGCATTTCCATCAAAAAGCGCGGCGACGAGCTCATCTTCCTGCGCAAGATCGTCCCCGGCGGGGCAGACCGCAGCTACGGCATCGAGGTCGCAAAGTTAGCGGGACTTCCGAACGAGGTCGTCAAGCGCGCGAACGTCATCTTAAAAGAGCTGGAGCAGGGCGGCGCGTATCAGGCAAAGCCCCGCGAGGAGACCGAGCAGGTCAGTCTCGACGCGATCGGCGAGGCTGAGGCGCTCGCGGCCATCCGCCGCGCCCAGCCGGACACGATGTCCCCCATCGAGGCGATGCAGCTCCTCTACGAGCTCAAGCAGAAGCTTTCGTAATTTCCCCGGAAAAGAGGTCTCCCCATGGCAAAAAAGAAAACCGCCTCCGGCGGCATGAACCGCACCGAGCGCGTCGCCGGAACGATCTTCTTCCTCGTCTATCTTCTGGTGATGCCGCTTTTGGCAACAAGAATATTCGACCTTCTGGAGGTCGTGCTCGACACCACCATCAACGATTCCCTGCGCAATGTGCTCTATTACTACACGCTCTTCGCCGTCACAGTGCTGCTGTTCCACTCGTATCTGGCGCACACATCGGGCCGGTTTTTAGACAACCTGAACCGCTCGCTTTCAACGCTTTTATTGGGACTTCTCGTCTTCTACGGCGCGAACGAGCTCATATTCCGCGTGTGCAACGTGCTTTTTAACAGCCGCACGAACTTAAACGACATGACCATCGCCGCGCAGGTGGCCTCCGCCCCGCGCATGACGACGCTGATCGTCGTGCTGCTCGCGCCGTTTGTGGAGGAGGTGCTCTTCCGCGGCCTCGTGTTCGGGTGTCTCAAAGAAAAGAGCAGAATATTCGCCTATATCCTCTCCTGCGCGCTGTTCGCGTTTTTACACGTGTGGACGGCGGCGGTGTCCAACTGGGACTTAGGCTATCTCATTTTGATGCTGCAATACCTTGTGCCCGGCCTTGTGTTCGCCTGGGCGTATGAGCATTCGGGCACGCTGTGGACGTCGATCCTGCTCCACATGCTCGTCAATGCCCTTTCCCTTTTCACCATCGCTTCCTAAAAGGAGGAAATCAATGCCCCATATTCAGCAATTATCGCCGCATGTCGCCGACCTCATCGCCGCGGGCGAGGTGGTCGAGCGCCCTGCGAGCGTTGTCAAGGAGCTGCTGGAAAACGCCATTGACGCCGGCGCGCAGAGCGTGACGGTGGAGATGAAAAACGGCGGCATGACCTATCTTCGCGTCAGCGATGACGGCTGCGGCATCGCGCCAAGCGAGCTGCCGACGGCTTTTCTGCGCCACGCGACGAGCAAGCTGCGCACGGCGGAGGATTTGGCCGCCATCGGCACGCTGGGCTTTCGCGGCGAGGCGCTCGCGGCGATCTCTTCCGTTTCTCGGCTCGACATTTTCTCGCGCGAGCGCGGCGCGCTCAGCGGAGCAAAGCTCCACCTGGAGGGCGGCGTCCCCGGCACGGTCGAGGATGCGGGCTGCCCCGAAGGCACGAGCATCATCGTGCGCGACCTCTTCTACAACACGCCCGCGCGCTTAAAGTTTATGAAGCGCGACAGCGCGGAGGCCACGGCCATCGCGGGCCTTGTCGCCCACCTTGCGCTCTCGCATCCGGAGGTGTCGTTCAAGCTCATCAAGGACGGCACGCAGACGCTTTTGACCCCCGGCGACGGCGCGCTGCGCTCCGCCATTTACGCCTCTCTCGGGCGTGAGTTCACGCTCTCGCTCCTTGAGGTCAAGGGCGCGGACGGCGACATGGGCGTCACGGGCTTTGTGACCTCGCCCATCGCCTCGCGCGGCACGCGCGGCATGCAGACGTTTTTCGTCAACGGGCGGCTCGTCAAATCCCAGCTTCTCACCGCCGCGCTCGAAGAAGCGTACTCCAACCGCATGATGAAGGGCAAGTTCCCCGGCTGCGTGCTGCTCGTCGAGCTGCCGCGCGACATGGTGGATGTGAACGTCCACCCCGCCAAGACCATCGTGAAGTTCGTGGGCGAAAAGCGCGTGTTTGATCTCGTTTACCACGCGGTCATGGCCGCGCTCGACAAGCGCGAGGAGGCCGAGCGCCCCCAGCCGAAGCCCGCGTCTCAAGTACAGAATCCGCGCGGCGATTTCTTCGCCAACATGACCTCGCAGCAGTACCGCGAGAGCCGGAAGACGGCGGAAAAGCCCGCCTATACACCTGCCAGTGCGCGTCCCGTGTCCGCGCCGCAGAGCGCGCCGGTGAAGCCCGCGCCCGCCCCGCAGTGGCAGACGAGAGTGCCCGCCATCGACACGCAGAGCGACGGCAAAGCGGCGCTTTCCGACTATGTGCGCCATGAAACGCCCGCGTCCGCGCCAGTACTGCCAGCACAGCAGTCACAGCCTGTGGAAAAGTCTGTCCATTCTGTGGAAAACCATGACGACGAGGTCGTCACGCTGCCGATGCCGGAGGAAGACGCCCGCCCCGTCGTGACCGGCCCGATCATCGGACCGGCGGCGGAGACTGCGGCAGAGCCCGAGCCGGAAGCGCCCGCCGTCCCCGTGTTTTCCCCTGCGAAGCAGGAAGAGCCCGAGATCGAGCAGACGACGTTCGTTCCCCCGTCCGCCGCGCCGTGGCGCATCGCGGGCGAGGTGCTCGACACCTACATCGTCTGCGAGGACGAGGATAAAAACGTCTGGCTCATCGACAAGCACGCCGCGCACGAGCGCGTGAATTTCGACCGCATGAAGGCCAACCAGGAGCCACTGATGTGCCAGGCCCTGCTCGCTCCCCTCGTGGCGGAGTTCGCCGCCGAGGAATACAGCGCGCTTGCGGCGAATTTGGAGCTTTTGCGCGAATTCGGCTTTGAGTGCGAGGAGTTCGGCGGCGGGAGCCTGATCCTGCGCGCCATCCCCGCCGATATCGACAGCGGCGACGCCATCCCCGCGCTCGAAGAGCTCGCCGACAAGCTCGTCACCGCCCACACCGTCGACCCCGCCGCCGCGCGCGACGCGCTGCTGCACACGATGGCCTGCAAGGCGGCCATCAAGGGTGGATGGAAGAGCGATTTAAGCGAGCTGCGCGTGCTCGTCGACAAGGTGCAGAGCGGCGAGGTGCAGTTCTGCCCGCACGGACGGCCCGTGAAAGCCAAGCTCACGAAGTACGAGCTGGAAAAAATGTTCAAGCGCGCGTGAGCGCAGGAGGGAGAAGATGAAACTCGTATGCGTCGTCGGCCCGACGGGCTGCGGCAAAACGTGGCTCGGCGTCGAGCTTGCGAAAATGCTCGGCGGCGAGGTCGTCTCCTGCGACTCGATGCAGATCTACCGCGGCATGGCCATCGGTACCGCCGCGCCGACGGCGGAGGAGATGCAGGGCATTCCGCATCACATGGTCGGCGTCGCCGACCCGCGGGAAAACTATTCCGTTGCCCGCTATGCGGACGACGCGGCGAAGTGCGTCGACGATATCCTCTCGCGCGGGAAGCAGCCCGTCATCGTCGGCGGCACGGGGCTTTACCTCAATGCCCTGCTCGCCGGTCACGGCTTCGCCGGCGGTGACAAGGACGGCAGATACCGCGCGGAGTTGGAATCCCGCTGGGACAAGGAGGGCAGCGAGGCGATGTTCGTCGAGCTCCGACGCATCGACCCCGAGACCGCCGGAAATCTCCATTTGAACGACAAAAAGCGCATCCTCCGCGCGCTCGAGGTCTACTACGAGACCGGCAAGACCATGGCGCAGCACAACGCGGAGACGAAACTCATCCCCCCGCGCTACGATTCCGTGCGCATCGGCCTTGCCTATGCGGATCGGGACGACATGAAGCGCGCCATCGACCTCCGCGTCGACAAAATGGTCGAGGCGGGGCTTTTCGACGAGGTCAGAGCGCTGCTCGATTCCGGACTACCCCGCGACGTGACGGCCATGCAGGCCATCGGGTATAAGGAGGCGCTTGCCTACTTGGACGGCGAGGCCGCGCGCGAGGAGGCCATCGACGAGATCAAGCTCCGCTCCCGCCAGTATGCCAAGCGCCAGCTCACGTGGCTGCGGCGCGACCCCGGCATCCACTGGTTTTATTGGAAAAAAACGAGGATTCTCCCCGATTGCCTCGCTTTTTCGACAGAAATTCTCCATACCTATGGCGTATCCTGACTTTAACGCGGACAAGCCGTCCGCAAAAAAGAAAGGAAAGAAAAGCCATGAAAAAAATCGCAAACCTTCAGGACCTATTTCTCCTCTCTGCGCGCCGCAATCGCACGAGCGTGACGGTATTTCTCGTCAACGGCTTCCAGATGCGCGGCGTCATCACGGGCTTTGACAGCTTTGTCGTCATCTTGGAGAGCGACGGCAAGCAGCAGATGCTCTACAAGCACGCGATCTCAACGATCGTGCCCATCGCGGTCATCGACCTCAAAGGCGCGGAGGAAAGCGAGGAGTAAGCACGCCTGATCCGGGAGTGTGCCATGAAATCTACATCCGTTTCCACAAAGATCATCACGATCCTGCTCCTTTTGGCGGTCATCGGGTATTTCGCCGTGCAGGGCTACAACTACTTTGTCAGCCCCGAGACGACGACGCTCGTCTACCGCTATCACAGCGAGCGGTCCATTGCCCTGCGGGGCTACGTGGTGCGCGACGAGCAGGTCGTGGACTGCAATGAAACGCTCATCGAGCTCAAGCACGCCGAGGGCGAGCGCGTGGGCCAGGGCGACACCATCGCCTCCGTCTACCGCTCGGCCGACGCGCTGAACGCCACGCAGCAGCTCGAGACACTGCGCGCGCAGAAAGAGCAGCTTGAGTACGCCAAGAGCGCCTCGAGCGACGCGGCCACCGCGCTGCGTCTGGATACCGACATCCGCGAGCAGATCATCTCCGTGCGCGCGGCCTACGAGTCGGGCGCGTACAGCTCGCTCGACATGCTGATCCCCCAGCTCAAAACGACGGTCTTGAAGCGCGAATACGCCTACAACGGCAGCGATGACTTAACGGCGAAGCTCGACGAGCTGAACGCGCAGATCACCGCGCTCTCGGGCGAGGCGAGCGGCGGCACGACGCGCATCACAGCGCCCGTGTCGGGGACTTACAGCGCCGTGGCCGACGGGTACGAGAGCGTGCTGACGCCGGAGGTCCTTGAGACGATGACGCCCTCGCAGCTTTCGTCCGCCGCGCCGCAGAGCGTTTCGACCACGGTGGGCAAGCTCATTCAGGGCAGCGCGTGGTACTTCGCCGCGAACGTGAACGAGGAGGACGCCGCGTCCCTGAAGGAGAACAGCAGGCTGACGCTCCGCATGGCGTCGGGCGTCGGCTTTGACCTGCCCGTCACGCTCACGCGCATCAGCGCCGTGGAGAACGGCAAATGCCTGATCGTGCTCAAGAGCACGCGGTACTTATCCTACATGACGCTGCTGCGCGAGCAGAACGCCGAGCTCATCATCAGCGCGTACGACGGCCTGCGCGTGCCGAAAAACGCGCTGCGCGTGGATGAAAACGGCGTGTCAGGCGTTTACTGCCTCGTCGGGCGCGTGGCGTACTTCAAGCCTGTGAGCATCGTCTATCAGGGCAGCGACTACTGTCTGGTGGAGCCCGGCACGATCGAAGCCGCCACGGAGAGCCAAAAGTCCCTTTACACCCTGCGCCCGAACGATGAGGTCATCGTTTCGGCAGGGGAGCTATATAACGGAAAGGTCGTAGATTAGAAATGAGCATTGCTGAAAACATCGCGCGCGTACGCGCAAACATTGCCGCGGCCGCCAAAGAGGCGGGCCGCGACGTAAGCGAAATTACCCTCGTCGGCGCGAGCAAGATGAACGACGCGGACGCCTGCCGTCAGGCCATCGCCGCGGGCATCGACGTGCTGGGCGAGAACCGCGAGCAGGAGATGACGAAAAAGCTCGCCGAGCACGCCTATGACGGCGCGCCCCTGCACTTTATCGGCCACCTCCAGCGCAACAAGGTGAAAAATGTCGTTGGCAAGGTCGCGATGATCGAATCGGTCGGCTCGCTCGAGCTGCTCTCTGCCATCGACAAGCAGGCCGAGAAGCTGGGCATCGTGCAGGATATCCTGCTTGAGGTGAATATCGGCGGCGAGGAGGCCAAGAGCGGCTTTGCGCCCGAGAGCCTGGAGCAGGCGGCGGAAGAGGCCAAAAAGTGCGCAAATGTCCGCGTGCGCGGCCTCATGTGTATCCCGCCGGTCGCCGAGGGCGAGCACGGCAGCCTGCCCTACTTTGAAAAAGTTCATGCACTTTTTGTTGACATCAATGCCAAGTTGTATGATAATACACTTGATATACTGTCAATGGGCATGAGCGGAGACTACGAGGACGCGGTGCGCGCAGGCGCGACGATGGTGCGCGTCGGCACGGCGATCTTCGGCGCCCGCAATTATACGATTTGATCGAGGAGGTCTTGATACCATGGGTATTTTGGATGATCTGAAAAAGTGGGCTCACCCCTACGAGGATGAGGATGAGGAATATGAAGATGATTTCCCCGATCTGAGAGACCGCGGCGACACGGGAGCCTTTGCCGACCGTCGCAGCGCCGAGCGCAAGGCGGAGGACCGCCGCAACAAGGTCGTGAACATCAACGCGACCACGCAGCTCAAGGTCGTGCTCGTCAAGCCCGAGCGCTTTGAAAACGCGAGCGAGATCGCCGACCATCTGAAGGAAAAGCGCACGGTGGTCATCAACCTTGAGTCCACGAACAAGGACATTGCAAGAAGACTGATCGACTTCCTCTCCGGCGTGGCCTACGCGGGCGAGGGCAAGATCAAAAAGGTCGCGGCCAACACGTACATCATCACGCCCTATCATGTGGATATCATGGGCGATCTGATCGACGAGCTGGAAAATAACGGCCTCTACCTGTAAAGAAACGGAGAGTGGGATAGCATGCTGACACCGCAGGAAGTTTCCGGCCGCGCTTTCAGCAAAGCGGCCTTCGGTGGATATAATATGGCGATGGTCGACGAGTTTCTCGACGAGCTGACCGACGATTATACCTCGCTCTATAAAGAAAACGCCGCCCTCAAGGCCAAGCTCAAGGTGCTGCTCGACAAGGTGGAGGAGTACCGCGCGACGGAGGATTCCATGCGCGCCGCCCTCCTGACCGCCCAGCGCATGGCCAACACCATGGTCGAAGAGGCCGAGGAGAAGAAAAAGGCCATGCTCGCCGGCGCGGAGGACGAAGCCCGCGCCAAGATCGGCGCGCTGCAGAGCGATGTCGAGCTCGAGCAGCGCCGATTGAACGCGGCCAAGGCCGCGACGGCGGAATTTTTGCAGAAGACGCGCGAGCTTGCGCAGGCGCAGCTTGCGCTCATCGAGCGCGCGCCCGACCTGACGCCCGAGGAGATCGTGGGCGGCGAAAAGACCGAGCAGAAGACCGAGGCCGACGTGAACGCCATCGAGGAAAATATCCTCGCGTCCTTCCGCCCCGCGGCGGAGGAGGCCGCGCCCGAAAAGGCGCAGGAGACCGCTCCGGCAGAGGAGCAGAGCGCGCCGAAGGCTGAGGAGCCCAAGGCAGAGCCGCTCGAGCCGGACGACAGCCCGTTTGTGGAAACGGCCAGCCATGCCATCCGTCTGGATGATCTCAAGTTCGGCCGCAACTATCACGGAGAAGAGTAACAGCAAAAGGGCGGTTTTGGCCGCCCTTTTATTTTTTCTTTGGCCGCAGCGCGGCGAAAAGGAGACGACATGAACAAAAAACCCATCATCGCCTTTCTCTACGACTTTGACAAGACCCTCTGCACGACCGACATGCAGGACTATACGTTCATCCCCTCGCTCGGCTACACGCCCGGCGAGTTCTGGAGCATCGCGAATTCCTTCGGCTTTGAGAACCGCATGGACGGCCTGCTCGCCTACATGTACACGATGATCGAGGAGTGCCGCAAAAAGGGCATCCGCCTGGACCGCGACTACCTCGTCTCCTGCGGGCATGCGATCGAGCTGTTCCCCGGCGTGCAGGACTGGTTCTCGCGCATCAACGCCTTCGGCGAAACGCTGGGCGTGGAGATCGAGCACTACGTGCTCTCCTCCGGCCTGCGTGAGATCATCGAGGGCAGCGGCGTGAGCCACGAATTTAAGGAAATTTACGCCTGTGAGTTTTTCTACAACGAAGAGGGCCTCGCCTCGTGGCCGAAGCTCGACGTCAACTTCACAAACAAGACCCAGTTTGTCTACCGCATCAACAAGGGAATACTCGACGTCGCGAAGGATAAGGAGCTCAACGCTTCGATGCCCGACGACTCCAAGCGCATCCCGTTCACGAACATGATCTACATCGGCGACGGCCTTTCCGACGTGCCGTGCATGAAGATGATGCGCGCCTACGGCGGGCAGGCGGTGGCCGTGTATCAGGACAGCAACCGCGCGGGCGTGGAGGACCTGCTCGCCAAGGGGCGCGTGGACTTCATCTTCCCCGCGGACTACCGCGACGGGACGCTCTTTGACGAGACGATGAAAAATATCGTCCGCAAGATCGCCATCGCCGACGCGCTGGCCGAGGAAAACCAGCAGCAGCTCCGCTCGCTCGGCCGGAGCGAGGTGCCGCAGCAGGTGGGGCTGTTCTGATGGTCAATTTGCGCTGCCCCGTCTGCGCTGGGGCGCTTGAAAAACGCGCGGGGGCCTATCTCTGCCCGAAAAACCACAGCTTTGACATCGCCAAGAGCGGATACGTCAACCTCCTGCTCAACTCCTCGCAGGGCCACCACGGGGATGACAAGCTCATGGTACGCGCCCGCCGCGACTTTTTGGACAAGGGCTATTACGACCGCTTCATCGCCGCCGTTGCGGACGCCGCGGCGGAGTTCACGCCGCCGGAGGCGACGGTCCTCGACGCAGGCTGCGGCGAGGGGATTTATTCTCTTGCCGTTCTGCGCGCCATCGAAAAAGCGGGCAAGCACGGCGAGCTTTTAGGCGTCGACATTTCGAAGACCGCGCTCCAGTACGCATCGAAGCGCTCGCCGGACTTCACGCTCTGTGTCGCCTCGTGCGCGCACCTGCCGGTCGAAGGGATTTATTCTCTTGCCGTTCTGCGCACCTGCCGGTCGAAGACGGCAGCGTCGACGTGGTGCTCAATATCTTCTCCCCTTTCGTGCCGGAGGAATTTGCGCGCGTGCTGAAGCCGGGCGGCTATCTTCTGCGCGCCTATCCCCTGCGCGAGCATCTGTGGGAGCTCAAAGCGCTCATCTACGACACGCCGCGCGACAACCCGCCCACGCCGCTCGAGACTGAGGGCTTCACGCTCGTCGAAACGCGCGAAGTGCGCGATATCATTCATTTATCCTGTAATGAGGATAATACAGGCAATTATCCTTGCTTGGCAATAATAGAAGCGGTTGCGCTGCCGAATCAAACTCCAGGGCCCCTCGTCCACAGCCTGCGATCCTCTGCCTCCATCTCGCAGGCCGCGGTTCCCGATTCGTTGGCAGCTGCTCCCCTCCACCGCTTGCGTCGCATGCAACTTTGTTCTATGTGTTCTATAACAAATATGGTATTATGCAATTGTTATATTAGACATAGAACAGGAGGTAGCATGATCATCCGCGTAGACCAAGCGTCGCCGGACCCCGTCTATCAGCAAATTCGAGACCAGATCGTCGCATCCATCGCGCACGGCGAACTGCTTCCTGCCGACAGACTGCCCAGCGTGCGCACCCTCGCAAGCGACTTAGGAGTCAACCTGCACACCGTGAACAAAGCCTACGCCGTCTTACGAGACGAAGGCTACCTCGTCATGCGCGGCCGTTCTGGAGCGGTCATTGCCGATTTCCGACATGCCGCAACACCCGAACGCATTGCGGCAAATGCGGCGAAGCTCGAGGAAAGCCTCCGGCAGCTCGCTTTGGAGCATCGTGCCCAAGGAGGTACCGAGCAAACATTTCTCGAGGCGGCACAGACTCAGGCAAAACGCGTATTCACAGAACAGAGCCCAGATGGAGCAAAACGCAACGTACGTGTGCTCGGCCTTGACGAAGAAGACCGCCCGCTCACGAAAAAGCCCGCCAGC
>OHUT01000418.1_pt1 | contig 17964 bp, 10 predicted proteins | sample 1579321 | NCBI WGS metagenome assembly OHUT01 (sample SAMEA3882514, study PRJEB24775) | human gut metagenome | biome: human-associated habitat; feature: intestine environment; material: feces | place: Netherlands | collected 2009/2010
TCGGTGACATCTCCCACGCAGATGATGGTATCGCCTTCCTGCCAGCCTGCTGCATTGAGAGATTCCATCAATCCTTGATAGTTTCCATGGATATCTCCCGCCACGAAGATTTCGCTCATCCTCATCTCCCCTTCTCGTTTTCTCTTAAAGCATCATGAGCAGCCGTTCCATTTCATTGTTGTCCTTATAGGAGAAAATAACCATATTCCGGCGGTCGCGCTCCTGCTCTTCTTCGGGATACCAGTCTTCGGTATAGTCATCACCGAGAAGTTTCTTGGCAATGTCTTCAATCGAGAATCCGATTCGAGGTTCCTTGTTTTCATCAAAAGCCCTCTGCGCTTCCTCAAATCTCGTATCGAGCTTTTCCTTTTCCAACTCCACACCGGATTCATCCACTCCGAAGAATGTCATTTCCCACAACACACGGGACAGGCAAAACTCAAGGCCGTAGATGTAGATACTAGATGGTGCAAGTTTCCAGCTAAGAATCTCGTCCCAAGCACTGAGCTCAAAAGCATATTTCGTGGGAAGGTCCTGCTTCATCACTGTATTCTCAATTTCGTCCGTGCTCATAAAGGTCAGCATCTCGTCGCTAATAGGCTCAGACTTTTTCGTGTGCTTTTCTCTCCATTTACGGAGGTCTCTCACTTCGATACAGACAGTGTCATCGCCTTCATCGCCAAATCCCTTGCAAACCACAATGATGCTTTGCTCATCCGGGTTTACTGCTTTTGGCGTGACGGTCTCCATTCTGGCAAATGCTCTATCGACTTCCTTAACTGCTGCCGCCTGTTCCTCGTTATCGGAATACATGGCAGCAAATTCTTTCGCCAGCTTGTTTTTATCGCAATGCATAAATGCTTCATAAGTGTTCTTGAAATCAGTCTTTACCATATTATTTTTCTTTCTTCGCTTTCTGTTCTTTGATGATGGTCACCTTGACTTTGGCTGCCAGCTTTTTCTTGACCGCCTCATATTCTTTCTCAGTGCCCTTGAATGTGATTTTGTTACCGCCGCTGAGCATGAGCTCTTCATCTGTAATGTCGGAACTGATAGGACCGTTCTCTTCACCAAGGACTTTTCCCTTTACAGTGCCAAGCATTTGCTTGAGCTTGTCTTTCGGAAGCATCCGCCCGTCATGAATCAGATATTCCGGTTCAAGTTCGGTTTTGATACGAGGATTGTATTTTGAGATTCTGCGACTTTGCCGGAAACGGATAACACGTTGAATAAACTCAAACAAGCTATCGCCGCCAACACCGTGAGCTGCACCAAGGAAAGCAGCAGCACAGAGTATTGCGCAATAGGCCACGGTACTTTGTACATCCCATCCCAAATCATGCCATCCATAAATGAAAATTCCCAAGAACGGTAGTGCCAGGATGATACCTTCAACGAAGTTTCGAGTTTTGAATTGTCCGTTCAACACATACCCGGTATCAAACGAGTTTTTGGGGATTTGATAAATATTTGGCTTCTGCTCTTCTTTACTCATACTTCTTCCCCCTTTTGCCGAGCCAATACAAGCATTGCGGCGCAGCAATTACGATATAGCTGCATCAGCATATTCTGGTCTTCCTTTTCTTTTCTGGACAATAATCCAATAGCGCTGATGTTTGCTACTGCACCGTTTTTATAGACATCCATTGAAAGCAAAACCGGCTCGCTTTTCATTGCCTGCATCTGACTGCACATATCAGATAAATCACTTTCAAAGAACGCAGAGACCGTCAGTTTGACGCATGGCCCATTTATACTGCACGTAACAAAAATTTCTGTGTCATTTATTGTCGTATGAAACATTCCCGACCGCATATTCGCACACCTACTCACAAAAAATCACCTCGTCACCACTTAATAAATTCATTTTCAACAAGAGTCATCATTGGCCTGCAATTTTTGCAGTTGCTCACCACGCGCCGCGAGAAGGCTGATGACAATGCGCGGTATCCGGCCACTCGCCAGAAAAAGTAAGTGGCCGGGTTTCAGTTACGCCTTATGGCAAGCGCCCCAAACGTAGTTGCGCTTATCGTCGTAACCGTAGACAAGCAGCGTCACGCGGTCGCCGCGAGTCAGCAGTTCATCGGAAGCGGTACGAGCAACGCGAGCCTGAATGTTGCCGACATCCACAATCAGGCGGTAGTAGTTGTCCTGAACGGAAGTCACGGTAGCACCGTAAGCGCCGTTGCGAGCCAGGCTGTGGATGTTCATTGCGGGATTAGCGCGGCGTTCCAGGATAGCGCGGTTCATGCGCATGCTGACAGTGCCATTTTCGTTATCCACGTTCAGGTCTTCGATGACCACGGGAATGCCTTCACCGACATGGAACTTCTTGGATACATCGTCGATATACTCGTAAGCAGACAGAGCACCAGCACCGATACTGGTCTCAACGCCCAGAGCTTCAGCGATGACGTAATCCGGACCACTAGACAGAATAGAAGCGATAGCGCGGGAGCCGTTCTGAACATCCGCATTACGACCAAAGAAGTGACGGTTGCGCTGGAGCTGCATAGCGTCCTGACGAGAGCCAGCGAATACGACCTCTCCATCCTCAGACTTGGCTTCCATGTACGGGCAGAAGTTGATGATAGCGCCATTCATCAGCTTTGCCTTACGCAGATAACGGCGCTGCCGGGTAGTCGCATCGTTCTCCTCAATGCCCTTCATCAGACTGAAGTAGAAGAAGTCCTCTGCCGGAATCATGACGCGCAGCGTGCCACGGCTCACTTCAACGACAGCGCTGCCATTCTGAACCGGGCGAACGCCAAAGACCTTGCCCTGCAGGAAGCGTCGAGGACCATGCTTGTTGTCAGCAACGCAGCGGCGCATCTCAGCCAGGTCACGAGCGCGGCGGTCTTCGGGCATATCGACATGCAGCATATCGTTGCCGTCATCAATGAAAGCACCAATCGCCAAGTCATCATCATTGAAGCGGCGAGTCGCACGAGGAACCTCATTGACTTCTTCGTCAACGCACTCATCGGCGGGAGCTGCTTCGGTAGCCTCTTTCGCTTCCTGCGGTTCAGATACCGGCGCGGCGTTTACATTTTCTTCAGGTGCAGCAGCGACAGCAGCTTCATTGGTTTCAACGGCAGTGGGATTCAGCATTTCATTTTCGTTCATGGTATTTGTCTCCTTTGTATTAAAAAAGAAATATGAGATTATCGACATTTGTCGCTGCCCGGTAGCAGGATTCGGGCACTGTCCACCACACGCCGCGCGGAGGCTGTCGATTTGTGTGGTTCCTGACCCGCATGGAGCGAATCAGGGAAAAAGAAAAACCCCGGTCACACAATCAGTAACCAGGGGTTAAGGAACAAACTATTTATTTTTTGAATGCGTTTTTCTTTTTGGGAGCAGGTTCATCCGTAGCCAGCAAATCTTTCTTGGACAAACGCGGTTTCATGCGCTCTTCGGAACGCTTCTGCGTAATATCTTTATTGATTTCTTTCTGGCGCTGGATATCACCGAACGACGATTCACGGGATTCAATTGCGTCGTGTTTCCGGGCATTGGGATAAAGGTCTGCGGTTTTCGGAAGTTCTGCCCATTTGGTGGGGACAAAATGCGGGTCATTGAACAGAGGATGATGAATAAATCCGAAGCGCTTGGCTTCCAACATGTTCTGGCCATTCGTCATAATCAAAATCTGTTCCTTGTCCAAATGCTGAACTTCATCAGGGTTCACAAGATTGCGTTTGCCGTCGCCTTCACTGAGCGAATACCCTTGCATCACGCCGCGATTTCCGGCAGAGGAAGCACGAGTATCGCTGACGCTCTTGGCGCGAATCGTAACAATGCCGCTCTTATCGGAAATATATTCGGCTGTATACTTATCATTACAGCCCAAAACCAGCATCGTATTGCAGCAGCCGATGATAGTTTCGGCGTTTTCCTCGCCGTACAACTGAGTCAACTGCGACAAACTCTGCAAAATGAGGGAAACTGCAATCTTACGAGAGCGTGCAGTAGCAATCGTCTTTTCAAAGTTCGGCCAGACGCCAGTGTTTGCCAACTCGTCCGCAATAACGTTGACCGGGATGCGTCCTTCACCACCAACTGCATCGAAAGCTTCTTTCAGGTCTTTGAACAGGAAGCTCAAAAGCAGAGAGGAAAGCAGCTGCATAGAAGCGTTATCATCGGAAATGATAAGGAACAATGCGGTTTTTTCCGCGCCAAGATTTGCCAGGCGAATGTCATCGTTACTGATAACGCGGCGAACCTTGTAGGTCATGAACAGCTGGAGTCGAGTATTCAAGCCGCCAACAATGTTGGGTTGTACGCGCTCACCCATACCCTTAAACACTGCCCATGCAGATGCGGCCGGATGGCTCGGCGGTACATGCGTGAAGTTTGCTTCCCATTTATCCAGGTCGTTGTGAAGCAGAGCGTCATAGATATCGGAGATGTTACAGGTCGGAGCATCTTCTTCCCATTCAGAAAGCTTCCTATCCCCTTCCTCATCACCGTAGAACGAATGAGCAAGGTATTCGACAACCCGGCGTCTATCCACCATTGCGGATTCCGGATTCTTTACAATCTCAATCAGAGATTGCTCATCTTCCTGAGTGATATACGGCAGCTGAGTCAAAAGCTCTTTTGCATGGCGCTCATAAATCTCAATCAAGCTCTTTTCACGGATATACGCACAACAGGAAACAGCAACGCGGAACAAGTTTTCTTCCGAGCTTTCCCAGAACGGGTCACCCTTACTGTTTGCACCGCCTCCCGTGTTAGCAATAACGGTCTTACAAAAGGTAATCACACGCTGGTCATCAATGTTACCAGTAATCGGGTCATAGATTTCCTGAACACAATCCCATGCATTAGAAAGGTCCAGATTGATAAGGTTAAAGACCTTGACCTTATAACCACGGGACTCCAAAAGTTTACGCATATCGTTGTGAATTTCGCCTTTCGGGTCAGTGACTACAACCGATTCGCCACGCACAATAGATTGGAATACCGCCGTTCTGACATAGCCAAAAGACTTACCTGAACCCGGAGGTCCGATAAGGATAAGGTTTCGGTTGCCGGTAGGTTCAAAAGGAAGCGCGATGACTTCCTCACCGTCTTGCGTGAACTGTCCAAGAATCGTACCCGTTACGTTTTCGACAGGACCAACCTCATAGACTTTTTTGGCTTCCGTTTCATTCATCCAGCGAGCTGTGCCGTATGTGCCCGCCATAGACGTTGCAACGCCACGGTCATCAACTTCTTTGGTTGTGTTGAGGTCTGTGTTATTGACGGAAAACCGGATAATAATGAATGTAATGGCACACGCAAAGACAAGTGCCGTCACAATGCCGTAGCCTGTCGTCAAGGCAAGCACGAACCCCCGCAAAAGCCCCGCATTCCATTCCCCGACAAAGACTTTCGCAATACATCCTGCTGGGAAAAGGCTGACAAGAAAGGAAAAGCAGAACAAAAGTACGAGCTTTTCACCCTTTGACAGCATCAAAATTTTCGTTTTGAATTCGTTCCATTTGGTCACTGGTTGTCCACCTCACTGTCAGTGTTTTCGGTTTCTTCTTCGCTGTCGGAAGTATCCAAATCCTCAACTTCTCCTTCTGTAACGGTCGTATCCACTTCCTGCAAGATAAAGTTGTTAGGGTTTGTATCGTCAAGAGAATCCGTGACGACCTTCAAAATATTATCGTTGTACCAGAATTCCCAGCCAAAGATTCTCGAAACGTCTTCAATCGGCATTGTGAACGTATTATCTTGGGCCAGCGTCATCGTATCGGTCCAGGCATACGATGTATTGCGCGACGTATATTTGAAGGTTTTCCTGTCACCGTGGATTTCAAAATACTCGCTTGCTTTGGTCAAAGCTCTTGCGGACGGCACATATTCCCAATGCCCATAAGTGATAGGCACATAGAGAAGACCCGCGTCCTCTGCATATTGCGTATTGCTGTCGTAAGCCTCGGCCAATGCTCGAACCGAAACGCACAGGCGGCCATCGCTGTTGATGGAGAAGTGCATGCCCGGAACCAAAGAGCCGTTCAAGATAACGCATTTCGTGGGAGCGGTCTTTTCGCCTTTCAGGATAGCCTGACCATCTTCTCGATTCTTGATTGCCTGGTCGTATTCTTCCTGAGAATTGAAGATGTAAAGCCGCTCGCAAGAACCTTCTTTTCGAAGCTGTGAGAAATCTGTCGGATAATCGATGGCAAGCGAATCCTTGTCAAGCTCATAGACTTCCTCTCCGGAAACAATGCACTTCAAATATTCATCGTCAACGCTATAGCCGTTCGAATCGTCATATCCAGTCGTGCTCACTCTATCGACAACATAGTTCCCATCAGCATCAAAGTGTCCGGATTCCGAAACGATATCCTTCTCATCAACGCCCAAAACCGTGCCATCGGATTCTTCACTTGACGCAGAGTCATCGGAGGAAGTCTCCGTCTCATCCACAGTCTCACTTTCCGAGGCTTCATCGTCAGGAACGGGAGTCTCTTCCGGCTCCATGTGTTCCGGGTTCGGACGCAGATACACGGTATGGCCGCTGAAAATCTCAAGGCCGTTTCCGTTATCATCCGTATACGGAATCAAGCCCATGCTTTCAATTACCTGAGCCTTCTCCTTATATAAAGGAGAGCCATCACCCATTTTCACTTCCTTGTATCCGTTGCAATCAAGATTGTTTGGACTCTTAACATTCAACTTGGTCAGAACGATTTCGCCATCCTTCATTTGGGTGCCGCCCGATGTATCCACATCACCGCCAATATCGGGATTCGAAGACGGTTCAGGCGTGCTTTGAATGGACGGGGTCGGCGCAGTGGAACTGGTAGCATTTGTGCTGCCGTTTCCGCTGTTGCCTTTACAAGCAGTCAGACAGCAAAGGCAAGCGCCCAAAATAGCGGCACTTTTCATAAAGTTGTCCATAATAAAAATGACCCCACTTCTATCTCAAGTGGGGCCTTACTCCTTTCTTCAATTAGTTTAGTTACTCATTTCAATTTCGGGGTCCTTTTGAGTTTCGCCGTAATAAAGTTCAAGGTGCAAATGTTCACCTGTACCACCATGACTACTAAGACAATAGCCACTGTAGCCGGTGGAAGCGATTGTTGCGCCAGCAGAAATTGTATCATCAACATTGTACGAAAGGCCCGGGCTCAAATGCTGATACAGAATGAAAACGCCATTCTTTTCGCCCGGAACTACGCCACCGCGTTCCCCGTAATAAATCATCAGCATGTTACCACGCTGTCCATTTCCTTTTGTGACAAGTACGCCGTTTGAATAGCCATCTTGCTTGCCGACAATGATGCCCTTAAACGGAGCACTCATAGGATATATCGAATGCGGTGGGACGATATCCGTGCCATTGTGCTTCGTATCGCCACGAGGCGATTGCCAGCTGGATGTAACCTTGGCCTTCCAGCCGCTCCACGGTCCAGGGAGAAGGCCCGAAGCCGGGCACTCAAACAGTTCGTCGGAATGGGTGGCGTAGAACTGTTCAATCATTTGTTTGATAGAACCGCTGATGACTGTGCCAGTACCAGCGCCACCAGTGCTATCACCAGCCCCGATATCCAACGAAGAATCCCCTTCGAAATCTGCTTCAGCGGCATTATACAGCTGCCGCATTGTCGCAGCTTCTTCATCAAAAAGGTCGGCTTCGGAAGTGTCACTCTCAACCGTGTCCTCATCTTGCGGAACATTGTAGTATTCCATAATTTTCTTCTTAGCTGCTTCCAAGGGGGAAACTTTGTAGGTACATGTGATGGTTGCGGTCTTTACTACTTCACTTACGCGCTCCATCACGATTGTTCCATCTTCATCAAAAACCGGATTTCCGTCTTCATCCATTTTAGGCTCCATTTTGGTGACGGTCTTTTTGCCATAAGTTGTAGTTGTTGTGGCTTCCGTTTTCCAGACTTTGTCTCCGACAAGCTCTTGGGCTGCTTTCACCATCTTAGGGACCCGGAAATGGAGCCCATCCTCCGTACGTGCCGCATAACTATCTCCGGCCATAATGTAGAATGTACAGTTAAGATAATTTTTACCATCGTACAATTCTTTGTGAATGGTGTAAGAAATATTATCCATCGTAACGCCATTCGCAATAGCAGCGTCTTTGGCTTTATCAACCTCTTCCTGGGCTTTTGACCTCATGTCTTCCGAATATTTGTCGTACGCATCTCTGAAGTAATTATTCAGAACCGCAACAATAACATTTGATGTTCCCATGTAGGATTGGAAAATTTCATCCGAAGCAATCGCAATATCATCCTGATACGCTTGCGATGCATCGCCTTTTTCCCCTGTTGTAATCCAGGTCAAAAAGTCATCAATGCCATTGGATAGCTGAGCCTTGAAATCCTCCCATTCAAGTACAACTTCATCAACCGATTCTCCTAAAGCACTCATTGTCGTTTCTGCAATTGTGCCTGGAATTTGAGTAATAAACATAAATCCAAAAAGCAGCAAAAGAACCGGAATAAGCGCAATAACAATAACTACTGCGATAACTTTAATCAGTGTCTCTGGATGCGAAACCATGGTGGCAGCAGCACCGGCAAAATCGCCTGCTGCTGCTTGTCCCTCCGCTTTACCAATGACCTTAGCATCCTTAACGCCTTGTTTTACAGCATGTACTGTTGAGGAAACTGCTTTAGCTCCCTGTTTTGCGTCATTGACCGCTTCATCGGTTAAATTACTCAATTTACACCACTCCTTCCTTAATCAAGCCAGTCTCAGCTGTGTAGAAGATTCTGCACATTTCCATCTCACACCCCGTGGAGGTGCTGGCTTTTTCGTGAGACACCCGGCTTTCTTTCGAAAGTCGGGAAAAGGGTATCGTCCAAGAATTACTTGGACGGCTTATCCTTTTTGTTTTTCGAACCGTTGCGATTCTTATTCCCTTGCATCATTTGCTGGAACCTGTTGTTCCGCTCATTTCGAGAGTTGCTTTCACGGAACGATTTTCCTTCATAAGCGTTTTTCTGCTGAGGTTGAGAATTAGAACGAGCAGCAGATTGGGTTCTATCCTGACTGGAGTTTCGATTACGCCGTTTGTAAGACTCATCCGTGTCGGGTCCAACACTCTCGTAGTCATCCACCTTGCCAAGCTGGCGGGCAATGCTTTCAAACGTTTCGGGCTCATACCGGCGGGTCTGCTTGTTGTACTTAGCACTCCGTTCGATGTTCATCACATCCGGGGTCTCAGGAACGTTGCCATCAGCATCGAGCTTTTGCATGATACGCCACTGTGTAATGCCCGTATCGGGGTCTACACTAACACGGGTGACCTGAATACGGCCAATGCCATCACTCTCAACAAAGCCATTCGTATCATTGAATGCTTTGATAGACAAATGACTCAAGGACCTGATTTCAGGTCCATTAGAAGCTCCAGATGTATTGGGTTCGGCACTGGATACACCGGCATTGTCGCTGGATGTACCGGCTTCGGTAAAGGAATTACTGCGAGATGTATCAGCATAGAACTGAGTTCCATCCACAGGAGGTTTTTCGGCAGGCTGTTTACGAGCTGCGGAGCCATCGGCATCACCAGAGTCACCAGTATCTTCGCCAACACCGCCATGATTGAAGTTTTGTGCGGCAGGGGCGGGATTATCTTCCGCTCTGGATGCTTCTGCCGTCGCCTTGGAAGTTGCCTTTGCAGGAGCAGTATTTTCAGTAACAGAGGCGGCTGGCGCGGTCTGACCAGCAGAGCCATCATTGTCGGAGCCAGCACTTTCGGAGCTCACTGCACCACCACCTTGAATTTCAGGCGCAGGTGCGGAAGGTGCGCTTACGGTAGTACCGCCGTTATCGTCGGACGAACTGCCATCGTCGTGAGAATTATTGCCAACATTCTGATGCTGAACTGTGGGAGCAGTAGCATCGTCATTGGAAGTTTCCTCTCCGCTGCCCGAAGAAGCATCGGAGCCGGGATTCTCGTCGTGAGAGCTACCGTTGCTGCCGCCAAACGAGGCAGAGCCGACATCGTTATCGTCGAAATCATCGCCATCACCGTCAGCAGAAGGTGCCGCATGACCAGCAACAGCACCAACGTTGGAAGAGCTTTCTCCCTTTGCAGGGGGTTCACCGATACCAGAATCATCTTCATCGGCGGGAGCCTTTACGCCTTGGGCAGTGGGTGCAGTTTCTTCATCGGAGCTGTAATTGTCGCCACCGCCATTACCTCCAGCGAAGCCCGTATTGCCTTCACCGGAAACATCGTCGCTGTCAGTGCGTTGTGCAGAGGGTGCAGCAACATCATTGGAAGCGCCGCCAGCGTCAGCAGGGGGTTCAGCATAGTCAGGGCCAGCATTGCCTGCCGCTTCGTCATCAGTATCGACCGTTCTATCAGCGTAACTTGCAGGTGCCTGAGTTTCCACTGTAGCAGAGTCACCATCCATGGGCGAAGCATCCACATCAGCAGAGCCAACATCCTCAGTGCCGCCGACATAGCCAGAAGATGTAACCGAATCATCGGATTCTCCGACAGCCGGTTCATTGTCCGTATGTTGTACAACAGGCGCAGCACTGCCGCCAGAAGCGTTATCTGCGTTAGCAGGAGGTTCAGCGTAATCGACAGAAGCGTCATCAGACACATTGTCATTTGTAGCAGCATTGTCAGCCTGACTAGCGGGTGTATGAGTCTGAACCGCAGCAGAGCTGTCATTCGCGAACTGAGTCTCGGAATCAGTAGACCCAGCGTTTTCATTGACGACGTCGATGTCGGAAGGCGTATTCGAGCCGCCGAATTCCGCATCAGCAGAACCGTAACTCGTAGTCTGCTCTGCAGGACCAGCAAATTCTTCGCCGGGAGCACTACCAGCGGGAGGCTCGACGGAAACGGTAGAATCATTTGCTGCGAAATCGCTGCTGTCGGGGCTTGCCGGTGTAGTTGTAGGTGCAGGGCCTTCTTCGGTGACGGTCTTGTCGGTAGCAGACTGCATCGCAGACCCAACGGAGCTTTCACTGAAAGTACCAGTGCCATCCACAACAGTCTCGGTTTGAGCCGCGCTGCTATTGGTAACGCTGTCTTCACCAGCAGACTGAGTAACGGTAGAAGTTACGCTGCTGTCAGCAGAGGTTTCCATTTCGACATGTCCAGAAGGAGCTGCATCCTTAGTCTGAGGTACATTACCACCCTGAGCGGGAGAAGCAATAACGACTGTATTACCTTCTCCAGCCGCGCCGTTGCCACCAGCAGAGATTTCGCTCTCGCTCTGAGGCTCAGAACTCGGAGCTGGTTTAGCGGATACATTCTGTGCCTGAGTGCCAGGAGCGACAGCAGTTTCACTGCCAGAAGTGGTAGGTTCAGTGGGCAATGTACCAGCATTGCTGAGTACAGGTGCGGTTGCCTTCGTTGCTGTAGTACTGGCAGTGCCAGCAGGAGCAGTATTGTCTTCACCAACAGTATTGACATTTGCAGACGGGACATTGCCCTGACCCTTTGCTGTAGGTGCAGTTTCAGGCGTGGGTGTAGTCGCGGGAGCAGCTCCATTGCCGCCAGCAGGAACGGTGCTAATTCCCTGTTCAGGAGCAGCGCCATTCTTACCCGCAGGGCTGCCAACAATAGATGTAGTTTCAGGTGTAGGAGCAACCGTGGGTTCAGTGCCTTTTCCTTCCGTCATACCACTACTGCCGCCAGATGTGGCTTCAGGCGTGGGCGTAATAGCAGGACCAGCGCCCTTGTTTGTGGCAGTACCACCACCGCTGATAGGTGTATTGCCCTCGTGTACCAGAGGCGCTGCGGAATCCTCAACGGTTGCGTTTGTAGGCGTGCCATTGCCAGACTTTGCTTGCGGCACGTTCGTACTTGTACCAGATGCGTTGCCAGATGCAGATGCTCCCGTAACGGTTACATTTGCAGCGTTAATCGGTTTGCTTGTAGCCGTACCATTTGCGACAGGTGCGCCCGCAGGTGTAGATGCAGGTTTAACAGAACCAGAGCCATTGGTAACAGCGTCAGGATTAACCACATTCACGTTGTTTGCGCCAGGAGTGCGAGATTCCGCATTGCCAGCAGCTGTATTATCAACACCATTGGCATTGATTGTCGTACCATGTGCAGTATTAGCAGCATTTGCAGAGCCAGTTGCTCCTGTAGCAGTAGTAGTTGCCGTAACCGTCTGCGGTGTCGGTACGCCACTGCCAGTAGGCACAGCGTCTGTAGTTCTACCCTGTGCTACGGTATCGGGATTCACAACGCCAGGTTCAGAACTTTCGCTGTTGCCATGGCGGCCAGAGAACACCGATGCAACACGTCCCCAGAAAGAAGTGGCTTCAGGTTCTGGTTCATCCATTGCGGCCACGGGCGTATGTGTGGCCTCGAAAGCTTCCGGTGTCATGCCAACCGTATCGCCGACCTCGACACCAGTAACTTCCTGTCCGGAATCATCGTCAGCCAAAGAGTTGTATGCAATCTGGCCATTTTCGTCGGGTGCGGTTGCATCAGTTTCCTTAGCGGTTGCATCACCATCAACCATGGTCGCGTTACCGGCATCGCCAGTAACGTTTTCAGAGGCACCAGTGCCTTCAGCAGTACCCTTCGGCAACTGTCCAGATGCAACAACCTGGGCAGCTTCTTCGTCTGTCAGGCTGCCCTTCGGGTTCGATACCATGTAAGTATCGGTAGTGTTGCCATCGCTGACCGAAACAGTCAAAGCACCATCAGGCATATCGTCACGGCCCATGGCCATGTCAATACCGGTGACTTTCGCACCTTTAGCAAACTGCTCTGCCAGCTCAGGGTCAGCATTTGCAAGCGTGTCCTGCATAGCAGCCAAAGATTCCTGAGAATTGTAATCAACAGCAGAATCCGGGTTGCGCATTTCTGCGGCACGCTGCTCGTTGGACATCTGGAACCGACCGGCGTAATTTTCTTTGGCAGTATCAAACTGCTTTTGGGCCTCGGCCTGTTTGGCGTCTCGGGTAACAGCAGCCGCCTGTTCCTGGTCGTGCTTATTAAGCGCGGAATCAGTAACACGAGTAAGGTAATCCAGGTTTTTGCTTTCCATCGCGGACCTTGCGGCAATTGCGGCCGCGCCATCTGCACCATACTTGTTCAGCTGACCAGCGGGGACGCTGAAAGATGTGGAGTTCTTTGTATCCGGAATAACGTCGCCAAGACTTCTCCCCTTCCTGTCCGTCATGCGAGTAGCGGTCCATTCCTGAGAGCCATTTGCCGCAGTGCGTCCGGTATTTTCAAGACGGAACTTGCCTTTATCCGTAGTAAGAATTGCGCTTTGCCCATCCGGACTGATAGCCAGGTCGGAAGTCTTGGTTGCAGTCATGCCAGATTCATCACTCGAATAACGGAATCCGGAAACGCCTGTAATCTTGCCATTCTCATCGCGGTAAGTGACCTTACCATTGACAGCACCTTTAATGGCGTTATCGGGAGCCAGGTCTTCAACCGTACCCTGAGACACCTTGCCGCCGTCAAATCCGAGCTCATCCAGAGCGTTCGCCATAGCCTGACGATTCGAATTGGAGTTGAAGGTCTCGCCAGGGTTTTTGTACATGTCGCTGCGTTCGGCGTTCGTACCACGTACAAAGCGGTCGGCCTTTTCCTTGTCGCCATAGCTGACCTTACCGTATTTATCCAGATTGTTTGCAGCCCCAGCCGCTGCGCCATTGGCACCTGCAGCTGCTGCCACGCCTGCAGCAATTGGCTTGCTATTACTGCCCGCGCCGCCTACAACATTTCCAATGGCATCAGCAGCTGCACGGCCGTGGCCAGCAACGCTGCCTGCCAAATCAAGAACATCATGCGCAGCACCCGCAATAATTCGGAAAGCGCCAGCCGCTTCACTCATCGGGTCAAGACCTGTTGTGCTTGTGATGCGGAATCCGGCTTTTGCAAGCATATCGTCCAGCTTTTGTGCGATTTTGAGGTATGCGTATGTGACAAGGCCCCATTTCACGACGCTTTCAACAGATGCGCCGACCAATCCGATGTTCAATGCCGTTCGTGCAATACCAACGACCCAAATGTTCAGAATTAGCAAAACACATTGTGACCAGAACATCTGCATCCAGTTGACTGCCGTATCTTTTGTTCTTTCGTTAGTTGCCGTGGCAAATGCCAGAGGCGAAAGCAAAATAGTGAAGACGCAAATGATGTATCGTTCCGCACATTCAAGTACCAACTTAATCAGGTTCCACCAAATCAAAAACAGAAACACAATGCTGACAACCAGAGAAGCACCTTCGACAATCGAGAAACCTCCCATCCATGCAACTATTGTTCCAGCCGCATCGCCAGATTCAGTCTGGCCAATAATTTTCATGCCAGAGTCTTCAAACGAAAACTCCCCCAATCCGCCACCTGTAACGCCTTCACTTAACGCCGTTGTCAGAGGCGAAATGATTTCATCGAACATCAACTGAAGGAAGTGACTGCCTGTAAGAGTAAGAACCATGCCAAAGACAGCGTTCCAAATCAGTTTTGGTACGCTTTCGGTCCTTGCGCCGTCTGCAGTTTCCATCAAATACGAGATGATACGAACGGCAATCAGTGCTCCGGCGATTGTTGTCGAAATTACCATTATGGCTTGTGAAAAATAGCCCCCAATGCCGTTCCCACTCATTGCAAAGCCAGGAATATAATGGGCGACTTCTTCTGTCTTCATCTGCGTAATTTCGAGCAGCGGATTCATAATAAGGTCACAAAACTGCAAGATAATACGTGCGATGACCATGACAACCAGACTGAGGAAGTTACTGACAAGGTCAGAAACCGCAGAAAGCGCAATGCATCCGGTCATTGCAAATGCAAGAATAACAGCGGCCATGGAACGCTTAACGGCTTTCTTTCCTTTTACGGGTTTACATTTTATAAGAGAGTTAATGTTGCTCACCTTCTTTCAATAAAAAAAGACCCGCCCGATTACTCGGACGAGCCTTTTAGCCGCAAAGCGAATATTAGCCGCCAATGTTATTGCCGCCGAGCTCGCCGTTAATCTGGCCACCGAGTTCATTAGCAACCTTCATCAAGCCGGGCACTGCAACAGCAGCCACGACGATGATGGCAACCACGATAAGACGCTTTTTATAGGTCTGAACGTCTTTCGGGTCACTGGCCAGCAGCATACGCACCAGCATATACAGGAATACTGCGATGCCGATAGGAACAACGATGTTGGTCAAGCCTTTAGCAATCGAGTTGCTAACCTGGTTGCCAACATTGAACACCTTATCGATGGCATTGCCGACATTGTCTGCATAAGCCATAACCGTGCTCATCATGGCCGCAGTGCCCATTGCACAAGCAGTACCTACAGCCATCTGGAGGTTCTGCACCGGGGTGCGTTTCTGCAAGCTGTTTTTCATATTCATTTCGAACTACCTCCTTCCTTCGATTATCATCGTAGTAGAGCCTTCGTGAACTGATTGTTCAACCCTTTAACTCTACAATATCTATTATCTGCACCTCGCAAAGGCGTGCAACAATCATACATTCGTTTATTTGAAGCATTATTCACACAAAACGAAAAAGCGGGAGCTCCTGTCATGAGGAACTCCCGCTATAACTAATTTTATGTTTTGGTTTTTTTTAGTTTCGTGATGATGCGCGGACCGAGCAAGGATTTGCGGGTTCGTTTACGGAAATTCTGAAGCGCATATTTCAATGCTTCCTCATCGCCAATCATCACCAATTTCTTTTTGGCTCGCGTAATACCGGTATAGTACAAAGGCTTTGTCAACATCACTCCGTATGTCATACTCACCGGAATAATGCAGCAAGGAAATTCACAGCCCTGAGAGCTATGCACGGTAATGGCATACGCAAGCTCAATATCTTTCATATCTTCATTGTTATAAACTAAAGTTTCTCCTTTCGAGTCAAAGTAGATTTCAACGGCAACATCGCTTTCCAGCTGGACAATCGACTGAATCGTTCCCAAGTCACCGTTAATGACCTGCTCGGTGTTCTTTCGCTGAATGATTCGGTCGCCAACCATAAACAGTTGCTTGCCGATTTCAACACAGAGCTTATCATCCGTTTTAGGGTTCACAATCGCCTGAATTGCGGTGTTGACACGGTTCTTGCACAGATATCCGCTCGGCGTGCCTTTATCATAATGCGTAGGAGTTAGAACAATCGTACCCTCCATACCGTATTTGGACACGCCATTCAAATACTCCTCAACAATATGATTCATGATTTCATTCGCTTCTTTTTCTTTATCCTTGTTAACAACCGGAATGAAGCGAAATTCATTATCAAACACAAGATTTCGGGTATCCCCGGTATAGGCACGATTCTCACGAATCTTGATGGAAGCATCTGTAATCGTCGAGGTACTCCCCTGCCGATAGTTGACATCAAGGCGAACGGTTTTAATCACCCCGCACTTAATCAAATCGCGCAGAACATCACCGCGAGCTACCGGAGCCAGCTGGTCCGTATCGCCAAGCAGCACAATTCTGGTGGATGGGCTGCTCAAAACAGCGTCGATTGCATAAGCGAATAGGTGTTCACCGACCATACTCATTTCATCAATGCCAATGAAACCGCAGATGGTGCAGTCTCCTTGCGCTGTGAATCCGCTCGGATTATTTGCCGGAACCAAGCCACAAGCCTTATGAATCGTGGATGAGTTCATACCGGTGCTTTCCGCCATACGCTTGGCGGCCAAGCCCGTTGGAGCCATCAATAGAATATGTTCCTCCGGCCATACCATATGGTACACATCCATGATAGCCCGCAGACAAGTGGTCTTGCCTGTACCGGGGCCACCAGTGACGATAGAGATACGGTACTTTAGGTTTCGAACGGCTTCAGCCTGTCGTGGAGAGAGAATGATTGCATTCTCTTTCTGCCATTTGATGAAAGCGTCCTCGATTTCTCGCTCTTTTATCGGCTCAGCACTGGCAAGTTCAACGATTTTAGCTGACATTTTACGCTCTGCCAGGAAATCGTCTTTATCGTAGTAGTATTTGCCCTGCTTGACAATCGCATATACCTTGGCAACATCATCAAGCGATTCTTTTTGACGTTCTGCACTCACCTGTGGAGTGAGCGCGGCCATCCGAGCTAAGATAGCGCTCTCTTCCGCACACATACTTCCTGTCTTTTGGCAGGCGATATGTAATGCTTCGATTGTCGCGCAGGTCATGCGGCGCTCGGAATCTACCGGCTAGCCCATTGCCAGCGCAATCTGGTCCATCACCGCAAAGCCCAAAATCGGGACGGGCTTATAGGGATTGTTTTCCAGAACGTGAATCGTTTCATTTCCGTACGTCTCAACCAATGTGTTGATAGCGGATGGTGAAACGTCTACGCCTTGCAGAAGTTTAAGAACATCTGCGCGGACCAGAGCGGACAAGCAGGCATCGTTGAGTTTGGCAATGACCTTGTCATCGATTCTTGGAATGTCAAACAGCTGTTTGCAGTGATGAGCGCAAACGTCCAATGTGTTCATCCCAAAACGTTCAACAATATGGTTTGCCATCGTCTTTCCTAAACTGCTGCAATTCCGCATCAGGAACTTGCAAACCTCGCTTTCGGTTTCAGGCAAAATCTCGGTTGCTTTTTCTGCAACGAAGATTTTCTCGTTTTCCTCTTTAGAATCCGGTGCCCAATGTCCTTCCAGGCGAAATGAAATTTTCTTCAACAGCTCAACGGGAATATGCTGAGATGTGGCTTTGAATTCTGCCGTCATCCCGCCGTATCTGCGCACCTCAGGAGGAAACATATCCTCTTGCCCTTTTACACAAGTTGTAAAAATACAGCAGGCGTAATTTGTGCTCGTTGGTACGGCCTTCAGTACACGCTTTACGTTGCACTTGTTTAGCGTGATAGTAGTGTTATCCAATTTTACTTACCCCTTTATTTTTCTCGCAGCACCTCCAAACATTTCGGATATGCCACTTTTTCGACTTTTTCGTTTACCGTGATAAGATACGCCTTTACGTCATTACTGTACATATAGTAAGACCATGTATCGTAATCCTCGCTTCCGGGCGTTGCAACATCAA
>OHUT01000451.1_pt1 | contig 17141 bp, 16 predicted proteins | sample 1579321 | NCBI WGS metagenome assembly OHUT01 (sample SAMEA3882514, study PRJEB24775) | human gut metagenome | biome: human-associated habitat; feature: intestine environment; material: feces | place: Netherlands | collected 2009/2010
GTGCCCGCGGCCTGGGGCTCGCAATGCTCGCAACGCCTGAAGTGCCCGCGGCCTGGGGCTCGCAATGCTCGCAACGCCTGAAGTGCCCGCGGCCTGCAGCTTGCAGCCCTGCAGCCCTGCAGCCTTGCCTTTCCGTGGCGCCTGAAACGATATGCATGTCGCGCCTTGATGGCTCCGCTGTCGCAGTCGTGCGCCTACAGCACGTCGTGCAGGGCCGCTTTCAGGGCTGCGAGATCGTCGGGGGTGGTGGACCAGCTGGTGACGAGGCGGATGACGGTGCGGCCGTCCCCGAGCTTTTCCCAGGTGCTGAAGCGGACGCGCTCGGCCAGTGCCTCGACTTGGGCGTTGTCCAGAACGACGAACTGCTGGTTGGTGGGGCTTTCGCGGAAGAAGGTGCAGCCGGCCTCGCGCAGGATGTGGCGCAGCTCGCCGGCCATGGCGATGGCGTGGCGACCCAACTCGTCATACAGCCTGTCGGTGAACAGCGTGTCGAACTGCACGCCGAGCAGACGCCCCTTGGCCAGCAAGGCACCGTGCTGCTTGGCGTGGGTGAGGAAGTGGCGGGGCATGCCGCCGCGCGGGAACACGACCGCCTCGCCGCAGAGCGCCACGCATTTGGTGCCGTCGATGTAGAAGGCGTCGGTGAGGCGCGCGATGTCGGTCAGGGAGACGTCGGTGTCGGGAGCGGCCAGGCCATAGGCGAGGCGCGCACCGTCCAAGTACAGCGGGATCTGATGGCGGCGGCAGAGCGTCGAGAGTTCTTCCAGCTCGGCCAAAGAGTACAGCGTGCCCAGCTCGGAGGGATGCGCAATGAACACCATGCCCGGGAACACCATGTGGGTGTAACTGGCGTCGGCGTAGAAAGTCTCCAGATAAGCTTCCACGTCGGCGGCGCGCAGCTTGCCGTCGCATTCGGGCACGGTGAGCACCTTGTGCCCAGTGGCTTCAATGGCACCGGCTTCATGAACGGCGATGTGCCCCGTATCGGCAGCGATGACACCCTCGTGCCCGGCCAGTAGAGCCGAAATGACCACGGTGTTGGTCTGGGTGCCGCCCGTGAGGAAGAACACGTCGGCGGTCTCATTATCGCAAGCCGCGCGGATGCGGGCCGCCGCGATTTCGCAAAAGCGGTCGCTGCCATAGCCCGGCGCCGGCTCCAGGTTCGTCGCCGTCAGCGCTTCCAGAATGCGCGGATGGGCGCCGGTGGAATAGTCGTTCTCGAACGAGATCATGAGTCCTCCTCAGGGCTTCCCGGAGATGTGTGTCGTGCTATTATTCCACAACGTCGAAGATGGTGGCGAAAGGCGGTACGCGAGATGGCGATCGATAAGGTGAAAGCGTATTTTGCGGAATTCGGGCGCGAGGGAGATGTTATGGAATTCCCCACATCCAGTGCAACCGTGGAGCTGGCGGCTCAGGCCGTGGGCTGCGAGCCGGCGCGCATTGCCAAGACGCTGTCGTTTGCCGTGGGCGACCGAGTGGCGCTCGTGGTGTGCGCGGGAGATGCCCGCATTGCGAACCCGAAGTTCAAGGCCCAGTTTGGAACCAAGCCCCGTATGCTTCCCGCTGAAGAGGCCGAGGAGCGCGTCGGCCACGCGGTGGGCGGCGTGTGCCCCTTCGCGGTGAACGAGGGCTGCGACGTGTACCTCGATGAATCGCTGCGCCGCTTTGACGTGGTGTACCCGGCCTGCGGCAGCTCCAACAGCGCCATCGCCCTCGCTCCCGACGAGCTGGCCGCCTGCACACCGGGCAGCACCTGGGTCGACGTCTGCAAGCTGCCGGAAGCGTAGTCGTCCGGCAGCTTGCCGCAGATACGCTGTTTTCGCTCCTATGCTCTATCCGAGATGGCGCAGGGCTTCTTCCTGCGGCGGCGTGAGGCCCTTTATGCGGAACAGCTCGGAGAGGCCATATCGCGATTGCGACAGGAGAAGGGGCGGTTCGTGATACGGCAGATGAAAATGCCGAAGCCGGCGTGCTTCTGGGGCCCGCGCGTTACGCCCGGGTGAGCTGGTCGTCTAGGTCGACTAGCTCTTGGCGGGAGTGGATGGCGAGTTTCTTGTAGATGCTTTTGGCATGGCCGCGAGTGGTGTTTTCCGAGATGAACAGCTTGCCGGCGATGGCCGATACCGTATGGCCCTTCATGAGCAGCTCGGCCACCTCAATCTCGCGCGGAGAAAGGCCGTGCTCCTCAAGGTAGCTGCGAATGCGGCGCTGTTGCTCGGAGGGGCCGTCACTGGGGACTCGGGTGGCGTCTGCTGCTGTCGCATCCGGGGAGTGCAGTGCGTCCCCCCGTTGACGCGCGCTGCCGTTGGCTGGCTTAGCACCTTGGCGGCCATCCCGGCGACTATCGCGCCGTCCCCGCCGTAACGTTGTGCCGCGGTTCAGCAGCTCCGCGTCAGTCATGGAGGCCAGCGCCTGGCCCTTTCCGCGCGTGACCAGAATGAGCGCGACCGACAGCAGCACCACGCAAAGCAAGATGACGTTCGTCCAATGGGCGAGGTCATCGGAAAGCGCCGGCCCCAGAAGCTCGGCCAGCCCGCTGCCCACGGCCATGGAAAGCAGGACTGGCCCGATGCACAGGGCGTACAGCGGTGAGGAGGGCAGTCCGTTTCGAATGGTGTACACGGCGCAGGTGATGATGAGCAGCAGGTTCACCACCTCGAAGCCGAACATGAGAAACGCCACGAGCAGCGTTGTGTACTGCTGGCCGAACAACGACGGTAGCAGGAATACGACGGTGAGCGCGGGAAAAAGTACCTGACAGATATGCAGGATGTCGAAGCCCTTCGAGAGAAACAGCTCGAGGGCCACCACCAAAAGGGCCGCCGTCGCGAATCCGACGAGCACCGCGGCGCCGCCGGAGCTTTGGGCCGGCTCGATGCCGGCGATGAGCTTCCACGAAAAACCGAGGATGCTGACGCAGAGCGCGGGCGCCATAGGTCGCCCACGGCGCGTCTCAGGGCGGGGCGCGTGAGGGGCGCCGTGGCGTCGGCCTCAATTTCGGCGAGGCTCTTCTGAAGGCAGAGAAGTGCTAAGAAGGGGAGCACGCAAACGGCAGCCAGGGCTACGGCAACGGGCGGTAAAAGGCGAATGAGCAAATACAAGGCCACCGACATGGCGGCCGAAAGGGGAATGCAGATGAGGGCGCGCTGCTGGCCTTCGGTTACGTAGAACATCTCCCAAAGCAGGAAGAACAGAGCGCAGGAGCCGCCCATGAGCACGCCCGCGACCGTCGCGATGGCGCCGTCGCTTTGGCCGAAATGAAACGCGAGAAAGTAGAGAAGCGCGGCTCCGCTGAGCATGAAGCTCGCCGCCGAGGCCGTCCAATGGGGGAGCTCGCAACGGCGGAAGGCGCACAGGGCGCCCAGGGCTCCTACGGCCAGGGGCATGAGCGTCTGTTCGGTGAGAATGTAGATCTGCCAATAATCGGCGACGGCGCCTGCGCCTTGGAACCCTGCGAGCACGATAAAGGTGACGGTCCAGAAAAAGCCGAAGCCGAGGTGGTGTATTCGCAGACCTTCCAAAAGCCTTTTGGCGCGTTGCATGTGGCATCCTTCCTCCCTGGTGCATTTTAGCAGCCGCAGCCGGTGGCCGGAGGCGGCGCACCCAACAAGTTTGCGATGATACTTGGCTATGACCTGGGATTTTTCAAAAACAACCCAAAATATGTCCCCCTCAAAAGCGTGATGCCGCGCCACGTTTCGGGTTCCCGCTGCTGCGAATTTACCCAATTTGGTGGCTTACGCGAAAGGGCGGAAGAGGGCATAGTGCTTCTCGCGTTCCGCCAATGAGAGGGCCGGGGCGTCGGTTCCGGCTTCGTGTGGACAGCTTGGGCGAAGGGCCCAGGTGGCTGCCGCGAAAGCTTCGGAACCGTTCAGTCACCGAGACTATGGAGGGAAAACATGACTGGAATTTCTCGTCGCAACTTGCTCAAGGGCGCTGCCTTTAGCGCCGCCGGCGTGGCCGCGCTCGGCTTGGCCGGATGCGCGCCGCAGACCGAGGCCACCAAGGCCGACGCGGCGCTGGCCGAAACCGGCGAGGCCGCCAAGCACACCTGGGAAGTGAAGCCCGAGCCCATCGCGGCCGACCAGATCTCCCAGACCGTCGACACCGAGGTGCTCGTCATCGGCGGCGGCTACTCCGGCACCTGCTGCGCCCTTTCGGCGGCCGAGAACGGCGCCAAGGTCATCCTGGTGGAGAAGGACGCCGTGCTGAACGGCCACGGCGTGGGCGGCACCGGCGCCATCGCCTCGCGCGCCCTGGACGACCTGGGCCTTAAGTTCGACAAGTCCCTGGAGATGGAGCGCTGGGTGTCCACCTGCGGCAACCGCTGCCGCGAGTCGCTCGTGGGCAAGTGGTTCCGCGAGTCCGAGCGCTGCATGAACTGGTTCCTCGACATGGCCGAGGCCAACGGCGCGAAGTGCATGGTCACCGTGGGCTCCAACTCCACGGTGCACCCCGAGATCGCCTGCTACCACTTCATGAGCGGCGGCCCCATCTTCGAAGAGCACACCATGGCCGACTTCGTTGAGTACATGTTCGAGGCCGAGGCCCTGAAGGCCGGCGCCGAGTTCGTCTACGAGATGCCCGCCGTGCAGCTGGTGCAGGACGAGTCCGGGAAGGTGACCGGCGCCATCTGCCAGAACAAGTCCGGCGAGTACGTGCAGTACAACGCTTCCAAGGGCGTGGTGCTCGCCACCGGCGACATCAGCTACAGCGACGAGTACATCAACGAGTTCGCCCCGGTGGCCAACCGCGTGTTCACCCGTCTGTGCTCCGACCAGGGCAACGTGGGCGACGGCCACAACATGGCCGCCTGGGCCGGCGGCGCCTTCCAGGAGGGCCCCTGGCCGACCATGATGCACCCGCAGGCCGCCGCCACCTTCCACGGCCCCTTCCTGTTCGTGAACCCCGACGGCAAGCGCTTCATGAACGAGGCCACCTGGGTTCAGGGCAAGTGCCTGGGCGTCATGTACAACGGCGGCGCCGACCATGCCTGGTCCATCTTCGATGCCAACTGGCAGAACGACCTTCTGGGCTCGCTTGAGCACGGCGGCGGCATGTTCTGGGACACCTTCCGCCCCTACGGCTCCGACTACCAGGCGGCCGTGGACGGCCACACCAAGACCGTGGAGAACGGCCTGACCGAGGTGCCGGACTACTACAAGCGCGCCGACACCCTGGAGGAGCTGGCCGAGCTGATCGAGGTGGATCCCGCCGAGCTGAAGGCCACCGTCGAGCGCTACAACAAGCTGTGCAAGGCCGGCGAGGATACCGACTTCTTCAAGGAGAACCACTTCCTGTTCCCCATCGAGCAGGGCCCCTTCACTGCCTGCATGGTGGCGCCCGGCCTGCTCTCCGTCGTGGGCGGCATCCACATCTCCGATAACTTCGAGGTGCTGAACGAGAACAACGAACCCATCCCCGGCCTGTACGCCATCGGCAACTGCGCCGGCGACATCTACGCGGTGGACTACCCCATCAACATCCAGGGCAACAGCCACGGCCGCTGCCTGGTGCAGGGCAAGTGCCTCGGCGAGCAGCTGGCCGGCGTGTACCAGGAGATCTAGTGTCTGCGAAGACGCTGAAGTCCGAGGTGGCCGCTGCTGCGGTGGCCACCTCCGGCTGTGGGCCGGAAGGCGTGGAGGTCGTGGAAGGCGCAGAGGTTGAGCAGGCGTTCGGGCGCTTGTGTTAGCGCTACCGTAATAATCGCCGATTGGGCCCCCGCTTCCCGCCAATCGCGCCACCGCACAGGCGCCGATCGCGCTACCGGACTTTGGCCGGCGGCGCCCCCGGCGCCGCAAGGTGTAGGCTCCCGACGTCTCCGGACGGAAGGAGCCCCGATTGGAAAGGAACATCATGGGAGAGTTCGACATGTACAGGCAGGCGGGCACCACGCCCAACTTCACCGACATCGCCCGGCGCTACGGCATGAACCGGCACACGGTGGCCAAGTACTGGAAGGCCGGCGGCCAGGTGGAGGACGCGCGCAGGTGCCGCCCGAGCGGGCTGGACCGCCACAGGGAGGTCATAGAGGCCAAGGCGCAGCTGCCCGGCGCGACCAAGCGCGGCATCTACGAGTACCTGATCGACCGCTGCTACGCCGGCGAGGAGCCGCCGGCCTACAACACGCTCACCAAGTGGATGCGCCGCAACGGCATCGAGTGCGGGCGCCCTCCGGAGGGCCCCGAGCCCCACCCCCGCTTCGAGACGGCGCCCGGCGAGCAGATGCAGTTCGACTGGAAGGAGTCCCTGCGCATGGCCGACGCCGACGGCGAGGTGTTCGAGTTCAGCGTCTTCGCGGCCACGCTGGGCTACTCCCGGCTCCACCGGTTCGTCTACTCCAGGACGCGCACCGAGGACGACGTCATGGCGTGCCTGCTGGCGGTGATGGCGGCCAACGGCGGCACCGCCCGCACGCTGGTCACCGACAACATGTCCTCCATCGTCTCGTCCACGGCCTCGGGGCGGCGCGTCTCGGCGCGCTTCGCCCGGTTCGCCGCCGCGGCGGGCTTCGAGCTGGAGCTGGCGCGGCCGAGGAGCCCGCAGACCAAGGGCAAGGTGGAGTCCTCGAACCGGTTCCTGTCGCGGCTGGCCGTCTACGAGGGCGACTTCCGCGGCGAGGAGGGGCTCGTGGCCGCCATCGCGCGCATCGAGGCGCGGTGCAACACCGAGCCCAGCGCGTCGACCGGGGTGCCGCCGGCGGTGCTGTTCATGCGGGAGAAGGAGGAGCTGCGCAAGGTCGGCAACATGGGGCTTCTGGAGTCGATGGTGGCCGACGTCTCCGTCCAGGCCGTGCCCCCCACGATGCTCGTGCGCTGCCGGGGCCGCGAGTTCTCGGTGCCCAGGCGCTGCATAGGGAGGAGGGTCAAGGTGCTCGCGATGCCGTCGGGCCAGGTGAGGGTCGAGATGGCCGGCGAGACCGTGGCCGTCCACGACCTGTCGGCCCCGGGAGGGCCGCTGGTCTACGACCCGGCGCACTACGCCGAGGCCCTGGCCGCGAAGGCCCGCTACGCCGACGCCGACATCGAGGCGGCCGCCCGCGCCAACCTGGAGCTGCTCGGCAGGCTCGGGGAGGGGTCGCTGTGAGCGCCCGGGACGAGGGCGGCGCCTACGCCCGCATACGCGAGAACCTCTCGGAGCTGGGGCTGGACGCCATGGCGGCGGGGCTGCCCCACTGGATGTCGGCGGTGGCCGCCGGCGAGGCCGACTTCGCCTCGGCGATGCTCGCCATGACCTCCGAGGAGGCCGAGGCCAAGCGCCGTCGCGGGACCGACCGCAAGGTGCGCGCCGCCGGCTTCCCGTTCGTCAAGACGCTGGCCGACTTCGACTTCTCCTTCCAGCCCTCCATACCCAGGGCCGTCGTGGACGACCTGGCCACGCTCAGGTTCCTGGACGCGGCCGAGAACGTGGTTCTGGTCGGCAGCCCGGGCGTGGGCAAGACCCACATCGCGGTGGCGCTGGGGGTGGAGGCGGTGCGCGCCCGCAAGGAGGTGCGCTTCACCGACTGCGCGGCGCTGGTGCGCGACCTGAAGGACGCCTCCTCGCGCGGCATCCTGGCGAAGAGGCTGAAGTACTACGCCCACGCGACGCTGCTCATCATCGACGAGCTCGGCTACCTGGACGTGGACGAGGAGGGGGCCGACCTGCTGTTCCAGCTCGTCTCGGCCCGCTACGAGCACCGCTCCACGGTCATCACCACCAACGTGGCCGTGGGCCTTTGGGCCGACGTGTTCGGGGACGCGGTGACCGCCGCGGCCATCGCCGACCGGGTGTGCCACCACTGCACGATGCTCAAGATAACGGGGCGGTCCTACCGCATGAAGGACCTGCTGGCCGAGGCGGCCGACGGCGACGGGCTGCCCGAGAGGGGGCAGTCGTGAGGGCCGCGGACGCCGCGGGGTGGCTGGCCGCGTTCGGCGCAGAGGACGTCGCGGTGACGGTCAGGTTCCCGCAGCTCGGCGGATGGGAGGTCACGAGCTGGGCGGTCGCGCCCGGGGACGCCGAGGGCTCCCCGGCGCTGGAGGTTGAGATCTGGGCCGCGGACTTCGACTACCCCGCGGTCGAGCGCGCCCTGGGCGGCGGCCCGAGGTAGCGCGGGCGGCCAAAGTGCGGTAGCGCCCCCGGCCGGGAACCGGGGGCGCCGCCGGCGGGATAGAGTGGCGCGTTCGGCTGATTTTGCGGTAGCGCTAACAGCTTGGAGCATCTGTACGCCCAGCTGCCGGCGATGGAAGAGAAAGGCGCGGCCTTGGCGCGCGCCCGCTCTGCCGCCACGGTGGACGGCCTGGCGAAGGCGGCGGCCTATCGGGCGGCCGAGCTTGTCCGGGCCGACGCGTTGGTGACCGAGGCGGAGGCCCGCGTGAGCGCGGCCGAAGCCGAGGGAGAGCAGGCAGCAGGGGAGGCGCGTCTGGCGCTCATGGCCGCAGGCACCCAGCGAGGTCTGCGCGTGGGGCCGGCCCAGAACGCCGAGCAGGCCCTGGCCCGAGCGTTGGAGGCGAGTCCCTTCGACACGGTCGAAGAAGCCCGCGCGGCTCTGCTGCCAGCGGAATCGCTCGCCGCGCTGTCCGCCGAAGTGGAGGCCTACCAGGCCGCCTACGCCGCAGCGTTGGCCGTATGTCAGCAGCTGGAAGACTGCGAAGAACCGGAAGGTCTCGAGCAGTCGACCGCTTCCTAGCCGTTAGAAGGCCGCGAGGTTCCAAAGACTCCTCGATCTACGAGGGCCTGCGGAGCCTTAGTTCGCCGACCTCCGACCAATTCCGCGCGGGCGCTTCCCTCCCTGCGCCCGCTCCCTTTACGAGCCGCCCGCCTCCCCGGGCGGCTTTTTTGGTCGGCATGACCTCCTCGCCCGCTTCGACATCACCGGCTTCAGCGGCGCCGATGCAGCCGCCTTCTCCGAAGCCCCGAGCCCCCAGCGTCACCCAGCCCGCCCACGCTTTCATGAGGTTAAGGGTTGCGCGAGAATCCTGGCCAAAAAAGGGTCATCAACTGGCATTGCGGGCTCCTTTTTTGGCCACCGCATTGCCTTTCGCGAAAGTTGGTTGCGCCTGTTCTGTATTTCCCCTGATCAGAGGATTGCGATTGGTTGCTCGTCGCGGAGATGCTAGGCGCTGACGCAGCTTGCAGGCGATTTTTGGCCAGAATGTCGTTCCGAGGCTCTGGCAAGAGCAGTTGGTGGCTCTTATTTGCCCATCGGCGTCGACGACTTCTGATGCTTCGGGCGCGACCTGGATCCGACGTTCCCCTGCGCCGAGGCGTGGGACTGCATTTGTTTTTTACCCGAGTCGTCGGGGGCTTTCCTCTTGCGGAGGGATGAGGCCCTTGGAGCGGAACAGCTCGGCGGCGGCCATGTCGCGGTTGCGGTAGGGGAAGGGGCGACCCGCGATGAGGCAGCCTATGAACTCGTTTAAGAACGTCGGATCGGGTTCGACGCCGAGCGGGATGTTGCGGTAGTTGGCCCGCACGAGCGCGTTGCGGAACTGCAGCGACGATCGGTCGAAGGCCTCGCTGCAGTCTTGGGGAAACCCATGGAAGTGCAGCAGCTGCTGGAGGAACACGGCGACGGTGCGCGTGTTCCCTTCGGCGAAGGGGTGAATCTGCCAGACGCGCGCGATGAAGTCGGCCACCGAGGCGATGTAGGCGGTGTAGTCGCCGTCCTGCGCGGGCGCGGGGCTGAACTCCGAGAAGGCGGTTTCCAAATCGTCCTCGAGGGAGGCGTAGTCCCCGTAGGCCACCGACTCCCGTGCGAGGACGAACTCGCGCTTCGAGATGTTGTAGTCGCGGTAGTGCTGCTCGTAGAAGGGCTCTTCCATAAGGCCGCGGAAGAGGCGACCGTGGATGGCGCGCAGGGTGGCGGGGGAGAAGGTGAACCCGTTGGAGTCCAGAGCGTCGCAGATGCGGGCGCTTACGAGGTCGGCCTCCTGGGAGTAGCGGTTGACGCCGCGCTCGACCTTCTGGTCGTAGTAGTCGTCTACGATGTCGCTCAGCTCGCGGGCGCTGATGTCGCCGGCCACGTAGCGCTCGGCCGCCTCGTCGAAGGCGGCGCTGGTGGTGAGCCCGTCGACGGCCTGCAGGCCCCGGGCTCCGCGCACGCGTCGGTCGCGCACCTCGTGGGAGTAGGGCTCTTCGTAGCGCTCGTATTCCGATCCCGTGCCCACGGGCCTCCTTCCTGCTGATGGCTTCGGGCTATTGTAGCATGGGCCGCTGTTCTCTCTCCGCTACCGCACGTCGCCTTGCGTGGATCTCAGCAGATCGGATAGCTCGTTGCGCGAGTGGATATCGAGCTTTCTGTAGATATTGTTCATGTGCGTGTTTACGGTTCGGACGGAGATGATCAGATCGCCAGCGATATCGCTCACGGTACGGTTATGGGCAAGCATGACGATGATCTCGTGCTCGCGTGGGGTGAGTCCATAGGTTGCGGTAATGGCGTCGCAGCATTGGCAAATACGTTCGTCGTGAACAAGCTGTGCTGGTTTTTTGTCGAGGCCCCAAAGAGTATCGACTTTTCGGTCATCGATCATCCAGAAGGCGATCCAGATAATGGAAGTGACAACGATGAGGGCGATTATCGAGAACAAGAGCGGCGATGGGTTGGCCATCATGCAGATGGCTTTCCCTGCGAACGCTCCCAGTGCAAGACCAATGCAATTGCTGGCTATACCCTGGGCGAGAAGCGGGCGAGCAGGTATTTGGACTCGCCGAATGATCTGACAGAGAAGCGTGAAGAACGTCAAGACAAAGTAATCGATGCCAATCCACGTGATCGTGCATGAGATGGCGGGCACCTGGAAACCAATGACGGGGAGGGCGAGGAAGCCCATGGCAAGTGAGGGCGTCACGATGAATTTGAGTCCCCAGCTCAGACTGCCTCTTTTGTGCAGGATGTTTTCTATAGTGATAAAGAGTGCGGCCGAGGCTAGAGGTCCTAAGAGGCGCAGGGACTGAAGAGCAGACGCGCTTTCCGGGATCGACGAGATACACTCAAGGAGCAAGGCGAAATCAAACGCGAATAGAAGCGATCCTGCGAGCAAGATCCAAGGAGTTGCGCCGTGGGGGGCATGCTCTTTCGCAATGGTTTGGGCATAGGGTTTGTTGCCAGAGGAAATTGGCTTCGTTTTTGCAAAGACGACAGCTGAGACAAGGGGTAAGACAAGTTGAAGTACAGCGTATTTCGCAGAAGGTAGGGTGGCGCCGAGCAAGTATGCCAAGCCGTTGACCGCAACATCGACAACGAGGGCGAGAGGAACAATAAGTGATGGTTCGTCCGAGTTGCCGGCGATTTTCGACAGCCACTCGAGGAAGAGCGGCGCGGATGCGAATCCGGCAACGAGTAGCAGAAGAACTCGCCATGATGATTCCTCTGTATAAAGGGGGATGACGCGCGCTATGAAAGGCAGCACGCTCATGCACAGCGCAGATGCCCAGACGATTCCCCTGGGCGCTCTCTCCTTTTGGCGTCTTTGTTTCAGCAGGAGGGCGATGAGAGCCAGGCCGCAGCCTAGAGAGATGAAGCATCTCTCGGAAGGAATCATGGAGGTGGCTGAAGGGCTTGCTCCCGGCGATGCCAAGTAAAACGAATCCGTCCAAGCCCACCAAAGGCCAAAGCCCATGGCGAGCAGCGCAGACGATGCGCTAATAGGCAGTGTTATTCTGGCTTCCTTGTCTTCCGGTTGTTCCGCCATGGCTCCCCCTCTGCTTCAGTTGAACGATTCCGAGTATACGGGTTGTTTTTTTCTTCGCCTACGTAATGGTTGCGTAGATGCGTGAAAAGACCCGTCTGTTTTGCTCAAGACGAATGCGTTAGCCGAGATTAGGGTTGATAGTGCAGCGAAATAGTAAGGAGGTGGTTCCGCAGGAGGCTGTGTCTATGAACAACTTCTATGAGAAGGAGGAGAACTAATGAAAAGAAAACGCATCGTCGGAATAATCGTTCTGATGCTGTCGTTGGCTGTCTTCTGCCTGGCAGCTTGCCAGCCGCAAACGCGCGAGGTGGAAGCTGTCGAGCCTGAGCCAACCACCTTGGCTCAATCGGGATCGACAGAGCGTGACCCGGGTTTTTTCCCCGAGGCCGACTATACGACAAACTTTATCAATGCTGGGAATCGCGGTTGCGGGTCTTGCCACGGCGACGATTTGTACTCGCTCGTTTCAGGGTATCGGCAGCATCTGCCCTACAAAGATCTGGCAACCTATGGGCAGGGGACGAAGGTCACCGACTGCATGACGTGCCATCGGCCGCAAGCTATCGGTGGCGGCCCCATGATTGGGGAAGCGATTCATCAGGCCCATTACAATAACCAGGCATTCACGGGCAACTGCTTCACGTGTCACGCGACCACCAATGATGGGGAGTTGGTTCTCTTCGACGAGTACATCTACACCGGTGAGCTGGGTGGTTTCCCTGAGAACGTCGGTAGTCCCGAATGGCAGGAATGGATTGCCCTGCGCGGAAATGTGTCGGGAGGAGACACCATCGCGGGCATCAACGTGGTCAATGATTGGCAGCTTGACAAAGTTGAGCTAGACCAGCGCACATCTTCTCTCGAGGACTTGTTTTGCAGCGTCAACGGGCAGGTCGAAAATATCGATGTTGCTTCCTACGAGTTGAAAGTAGGCGGTGGCGTGAACAGCCCTCGCACTTTCACGCTTGATGAATTGAAGGCGCTTGGAGAGGTGACCAAGGGAACTTGCGCCATCTGCGCCGGCAATGGATTCGATTGCACCCAGGTAGGTAATATCGAGTACACGGGTGTTCTGCTCGAAGATGTGATTGAGGCGTGCGGTGGCTTGAAGGACGGCATGGTCACGGTGCAGCGCTCGACGGCCGACGGCTTCATGAACGGGTTGTACAGCCAGATTGAAGAGGATCTTGCCGAGGGGGCCATGCTCGCCTGGGCCCAGAATGGAGAGCCTCTTTCCCCGGAAGAGGGCGCACCGTTGCGTTACGTGGTTCCCGGATGGCCCGCCTATTCATGGACGAAGTATCTCACGCAAATTGACTTCATTGGGGAGGAGCGTCCCGACAAGACGGGCTGGAACGATTGGTACACAGGTTTCCCGCCCGAGGGATCCGATATCTACAACCAGATTTGCGATCCGCTGGACAGTGCCTTCTGGACTCCGAGCAAGGACGGCCAGACCTACAAGTTAGGCGATACGGTAACGTTGGAAGGCTATGTGTGGGCGGCGCAGTGCGACGAGCACCACACCTCGGCAGTGCGCTTCAGCGCCGACTACGGCTACAGCTGGACTGATATCGAAGTTCCTGCCGATTTCGATGGAGACCAATGGGTGTATTTCACGGCAAAGTGGACGCCTACGGAGCCCGGCGTGTACATGTTGTCGGTGAAGCCTGGCGATGCGGGCGGCTTCGATACCCAGACTGCCGCGTCGGTGTATGTGGTTGTGGAAGAGTAGGAAGGGGAGATCATGAGCAAGACTGTGAAAAAGGCCACGGCAGTTGTTGGTTGCGCAATGCTTGCGAGTAGTGCCATAGTTGCGCCAGCCATGGCCATTGAGTCGAATGGGACTTGTGACGCGGTCGCGATCCAAGATGTCTCGCAGGAAGCTGTTGCGACGGAGAGCCATGATGCTGTTTCCAAAGTTGTCGGTACGTTCGTCTATACGCAGGATTCGCTAAGTTCGAACGAGTACATTAGCGGCATCTTCTCCAAGGCCGCTGCGACACTTTGTGCGTCTTTGCCCGACTACGCGGTTCGCAGCGTGGCAAGCGATCTGAGAGTGAGCGGCATCGACGGGCTTTCGTGGACGGTTCCCGAGCAGATGCTCGAGGAGGGGGACTCGGCCAAGATCATCGGGTGCTCCTGCGCTTCCAATGCTCCGGGTGGCGGGGCGGTAGCGCAAGCTGAAGTCTCGGGGGTGAGCCTTGAGGCTCTGGTAGCACTTGCCCAATCTCGGTAAATAGCAAGCCTCCCCTCTACTTGCTATTTCATGAATCGGCCCGGTCGGCCCGCGTTGGCGGGAAGGTCGGGCCGATTTAGCTGTCGGCTTTGCTTATCTGAGATGCCTGCGGTTTAGCCCGCAGTTTCGCCGCTGCACTAAGCCCCCAGCGCCTCTTCCCAAGCGGTTTCCTTGAAGCCGGGGATGACGGTGGCGGCGGTGATGAGCAAGGGGCGCTTTACGAGCATGCCGTTGGTGGCGAGCAGGGCGTACTGCTCATCTTCGGGCATGTCGGGCAGCTTCTTCGACAGCTCCATCTCGCGGTAGAGCATGCCGCTCGTGTTGAAGAAGCGCTTCAGGGGCAGCCCGCTCCGCTCGTGCCACGCGCGCAGCTCCTCGGCCGTGGGGTTGTCCTCCACGATGTGCCGATCGGTGTAGGCCACGTCGTGCGCGTCCAGCCACTTCTTCGCTTTCTGGCAGGTGGAGCACTTCGGGTATTCCAAGAACAAAACATCGGCGGCCATGGCGCCCTCGCTTTCTCACGCGCAGCCCAAGGGCTGCATTCGCTCTACTTCGCTTGAGAATTATATTTGCTATACTTCGTCCGAAAAATAGATTTGCTATATTTACTATACTTGGTATATTCCTACGACCTGTCTATATTCAATAGATTTCGCTACAGTGCGGGTTTTGCAGATCAAGCTCACGCATATTGCAAAACAGTATCTTCCGGATAGGTCTTATTCAGCTGCGAGTTTGGGGCGAGAAAGCGTGCGGGCGCGAATCCGAAGGGGGCCGTTGTGTGTCATCGGTTTGAGATGGTGAGCGGGGAAGAGGCCGATGCGGTGCTCGATTGGCTGCGGGCCGTGCGGCGGGCGCTGGCGAGCGGCACGGGGGCGGCGATGGCGGTGCCCCCAGCGTTCGGGAAGCCGGTGGACGTGCCCTTCGACGCGCTTGATTGCTATCCCGGCGCGGAAAGCTCGGTTATTGTGATGGATGGCGAGCGGATCGAAGGCGATTGGGTTTCCGACGGCGAGGGAGCCTCCTTCGTCGGTGATCGCGGTGGCGATCTGACGAGGGTCGACCTTTTGTGGGGCGTCGATGTTTCCTGGAAGCGCGGGCTCGTGTTCAACGCGCGCATCGAATCGGCGCTGTCGGGATCGGGCCTGTGGAGTGAGGCGGTCGAGAACGGCCGCTGCATTGTGCCCGTGCGCGCCTTTTACGAGACGCGGAATGTCGATGGCGGAACAGGCGGTCGCAAGCCCCAGTATCGGTTCGCGAGACTGCGTTTGGGCGACCGCTTCGTGCTGGTCACCTGCGAGCCCGACGCCGTGGTGGGGCGCGTTCACAGCCGCATGCCCCTCTCGCTGACGGCGCCGGAAGCTTTAGCGTGGCTGGATCGTTCCACCGACGCTCGCGACCTGCTCGCCCGTCACGTGCCCGTATCTCTGAAAGCCCAGGAAGAGCCCGCTCCGACCAAGCGTCCCGCCGACTCCGACCAAATGTCGCTGTTCTAATCGCTCTCGGGCCGGGGGCTCATGAGGTGCTCGACGCTGTGCAACGTCATGGAGCCGAGAATCTGGGCCGCCTCTTCCATGGGAACGACCTTTCCCGCGCGCACCCATTGGCGGTAGCATTCCAGAGCCATGTTGCGAATAAGCGCGCAGATCAGTTCTTCGCTCTCGGGCGTGACTTCCTCGCGCCAGAACAGCTCGTCGGCAAAGGCCCGATAACGGTTCATTTGGGTGGCGTAGATGCGCTCTCCGAAATCGTAGAAGCTCGGCGAGCACACCAGCTGCTCAATCATGGGAGGCTGAGCGGCCAGGTAGCGAAAGAAACGTCGGGCGTGACCGTCCATATCCCACGGGTCGTCCGGTGTTTTCTCATAGTGCTCGAAGAACTCGTCCATGATGCCGTTCATGATTTCGTCGTAGAAGACCTCGATGGTCTCGTAGTGCAAGTAGAAGGTTTTGCGGTTGATGCCGGCCCGGTCGGTGAGGGCTTTCACGGTGATCTTGTCGAGGGTCGTTTCGGCGATAAGCTCCTCGAAGGCCGCGCGCAGGGCATTGCGCGTGCGCACGACGCGCAGATCGCTCTTCTTGTCCGCCATCGTCCCTCCTCGTCGTTTCATTGGCTGGTTAGCATCTTAGCGGTTTTGCGCTTGCTCGGAGGCCTACGTTAATGCCCACTTTCCGGAAAGTGGGGCTTAAGCCACGGGGTCGGGGGAGTGGGCAGTGCTTTTCCTGTTGACGCTTCGTAGACTGCACCCAGAAACCGATTCCGACGAGGGGTCGGAACGGAATCGAGGGCATCGGCTGCAGGCAGGCGACTATGCGGCGCCGGCCGAGGACGCCGATTGCGCACGAGAGAGCAGGAGGATAGTATGGAGCAGAAACCGAGGGGCGCCATGCTCAGCCGTCGCGGCTTTCTGAAGGCCGCTGCGGCCACGGGAGCGGCTGGCTTTGCGGGGGCGAGCCTGACGGGCATCGCTGCCAGCGCGGCTCAGGCCGAGCCCGCGGCCAGTGAAACGCTGGGCTTTACGTACCACAACGAGCACTGCCTGTGCAACTGCATGCTGCAGTGCACGGTGCGCGACGGACGTTTGGCAATGATCCAGCCGCGCGAGAACGAGGACAAGCGCTTCCAGAACGTGTGCCTGAAGGGCATCTCCGAAGTGCAGAACATCTACGGCGACGCTCGCATCCAGCGTCCCATGAAGCGCGTGGGCGAGCGCGGAAGCGGCGAGTTCGAGGCCATCAGCTGGGACGAGGCCTTCCAGATGATCGCCGAGAACTTCAAGGCCATTCAGGACAAGTATGGCAAGGAGGCGCTGTGGATCCAGTTCTCCACGGAGGCCTCCCAGCGCTTCCCACCACTTTTGGCCAGCGTGCTCGGCGCTCAGGCCGGTGGCTTGAACGGTTACGACATGGGTCAGGGCAATGGCCAGATCATGGCGTTCTCGCCCTGGATCGGCATGTTCGCGCAGAATACTATGTGGGAGTGGCCCGAGGCCAACGTGGTCATTTTAGCCAACACCAATCTGGTGGAAACGAGTCTCACCTGGTCGCGCGGCATGCTTGACGCCCAGGAAGCGGGCACGAAGTTCATCTGCCTCGACCCGCGCTTCAGCCCCACGGCGGGCAAGGCCGATCAGTGGGTGAACCTGCGTGCCGGCACCGACCCGGCGTTCTTCCTTGGCATGACGAAGTACATCCTGGACGAGGAGTTGTTCGATCGCGAGC
>OHUT01000463.1_pt1 | contig 16861 bp, 13 predicted proteins | sample 1579321 | NCBI WGS metagenome assembly OHUT01 (sample SAMEA3882514, study PRJEB24775) | human gut metagenome | biome: human-associated habitat; feature: intestine environment; material: feces | place: Netherlands | collected 2009/2010
CCCGAATCTAAATGCCCATTAATAAATAAAATTTTCTTCTTCATTGTTCACTTATTTTTCTTAAGAATCAAAGCATTAATTCCTAATCTGTATTTATATATACCTGTTAAAATTTTTAATTTAATCGGAATTTGCAACTTTAATATATGTATTCTCTCGAACATTTCTTGCACTTCATTTTCCAACAAAATTCTCTTACACTTATCTATCTTTTCTTTTTTACTGAGTAAAGATGTAGAAATGATATCCCCTACCGTATTATATACAAAGAAAAGAAGGACCAAATCAATTTGATGTGAAAGGTCATATATTTGACATTCCGAAAAAATCTCTTTAATTCGTTTATGTAACTTCTTATAATCTTTCCATTTATCGCTAACAAATGTATGCGTCGCCGAATCAGGATTCATCCAATAATGATAAAAATATTTACCTTTCATATAATAAAATGAGTTTGCATGATATAACATCTCTGCACCAAATAATAAATCTTCTGAATAACGTATTCCTTCTTCATAATAAATTTTTTCTTCTTCAATAAGTACACGTTTGAAAAGGCAAAGCCAATTAGAAATTGTAGGAGGATACTCTATATTTTCCATCATAAGTAAATGTGGAAAGTATTCTTTTTCTATCTGAGTCCGATTATAATACCCCGCCCTTATGTCATGTGTATATATTTGTTGTTCATCTTTATGTTCTTTTACACAATCACACATCACTACATCACAATCATATTCTTCTGCAATCTGAATCATTGATTGATACATAATCGGCTCAATATAATCATCACTATCTACAAAAATACAGTACTCTCCCGTAGCTACTTTAAGTCCACTATTTCTTGCCGCTGCTACTCCTGCATTTTTTTTATGAATTGCTTTCACTCTGGAATCCCTTTTGGAATACTCATCACAAATTTCTCCCGAACTGTCTGGAGATCCGTCATCGACCAGAATAATTTCCAGATTTTCATATGTCTGTGTTATTATTGAGTCTAAACATTTCTTTAAAACTGCCTCTACTTTATAAACTGGAACAATTACACTTATTTTTTTCATAACTCCCTCATTTTATTAACGCATATAATTTTTCTAATTCCTGTCTATTTGAATAATCATTTTTATACGTATTATCGATTAACTGATTCATACGTTTTTCATCCTTTAGAAGTTCTACAATCTTCATAGCGCATTCTTCATTTTTCATTGGTACTATTATTCCATCATACCCATCTTGCAATTGACTAGCTGATGTCGCGAAATTTGTAATAACAACAGGCTTGTGTAATATTTGTGCCTCACGAACAGTTACTGCCTTTCCTTCATATCTCGATGGCTGAATATATAAATCACACCCTTTTATATATGGATACGGATTGCTCTTTTTCCCAAGTAATATTACATTTTGTTCCATACTCGCTTCTTTTATTCTCTTCTGTATCAAGCCTTCCTCTCCACCGTACCCTATGATATACCATGTTACCTTTATTCCCGTTTCTAAAATACTTTTACAAATATCGGGAACATTATCAAAATTTTTAGCATCCGAATAGCGCCCCACAGAAAGTAACACCTTCCCTTTTTTATTCGGAAACAAATCTTCCCTCACCTCATTTGCTTGATTTTCAAGCAAGTTTGTATCAAGCAAGTTTTCAATTGTTATCGCCTTATCTTTAAATTCAGGATATATTTGAACAAATTTTTCTGTACACGGTGTTGATACACTTGCTATATAATCTATTTTTGAATACAATTCTCTATCTCTTTTTTTATTTGGATTCAAAACAGTATAATCCGTATGATTCCACGCAACTTTAACTTTTGCATCAACCCTTTCTATCAAAACATCTGGCACACCAAGAAATGAAATTCCAATATCATATTTTCCTGGTATCTTAGGCAACAAAGGTAAAAGTGACTTAGATATGTACTGCATTGCCATCCAAACTCCAGTATTTTCTTGCTCCTTTATACAATGTATTTTCATAGAAAACTTTGCCCACAGCCTTGCCACTCCATACTTCCATTTTTTACTTAATAATAACTCTTTTATCGGCACATCAAAGGTTCCATATTCTGGCATAACCGAAAGTACCTGCACCTCTTTTGGAATTAGCTCAAGAAATTCTCCTTCATGTCTATATAAAAAAAGCGAAACCTCATAATTACTATAATCTATACTCCCAAGTAATCCCAGTAAACTGCGCTCCGCACCACCAATAAACATCGATGGCATAATAAATAATATCTTTTTCTTCATAATTCTCTGTCTTCGATCGGCACTATTTTAATAGCCCTTTCCTGTGTAACAATAGACGCTGGTGGAATATATTCTTTTACTACACACCCCGCGCTAATCACACAATTATCTCCTATTACAGCTCCTTTTAAAATAATAACATTTGCCGCTATCCAGCAATTATTTCCTATTATTACATCACCCATAGTATGCTCAAATAGTACACCTTTTTCTTTATTAAACTGATGATTATTATCGAAAATTTTAACATTCGGGCCAAATTGACATCCATTTCCTATGGTTATGTTCTTTTTTGCACTAATCATTACATTCTCGTTAAAATAAACCTTATCACCAATTTCAACTTTCGCATTCTTATCTGCTATAATAACGCATCGTCCATCACTAACTACATTTTTTCCAATACATATCTGGCTTGTTTTATGAACCTGCAATTTTGTATTATACCCCAATAATACAATTCCTCTAATCTTTAAATTTTTACATTTAAAAAACTTTATTAAGTTATATTTTAGTACATTCCATGTTACTCTAAAATATGGTTTCATTCATCTACCTTCTTCTAAAAACATCTTTTCCAAACATCCGATGAATCGGTTTTAGTACCTGACTTCTTAATATTTCTTTTTTCCCCATCCAGCTTTTAGCAAACCAGTGAATTGAATAGGTCTTTGTCGTTTTATTAAGTCTTCCCGTCGGATCATCATATGGATTAAAATATTCTATTGGGAATATTTGTGCTCCTTCTATTTGCTGCTTCTGTCCATTTCGTATTAGACCTTTTTTTTCCAATGCTTCTGTATTCAATATTGGACATCCTCTTGTTCCATGTTTTCCGTCAAGAAGTGGATTATATTCTTTTAGCATCCCTTCAACAATCTTATTTCCTCTCTCTGCCCCAAATCCTACTCCTGTATTTACATATTCTTCTGTCTCAAATCCAAAAAATGCCGGATACCTAAGCAATTCATCCAATGGCCTTACAACCTCCACATCAACATCAAAATATATTCCTCCTTCTCGAAGAATAATTTGCAGACGTGCATAATCACTTAAAAATGCGAACTTTTTGTTGTCATATGTATACGTCGTATAAGCATTTTGATATACATCATAATTGTCTTCATTCCATTCAACAATTTCATAATCTGGGCAATATTTTTTCCAGCTTGCGATGCACTTTTTTGCTTTTGTCGGTAATTCATTCTTTCCAAACCAACAATAATGTATTTTCTTTGGAATCATTAGTTTCTCCTTTTTAATTGACCAATTTTCAAATTAATTTACACTTTTTCTTAATTACGGTCGTTAATATCCATCCCAATGGTGTACATAAAACAGTAAGTACTTTTCTTGGTGATTCAACAATATAATTTTTATTTCCTGCAATCAAACTACTAGAGCAATAATGTATACAATCTCTAATCAATCTCTTCTTACTTGTAGGATAAGTCATTGCCACCTTTCTCAAAAAAGCAAATCCTTTAGGATTTTTCAAGTACTGCCGGAACATCGTATTGCTCGATCCATCCATTTGATACTCAACATCACATAATACATCATTCAGCACAAAAAGCTTATATTTTTGATCAATTAACGTATATTTATACACCAATCCAACATACTTTTCGCCTTCAAACACTGGATACGGTGGAACACTGTTGATAACATCTGTACGATAAACTAATTTTTTATCTCCCTCTCCACCAGATGCATAATAACCTCCAAGTGTGGTCTCTTTTAATCCATACGAGAAGTCTTTTCCTATGATTCTTCCGGTATTCATGTCTGCATCCAGTCCTATCAAACCGGCATAATTTTTATTTCTTACTTTCAGCCAGGCAGTTTTTATTTTTTTAGCCCCTTCTGCCATTCTATCATCAGAATCGATACATACATTTAATTCTGTATGTATATTCTCATACGCTACATTATGAGCAGTGTGCATTCCTCCGTTTTTTTTATAAATATACTGTATCTCAAATCCGTTATCCTGGTTCTTCCAGCCTTCTACCAGTTCCCTTGTATTATCACTTGATCCGTCATCTACGATTAACCATATAAAATCTTTGCATTCCTGCTCACAAAGGCTCTGATATGTACGTGGTAAAGTGCTTGCCCTGTTGTATGCAGGTGTAAATACTGTTAATAATGCCATATCAGTTCACCTCTGCCTTCCTAAGATAATATTCTTCCAGCCATTTTGCGTTTGTCTCTACATCATATTTTGCTTTTTTGATTTCTTCACTTCTGTCACGCTTGCTAATCTTTACCTGTTTTAAGATTTCGCCTGCCCATTGTTCTGGAGTTTCTTCCAACCCTTCCACTTTCACCAGATCTTTTGTAATAATACATTCTTCCGACACTCGATCCGAAATAACCGCAGGCACTCCTGCCGCCTGCTCCTCAATCATTGTAACTGGAAGTCCTTCGTATAAGGAGGGGAATACGAACACATCCATTGCCTGTAATAATTCCGGGACATCTCTTCTAACGCCCATAAAAATGACATTATCTTGTAATCCCCGTTCTTTTACTTTATTTTCGATTTCTTTCCGCCCTTCTCCATCTCCTATCAACATTAATCTTACTTTTTGATTCTTTTCAAAACACTTTTCAAAAATGTCTATCAGAAATTTATGATTCTTCTGCGGATTAAATCTTCCAATGTGTCCAATAACTAGATTTTTTTCAAGATCTAGCTCTTTTTTTATTTTTTTTGCCTTTTCTTCTTCATAAATATACTTTTCCGCTGCAATTGCATTCGGAAGAAGCCGATAAGTTTTTCCTCCAAACATCCAGTCTCCCGCTGCTTTACCACAGGCAAATAATTCCGTTGCTGTTTCAGGGATCTTTCTCATATAATATCTTTTGAACAAATATTTAATATTTTTGTCTTGATTACTGTTATGACTATGCGCAATTCGAACCGGAATTCCGCATTCTTTCGCACATTGCAACGCTACAGAACTCAGACAGTCCTGATGTACATGTACAATCTTATATTCCGGATGAGTTCTAAAAAAGCGTCTCAATTCTGCTTTGTATCTTCTACTCCACGGCACAAGCCTTGATACGTGATAGATTCTTCCGCCTAAAGACTTTATTTCCTCGTCATAATCCGCTTCAAATTCTCTATGCACTAGGAAATCGAACTGTACTTTACTTCGATCTATATGACGATAATAATTCATAAGCATCGTCTCAAGACCTCCGCGCCCCATATATGTAACAACATGTAATACTCGAATCATTATTCTCCCTCTATCCCAAAAGATTATTAACACTATACAAATAGAATCCCAGATACCCCACTACCATTACAACATAAATCAATCTTGCTGATCGTTTGGTAAACATATGATCAATCTCCCATGGCAATAAGATATAACTATATAACGAGAAATAAATTGGAAGACGACCAATAAATATTCCACTTGTGAACATAGATACTATATAGAATCCAACAGATACGATTGACATATTCGTACACAGATTAATAACTTTATCATCTTCATTCCGTATAAATCTTAATCCTATTAAAGACAGTACCGATGGCACTGCATACACTAATACACGCAATGCATTCGTTCCATTATCATTCCAACTCTGCCAGTCAGACACAACATTTTTATATTGCGTCTCGGCTAACATAGAATCCAACACATTTGTAAACTGCCCAATACCAGCCACAATTGCAATAACCGCAACCATAAAAAGTAATGTCTTTTTATTCCATGCCTTTCCCTGTGCAATGAAGATAAATGGAATAACCAGTAAAGCGCTCTGATGCATCAATGAGGCAATCAGAATTAAAATAATTGCTTTTGCGTACTTCTTATCCAGTATAAATTTAATTCCTATGAACGTAATCGTAACAGCCAGAAATTGTCGGATACCATTGAACAACCAAGAGATATAATCTGTCGAAGCAATAAATAAGAAAAAGCTTACCAGATATCTGCTGGAATATTTACGATATACATATATCAACACCCCCGCCTGAATCGCAGCTAATACTATAAAATATATATTAACGTGATTTCCTACAATACATTTGATGACCGCTGACACAAAATAGAAGCCTTTATCCTTCTTTACTGTTGCCATATAAGACGCCATACCGCCTAAACTTACCGGCATTTCGGAAAAGCTTTTTTTGTATGCCCACGTATCGCCTATATTTCCTCTATATCCACACCATATAATCAACGGTAAGAATGTCACAACCGCCCACACCGGTCTCCACCGATATTCTTTTTTCCCACACACCGTCTCCTCTTGTTTCACCGATGTCAATACAGACAGTATCGCCATCACGGCAACCCATCCGATTATCAATATATAATTCTTGTCCATATTCTTCTCCAAATAATTGATTGATATTGCAGGGATTCTCTTACCTGCTTCATGCGTTTTTCAACACTTAATTCTACCATATATTCCTTAATATTCCAATACAGCACGATAAGCATAACTCACCATTTGTACCGATATCTCGTAATTTATAACGTTTTTTCTTATTTACCTCTCATATTCCATTTCTACCCCTACAAGTTTTATATCACCTTCTTTTCCATTCATAACACTTCGCGTTTTTTCATGTATCTGCCCTTTCTATTCTTTCCGTCATTTTAACCATATTACCCCAACTTTTCCTGTTGCATTTGTGCATTTTATATGATATGTTGACTTTAACACATTTGGTGTTTACATGATGTAAGGGAGATAATTATCGTGTAACGCCCAACACACATTGGCATTACTGAAAGGAGGCCTATATGTTTAGAAAAAGTTATTGGAAAAAGAGATTTGCTCCTGTCCTGGCAGGCGCACTGGTGATTTCTTCATTACTGGTACCGCCTGGCCACGCATTCGCAGCCGATCCGGTTACTTCCGAAGAACAGACTGTAAGTCCTGAGACACCGGAAGTTAAGGACGTAACGGATTCCACAGATGCAGCGACCACCGATGCGAACCTGACCACTCCCGATTCCGTTTCGGATTCTGTATCAGATTCTGTAGCCGGTACTTCTGCAACAGATGCTTCATCCGCTAAGGAAGCTGCTAAGCAGGACGTGAAGGAGACAAAGGAAGCAAAGGCAGCTGACGATGCAGTTACCGATCCGATTCCGGACAAGACTCCTCACCTCGTATACGGTGACAAGAGTCTGGCTGACGAAGATGCTTTCGTCCTGCTGATCTTCGGCGACGGCTTCACTGCTTCCGAGCAGGATTCGTTCTATACCAATGCTCAGAATACCGCGGATTATCTGATGGATACTTCTCCTTGGAATGAGTTCAAAGATACGATCAAGATCTACGCTCTCGGAGTTGTATCGAATGAATCGGGCGCAAAAGCAGACACAGCGATCAACCAGGAGCAGGCGAACGCAGACACACGCGACACCTACTTCGGATCTTCATTCTGGTCAGGCGGTATGCAGCGTCTTCTTACGATCAGTTCAGATGGATCTAAGAAAGCAAAGCAGTTATCAGATCAGTACCTTCCTGCAGCAGACTTTAATGTTGTGATCGTCAATGCTACTACATACGGCGGAAGCGGCGGAGATGTATGTGTTGCTTCTCTTAATAATGAATCACTCGAGATGATGCTTCACGAGCTTGGACACACCACTGCCAAACTTTCGGATGAATATTTCGCAGGTGCAAGCTATGCGGCCGAGATGCCGAATATGACAGCTGAGTCTGATCCGGCAAAGGTCCGCTGGTCACGCTTCATCGGTAAGAATGGTGTCGGTGTCTATGAATATGACAATGGCGGTAACGGATGGTACCGTCCACACCAGAATTGTAAGATGCGTTTCCTTGGCAAGCAGTATGCTTTCTGTGAAGTGTGTAAAGAACAGATCCGCAAGACCTTCTGTCAGGATTCGAATGTAACGAAGTTATTCTTCCAGCCTTATGCAGACATGTTCTATGAGTCTGACACAGGCAAAGATATGCGTGAATACTTTATCCTCCGCAGAGGTAAGAATGAGATCACAGGCGATAAGCTCGGTGATGCTTTAACGCTTACTTACAAGGATGCGGATGGCAACGTAGTATCCGGTATTCCTAACAAAGCCGGAACTTATACCATCGAAGCTACATTTGCCGGAGACAGCACATATGAGAAATGCAGTCAAACAGCTGCCTACACGATCGAATTACCGGACCTCATCACTCTCGATGTTCCGTCCAAGGTATACGACGGCAAACCTGCTGACCTTAATTATACCGTTAATTATGACAAAGACTATACGGTAAAAGCGCATTATAAAGGAACTGTTCCTTACGCCGCTGAGATCACTTATGACTATGACAGCGACGAAGCACCGGTGACTCCTGGCCGTTACAGCGTAACCCTTACCGCTTATGACAAAGCCACAGGAACTGCGATCAGCAGCAAGACCAAAGACTATGAGATCACCTTCAAGTCTACGACCCTTCAGAATAACGATACAGCCGATTATCCGGGTGCTATGCCTTATTATAACAATAAGACGATCGTATTCTCCGGAGAAGGTTACACAGCCGGTGAACAGTCTCAGTTTGAAGATGTTGCAAAAGACTTTGTGAAGTATTTCCGTTCTACAGAACCTTTCAAAGAAGCTGACACGTACTTTAACTATCACACGGTAGAGACCGTATCCAATGAATCCGGCATCGGTCAGAAAGCCAAGGATACTTACTACAAACTGACTTATGACAAGAATGGTAAGATTGTTCCGACAGACGAAAGTACCGCCGGTGCAATGTACATTGGTAATAATGTCATCACATCTTACTACAAAGCCAATATCGTTATTGTAAATGATAAGAATGTCAAGACAGGTACTACATTCAAGAACAAGCGTTTCACCATCTACACGACAGCAGATGAGGCCGGCATGCAGTTTGCGGCAAATGAACTGCGCAATTACTTCACTAACCACGAAGAGGGCTATACTCCTTCTACAGACGCCGAGAAAGATGCGGAAAGAATCGAATTCCTGAAAGCGCTTTATTACACCTGGTATGGATCTGATTATGCTCCGGTATTAAGCCGTGCGTATGACGAGACATTTACGGAGAACGGATCTCCGATCGACCTTGCACCATATTTCCATACTTATGTATTGGGCAAAGAGGTAGAGGGCGTTGCTTATAAGATGACTTACTATGCAGATGATAACGGTGCTGTCGGAGAAGAACTTTCCGAAGTTCCTTCCAAGGCAGGTACTTATCATGCGAAAGCGGAGCTTGTCATGGACGATGTGTCCGCGTATGGCGAGCCTTGTAAGAAGGTTACTTTAGACGGTGAGACATATTCGCTTCCTCTGGCACGCGGATGGACCACTTACACGATCCAGGCCAAAGAGGATCCGGAGAATCCTGACAAACCGGATCCTGGTACACCGGATGATCCGAAGAATCCTGGACAGAATCTGAAGCCGAATCAGAACCTGAATAATAACAAGAATATAACCAAGAATATAAATATTAACAAATCAACCAACGGCAAAGTTTCTAACAAAGCTGCAGCCAGAACCGGTGATCAGTCACCGGTATGGATGTACACACTTCTTTCTCTGGCAGCACTTGCTGTGATCGCAGCTGTGATCTGTAAGAGAAGATTCCGTAGATAAGGTAGATAAAAAAGCTTAGATAAAAATCTTTAATAAAAGGAAACTCCTTTCTGGCATCTGCCAAAAAGGAGTTTCCTTTTTACCGTCTTTGATTATATTATACTCTCTCGATCCCCTGTATCGTCTTCTTCACAACCTTATCCTTATCGAATTCCCGCGCCATCTTATCTCTTCCGCATACTCCCATTGCTTCGCGTTCTATACGGCTCATCCGGGCGATCTTACTCATCTTACGGTACAGATCATTCCAGTCCTCTGCTTCACACAGAAGCCCGCTCTTATCATCGTCTACGGCTTCCTTACAGCCCGGAATATTACTGGTGATCACCGGACGTCCGGTCGCTGCTGCCTCCAGAAGTACATTTGACATTCCTTCATGATAACTTGGGAGCACAGCACAGTCGGCCATGGCATAATACGGTCTCGGATCTTCTTGGAATCCATGGAATACTGCGATCCCTGCATCCACCAGCTTATCAATCTTTTCTTTGTATTCATCTTCGAAGAATCCTACCAGATCCAGAACGAACGGTACTTCTTTTCGCTGTAGTTCTTTCGCTGCATAGAACAGTTCGTCCATTCCTTTTTCCTTCATGATCCTTCCAAGATATAGGAAATGCACTTTGTCATTCTCCGGATATTTCTGATAAGTATAATACTTAAGATTTACTCCGGCTCCCTTAAGCAGACACATCTGTTCCCGACGGATGATCTGCTCCTGCAGGAACACCTTCGCATTTCCCTTATTTTCGAAATACACTGTCTTTGCCTTTTTTAAGGCTGTTTTATACATTCTTATAACGATTTCCCGAAGTCCCTTCTTCTGGAATGCAGTTCCGAGTCCCTGTACGTTGACACAATATGGGATCCGCATCTGTCGGCAGGCATATCCTGCATATACATTAGGCTTGATCGAATAGGTAACTACCATATCCGGGTGATGTTCTTTTAATAACCGGCGGTAGGTCAGATACAGCTTCATATCCGTCTTCGGGTTGATCCCACGGCGGTCCACATCCGTCTCGATCATCGTACATCCCATCGCTTTAAAATCATCCTCATGTCCTACGAATGGTGTGCTGATGATCACATCATAATCTTCCATAAGTTTCCCGATCAATTCTCTTCTGAACTGCCACAGCATATAAGAATGATTGGTGATGACCATAAGTTTCTTCTTTGCTCCGGTTCCGCCTTCTACGACTCCGTCACTTCGAAGCACGGAGAATACCGTTCCGATAAAGCACCGGATATCCATAAGCGGCCCCATCTTTTTTACATACTCGCCGTCCAGTCTGGCTTTGACAGGGATCTCAAGTTCATCTCTTCCGTTGATCTGTGCCCATCCGGTAAGTCCCGGTTTTACATCATTAGCCCCGTACTTGTCACGTTCTGCAATCAGGTCATCCTGATTCCACAGTGCCGGTCTCGGTCCGATCACGGCCATATCTCCTCTGGCAATATTCCAAAGCTGCGGAAGTTCATCCAGTGATGATTTCCGCAGGAAACGTCCTACTTTTGTTATGTACTGATCCGGGTTCTCCAGAAGGTGTGTCGGCTTATCGTGCGGCGTATCTGTGCGCATGGAGCGGAATTTGTACAGGTTAAAATATTCCTTATGGATTCCTACTCTTTTCTGCGAAAAAAAGACAGGAGCTGTAATCCCGTCTTCTTTCTTGATCGCCACAATAATTGCCAGATAGACGGGTGATAATACCACCAGACCGATCCCTCCAAGAGCTCTTCCTATTATGTTCTTAACCTTCATATATTTCCTTTGTCTGAAAGACAAATGATCCTCTTTGAACATATCTGTTATGCCTCCTGTATTCTCTGGTTCTATTGTGTTGATTTATTTAATTTTGGATGATAGGTCGGAACGATGCTTTCCACGATCAGACGCATATCATCGGTCTCATTCTGTGCTGCGCTCTCAAGGACTCTGAGTGCATGTGCGAGCTTGACTTCATCTACATCGATCGGATGTCCGATATGTATCAGCTTATTCGGTGTATCCGTCATACCTTCTTCGTCCATCAGAAGTTCTTCGTATAATTTTTCTCCCGGACGCAGTCCCGTGAATTCAATCTTGATATCCTGATCGACTTTATAGCCTGACAGCCGGATCATATTCCTTGCAAGATCAAGGATCTTTACCGGTCCTCCTTCTGCAATCTGTTTTTTAAATAACGGAATAACACTTCCGTTACTTCCAAGTACATTACCGAACCGCACTGCTACATATTCTGTGTTCGATTCTTTATTATAAGTCTGTATGATCATCTCACAGATTCTCTTGGAAGCTCCCATGATATTCGTTGGGTTGACAGCCTTATCTGTAGATATCTGTACAAATCTCTTAACATTCCATTTATCTGCCATTCTGACCATATTATAAGTTCCGAGGACATTATTCTTGATAGCCTCGTTCGGGCTGCCCTCCATAAGCGGCACGTGCTTATGTGCTGCCGCATGATAGATGATCTCCGGACGGTACTGTTCGAAGATACTGTTGATACGGTTCTCATCACGTACAGAACCGATCAGCACCACCAGGTCAAGCTTCGGCTGTTCCCTTAACAATTCCTGCTGGATATCATATGCATTGTTCTCATAGATGTCGAAGATGATCAGCTGCTTCGGACTGTGCTTTGCGATCTGTCTGCATAATTCACTTCCGATCGAACCTCCGCCGCCGGTTACCATAATTACTCTTCCTGATACATAATCCATGACCTCGTCCAGATTGACATAGACTTCATCTCTTCCCAGAAGGTCATCGATGTTCACCGGACGCAGCTTACTTGCCCTGACCTCACCGTTGACCAGCTGATATACTCCCGGCAGGATCATAAGTTCACAGTTTGTATCCTGACAGATCTCCACGATTGGTCTGATCTTTGCTGCATTTGCCGATGGTATCGTCAGGATGATCTGCTGGACATTGTATTTCTTGACGCTTTTCTTGATACTGTTCCGATTACCGACAACCCTGACTCCCTTAATATATCTTCCGATCTTATACGGATCATCGTCTATGATACAGACAACCTTCTGATCCAGATATTTACTGTTCTGGATCTCTGTGATCAGACTTCTTCCGGCCTCTCCTCCGCCGATGATCATGACTTTCTTTCTCTTTGACCATGGGAATGTACGGTTCTGTCTGCGCAGACGTATCAGTCGGTAAGATACTCTTGTTGCCCCGATCAGGATCATCAGATAAATTGTATCCAGTACATACCAGCTTCTTGGCATAACGCTCCATGTAAATAAGATAATGACAATCTTCGCTACGGCCGCCGCAAGACAGGCTGCGATCAGACTGAATACTTCTTCAATCCCTGCGTACTCCCATAAACTACTGTAGATACGGAAAAGTGAAAATATAATTAATGTTATGACTATGGTGAATGGTCCGTATTTATAGATTACTTTTAAGAATTCTTTCGGAATCTGGCTGAAATCGAACTCAAAACGTGTCAGTAATGCCAGAATTGATGCTGCGATAATACATATGATATCAAGTACGATAAGACATATTCTTCTTATCAGTAATTGATAATTTATTTCCTTTTTTTTCATACCCATTTTCCTTTTGTTAATTATTCTTAATCAACAATTATAACATACTTTTTCGGCTCATAAAATGCCAATTACTACAATTTGCCTCTTCTCATCTAATTTTCTTCTAATTCTGAAATGTTACAACAACGTCTTTCCCGTCTGCCACATTTTTAAACATACTCTTGATTACTTTCTTTGCATTCTTGTCGGATACATTGCAGACTTTATTTGTTATGTAGCGAATGATGTAGTGCAGATTCAGATGAATCTGCCACTGCGTATCCTTGCACTGCTGCTTGCTCAGCTGATGGCATCTATGGGAGTGGCATTATATATGGTCGCAGATATGGGAATCGCTCCATATGACAGTGTCGCAATTATAAATGCCTGCTTCAACGGTCCATTGATTCAATTTTTTAAAACAAAACTGGAGAGATTTTACTTGTAAAATCTAAGGATTACAATTCTCCAATTCTTGCAAGGCTCATATCCAGAACGGATACGGGCCTTTCTTTTTCACCAGTAGCTTCATCCAAACCTTCACATTGAATAATGAACCCTTCTCTTTGGTAAAAAAAAATTGGATATACAGCGATAACTCCTTATATTTTCGGAAATCGGAAAATAAAACTCGTTCCGATACCTTCGATACTTTCGACGTGAATGGTTCCATTGTGGAGGTTTACAATCCAGCGCACCATAGAAAGGCCGAGACCGGTACCGCCATTTTCTCTGGAACGGCTTTTGTCTATGCGATAGAAACGCTCCCAGATTTTGTCCAGGTGTTCCTCGCTTATTCCAATACCATCATCTTTCACTTCACCGACAATCTGGTCATTTTCGACCTTCAGGATAACATGGATATGTCCATTTGTTTTTCCGTAATTGATGGCATTGGTTATTAAATTCATCATCATACGCAAAATCAATGTCTGGTCGCCGTTCATAAATAAGTCGTCCTGCTTTTGCAGGGTGATCTCAATATTTTTTTCCTGTGCTTTTGTCTGCAGTTCTTCTATTACAAGTTCGCTTAATAATCCAAAATCCAGTTTTTCCATCAGATGCTGCTCATCCTGTTCGTTTCTGGCGATCATTAACATTTCGCTTGTCAGCTTTGACATTCGTTTTGCCTGCCTTAAGATGACTGCAATCTCTTCCTTATCTTCCGCAGATAAGTTTTCATTTTCCAATAAGTACTCACACTGGGAAATGATAACAGCAACGGGAGTCCGCAGTTCATGAGATACGTCTGATGTGAATTGACGTTCCTTCTCAAACGAAAATTCCAAGCGCTCGAACATTTCGTTAAATTTCTCCGACAATTCGTATAATTCATCTTTTGCTTTTGGCAGAGACAATCGTTTGGAAAGATCTTTTCCATTGCTGATGTTTTCAACTTCATCGCAGATAAGATCCACCTGTCTCAATGCCCGCTTGATCATAAAATATCCGATGGCCCCGATCAGAATAATGAGTAATGGGAATACAATCAACAGCATTTTCTCGGATGTCTGCATGAAAAGTTCTATAGAATGTACGGAGGTAATTCCTCGTACCCACATTTCCTCATCATCACCGTAAGTGTAAACGCTGTCATATATCATCCATTTTCGATTTGATCCGGTTATCATTCGCGGTGTATTCGACTTGAGGATAGTTTCTTCTGGAAATTGGGTTGGAATCGTTCCATAAAGTAAGCGTCCGTTTTTGTCATAAATACAAAACATAATACCGTCATCGTAAAATTCGGTATCGCCGTCAAGATAAAAGGAATCATCCTGAAAATTAATATTTGAAGAGAAACCAGTCACTGCGGCAATGATTTCTTCTTCTGTCGCAGAAATTCCAACCTTATCCACAAAAAGAAGGACGAGAACTAAAATAGTCCCAAGAACTACGGCAATGATTCCGGTGTACCATAGCGTAATTTTTTTCTTGATCGTCAGCTGTTTCATTCGTTTTCCCTCATTACATATCCGACACCGCGAACAGTGTGGATGAGTTTTTGTTCATATTGTGCATCGATTTTTTTTCGCAAATAGCGAATGTATACGTCGATCACATTGGAACCACCTTCAAAATCAAAGTCCCACGCATTCTGTTCAATCTGCTGTCTTGTCATTACGATATTTTTGTTGCGCATAAGACATTCCAGAACCATAAATTCTTTTGCAGAAAGATCAATTTCATTTCCGGCTCTTGTAACCTTTCTTGTGTCACGATCCAGAATAAGATCTGCTATTTTTAGTTGATTGGATGTAAATTGTGGCTTTCTACGCATCATGACACGGATTCTTGCAAGCAGTTCTTCAAATGCAAATGGTTTGATCAGGTAATCATCGGCACCAAGATCCAGTCCTTTGACACGGTCTTCAATGCTGTCTTTTGCTGTCAGTAACAGAACCGGTGTATCATCTTCTCGTTGCCTTAATTCTCTTAAGATTTCATATCCGTCCTTTCCCGGCAACATGATATCAAGAATAATACCATCGTAGGAAGTCATATCGATATAATCCATCGCTTCCAGACCATCCCCACAGGCATCTACACTGTAATGTTCCTTGACAAGCCTTTTTTTGACAATGTTTCTTAAATCATTCTCGTCTTCTACAATCAGTAATCTCATAATGTAATTATTATAATACCAATCATTTTCGTGTGCTAGAGTCCTTTTTTTCATTTTTTGAAATTACTATTTGTTTTAATCTTTTTTTAATCTTCCCCCTATATGATACATATAACAGCAAAAACAAAACATCCAAGAGACGGAAGGAGAACACGTTATGAAAAAAATATTAGTAGTTTTATTATCTCTCACATTAATATTTGCTTTTACAGGATGCACTTCATCCAATAATGGAGCAGCAGAAGATATAGAAATTAAGACACAGGAAGTTGTAACATCAAATACAGATGACAATGATGATAATATCAGTAACACAGAAAACGCAGTAGAGAATGCGAACGAAAAGGATTATGATTTCTCTTCTTATGAAAACGATATCCGTAATATAACAAAAAGTGTAAACAATGCAAAAACATCTACAAATGCATCTGAGAATCACGAACAATTCTACGCTTTGAAAAAACAGATAGACGCAGTTGATGACGAACTGGATAAACTTGATGATGAATTTGAGTATGCTTACCAGATGAAAGAGATTAGCTTCGAGACATACAAAGCGAGAGAACGCGCGATTGAAAAACTGGAAGATGAACTGGAATTAGCAGAAGAAGCACTGGAAAATAAATACGGCATTGATGATTAATTCCATATCGACTTCTTCAGAAACCGACAAAAGCAAATGTATCTCCTGTATGAGGTGCGTGTCCATATGCCCAGTTCATAGTTATTGATAAGAGAGACATTTCCTTCATATGTAGAAAGCGCCCAGTTTTCT
>OHUT01000467.1_pt1 | contig 16722 bp, 16 predicted proteins | sample 1579321 | NCBI WGS metagenome assembly OHUT01 (sample SAMEA3882514, study PRJEB24775) | human gut metagenome | biome: human-associated habitat; feature: intestine environment; material: feces | place: Netherlands | collected 2009/2010
ATCGCGCAAGTTCATCGAGCCGTTCTTGCCGAGGACAATTCTTCAGTGGCGATAAAGATTCGCCGCGACCATGTCAAAGAGGATATGCAGCGGGATATTCAGCTTATGCGCCGCGCGGCCGACCTGATGAATCTTGCCGGATCGACCGTGCTTGCGGGCGTTGACATCGTCACGGTTATCGACGAGTTCGATAGAACCGTCCGCGAGGAGATTGATTTCAAGATAGAGCTTGAGAATCTCCGACGCTTCTCCCAGGGACTCAAGGGGGAGCGCGGCGTGGCATGCCCGAAAGTTTATCCCGAGTATTCCGACGAGACCGTGCTTGTCATGGAATTCGTCGAAGGGGTGTCGCTTGAGCATGTCGATGCCTTGAGGGAGGCGGGCTATAGCCTGAGGGACCTCGGCGATCGCATCGCGAATTCCTATATGCACCAAATGGTCGACGCGGGCTTTTTCCATGCGGACCCCCATGCGGCCAACATCATCGTGCGCCCCATGCTGACGGAAGAGGAGCGGGAAGAGGGCAAGAAGGACCGTGGCGAGGTCGTATGGATCGATTGCGGCATGATGGGCGAGCTGTCTCCCCATGAACGCGGTCTGTTCTTCGATATGATGAAGGCTATGGTGCTCAAGGACGGCCATGCCCTTACCGATCTATTCATAGAGTGGGGGCGTGTCAGCGACGCCCCGGGCAAGAAGCTCAATTATGGGCAATTGCTGCAAGACCTCACCACGTTGGTGAACCGCTACGCCGCCGAAGACGCCTACTCCATGGATATAGCCCAGTTGCTTAACGATATCATGGCCATTCTTGACACGGCGAACGTTATCATGCCGCGCAGCTTCGTCATGCTTGTCCGCGGTCTCGCGTCTTTGCAGGGGACGCTTATCTCCCTTACTCCCGACATCAGCATTCTCAGGGTGGTCGAACGCTATGTGCGTAGCGCGGCGAACAAACGCTTCGACCCGCTCAAGGAGGCTGAAGACAGAATCGTTCAGGCCGTTGCCACAACCGATAAAGCGATGCAGATTCCCGAACGCGTCGTAAATGTGCTCGATATGGCTGAGAAGGGAAGGCTGAAAATCGGCTTCGACCTTACCGAGGCGAACCAGCCTATGGAGATGCTCGGCAGAATCGTCGACCGGCTGAGCCTTGCCATCATTACGGCGGGTCTGTTCATAGGATCGTCGACCATCTATTCGGCGGGCATGCAGCCGCAGCTGTTTGGCGTTCCGGTCATCGGATTTCTTGGCTATTTCGGAGCGGCGGTGCTGAGCGTTTACATCATCGTCAAAATACGAAAAGGCTCATAAAGCGAACAAATGTTTTCTTATGGAGACCTATCATCTATAATCCGTGCATCGGCACATGGGCTCGTGCGCTGCGTGTTGTGACGTCGAGCGGAAGGGAGGAGCGTCTATGGAAAATCTTTTTACCGAAATGGACAATGCCGCGAAAATGGCGGCAGCGCCTCTTGCGGTTCGCATGCGCCCTCGTACGCTTGATGAGCTGGCAGGGCAGCAGCATGCGGTTGGTCCTGGAAGCTGGCTTTTTGCGGCCATCGCATCCGATGCCCTTTCGTCGGTTATCCTCTTCGGCCCTGCGGGAACGGGGAAAACGAGTATTGCGCACATCATCGCCGAAAGCACGAAGGCCGCCTTCGTCGAGGTTTCCGCGATCGGCGGCACGGTTTCCGATCTTCGCCGAGAAATCGCCGCGGCCGAAAAACGGCTTATTCTCAACGGAATGCGCACCATCCTTTTCGTCGACGAGATTCACCGTTTCAATCGAAGCCAGCAAGACGCGCTGCTTCATGCCGTGGAAAACCGCACGGTCGTGCTTATCGGCGCCACGACGGAGAATCCGTTTTTCGAGGTGAATTCGGCGCTAATATCCCGTTCGCGCGTCATTGAGCTCGAGGCTCTCTCTGATGAGGACATCGCTTCCATCGTTCGCCGGGCTCTTGAGGACGAGCGCGGCCTGAAGGGCGAATTCGAATTGACGGACGATGCGCTCGATGCGGTGGTGAACCTTTCGGGGGGCGATGCCCGTAGTGCGTTGACCACCCTGGAGCTTTCGGCCGGGCTTGCGCGGGAGGGCGCACGAAAGAGCGTTTCGTCCGAAGGCGAAGCCTTGCGCATCGATGCCGACATGGTGGCGCTCGCGACGCCTCACCGAGCTCTTCCTTACGATAAGAACAAAGATATGCACTACGACGTCATCAGCGCGTTCATCAAATCCATGAGGGGCAGCGATCCGGATGCCGCCTTATATTGGCTCGCGCGCATGATCGACGGCGGCGAAGACCCCAAGTTCATCGCCCGACGAATCTTTATCCTGGCAAGCGAGGACATCGGCAACGCCGATCCCCAGGCATTGCTTATCGCGGAGGCGGCTTTTCGGGCGGTCGAGGTCATCGGTCTTCCCGAGTGTCGCATCAACCTTGCCCAGGCGGTTATCTACATGGCGCTTGCGCCGAAGAGCAATGCGGCAGAAGCGGGGATAGACGCGGCTCTTTCCGAGGTGCGGCGCGGCCCTCGTCGCGACGTGCCGAGCTATCTGCGCGACAGGCATCGCCCCGGTTCCGAAAGCTACGGGGAGTACAAATATCCGCACAACTATCCGGGGCACTGGGTCGATCAGCGCTATCTTCCCGATGGTCTTGAGCGGGGCTGTTTCTATCGTCCGAGCGAAAACGGCTGGGAGTCCTATCGCGTAGATGCGGTCCGTCGCGACAGGCGCTCGGTCGCCCGTGGTACACTGCACAGCTAAACGCACTCATTGGGAGCATTTTCGAAGGTCAGGAGTAGTTTATGGACGCATCGGTTATTTCTGGGGTCATTCTCCCCATCGTCTTTATCGTCGTGGGTGTTGCGCTTGTATGGGCGCTTGTCGAACTCATCAAGGTTTTGCGCCGTACGCGTACGACCGTCGAAACTATGGAGGCGGAAATCACCCCTATTCTCAAGGATGTGCGCGAAATCACGGAAAGCGTCAAGCCTGCGGCGGATAAGGTCGACCCTCTCGTAGAACGGGTCTCTCTTGCGGTGGATGCGGCCAATCTCGAAATCATGAGGCTGGACGGCATCTTGGAGAACGTGAATGAAATCACCGAGACAGCAGCAAGCGCTGCGAATGCGGTCGATGCTGTTGCGAACACCCCGCTTCGCATTGTCAACACGGCAACCGAGAAGCTACGCGATGCGTTCTCGGGACGCAAAGCCTCTGACGAATCTGCCTGTCTTGCCGAAGCTCGAGAATCCGGTGCGGACAAAGGAATGCCGAGCGCATCGGGGGATGGCTGCGTCCGGGAAGCCGCCAAGGATGAAGCGGCGGAACAGCCTCGCGCGGCGCACGACGAGGGCGTCTCTGAAGAATCCCTGCAGAGTGCTTCGCAGGATTGCGTCTCTTGCTCCGATGCCGCGAAATCCGAACCGAGCGAAGCGGGCGCGCAGGAGAAATACTTCACCTACGGCTCCAAGCAAGAATAGGGTCGGGCGGGGTTCGTATGTCTCACAAGGGCAAGACGAGTGCGCAGCGCTGCGATGACGCGCGCCGCCGTTTCTATGTTGTCTGGATGCTCATCGGCATTGCGTTTCTGGTGTATCTGCTCGGTCGCGTGCTCGATGTCTTGGCCGTGCCGGTGGCCGTTGTGGCATGGACGGTCGTCTTCGTGCTGTGTCTGAGGACCCCCGTTGCAAAGCTTGAATCGCTCGGTGTGCCGCGCGTTGTCGGAACGGCCATTTCGTATTTGGGCATGGGTGCGGTTGCGGCAGTGCTTCTGGCCACTATGTTTTCTCCTGCTTCGGGAATCTCCGAGCAGTTCTCCAACATGCTCGCCGGTTTGCCGGGCTATGCCCAGGCGCTTATAGAGTGGGGAAACCATCTGTACAGCCAATACGCCTCGGTCCTTCAGGACGAATCGGTGCGCAATTGGCTGAATTCGGCGGCAGAGACCTTGACTGATTGGGCGTCGACTACGGCGCGGCTTTCGGCGGACGGCGTCCTCGTTGTCGGCACGGGTGTTGCTAATTCCTTGATGATCGTAGGTTTTGCGCTTGTCGTGGCGTTCTGGGTGCTCATGGAGCTGCCGTCGATTGGTCGGGAAGCAAGGCGCTTCATTCCCGATAATCGCCAGCAAGAAGCCGAAATGCTTCATCTCACCTTCACGCGCGTCATGGGCGGTTACTTGAAGGCCACGCTTCTCCAATGCTTTCTCATCGGTCTTGCGTGCGGAATCGGGTTTTACTTCATCGGCATCCCGAACGCCGCTGCGCTTGGGCTTATCACGGGCGTCATGAATATTATCCCCGTCGTCGGCCCTTGGATCGGCGGTGTCATAGCGGCGCTTGTCGGGTTGTTCGTCGATCCGTGGGCGGCCTTTTTCGCCCTGGCTCTTACCATCGTCGTGCAGCAGTTCGTCTATACGTTTATTTCGCCGAAGATCATGTCGAATTCCGTGGACGTTCATCCCGCCATCGTCATCGTGGTGTTGTTGGTCGGAAGCGCGATAGGCGGCTCTATGGCGGGGCTTATGGGCAGCGTGGTCGGCATGCTGCTTTCTATTCCGTTCGCGGCTATTCTCAAGACCGTATTCGTATTCTATTTCGAAAGGGAGACCGGCCGACAGGTGGTTTCGGAGGATGGGGTCTTTTTTAAGGGCATGCCGTCCGACCTGCGCGATGAAGACGGGGTTCCCGATGCCGTGGCAGACGCCGTGGCTCCGGTCCGCAAACACAGGTCGCTTGCTTCTGTCTTTCTGGGCGAGGAAAAGCGCCTGCATGCAGAGAAGGACCGCTCTTCGCGGTCGCCCCAGGGGTCCCATGCCGCCGATTCTCGTGAAGAATCGGGCCGTAACTCCGATTAATGCGTAGAATGCAGGAAGCAAGGGCGCTTGACGTCAGCGCGCTCGCTTTGTTTTAGGTATTATTTCGCTGTTCAAGAAAAGGCGCGGACGCGCCGAGACGAAAACGAGAGTGAGACCAGCTAGATGAAGTACATGACTACCGCGGAAATCCGCGAGAAGTATCTGAGTTTCTTCGAGGAGAAAGGCTGCAAGCGCATGCCGTCCTCTTCGTTGATTCCCGACGATCCCAGCCTTTTGCTGACCAGCGCAGGCATGGTTCAGTTCAAGCCGTATTTCCTTCATGTCAAGGAGTTCGATCCCGCCTATATCGGATCGACCACGGTTCAAAAGTGCGTGCGTACCAACGATATCGACATCATCGGTACGACGGGTCGTCATTTGAGCTTCTTCGAAATGCTCGGTAATTTCAGCTTTGGCAAGTATTTCAAGAATGAGATGTGCGCATGGGCCTACGAATTCGCCACTGAGGTGCTCGAGCTCCCCAAGGAAAAGCTGTATTTCACCGTTTTCGAGAACGACGACGAAACCATCGAGATTTGGAAAAGCCTCGGAGTTCCCGAAAGCCATATCTCCCGTCTTGGCGAAGATGACAACTTCTGGCGTGCTGGACCCACCGGCCCGTGCGGACCGTGCTCCGAAATCTACTTCGACCAGGGTCCCGATTTCGGCTGCGGCAGCCCGGACTGCGCTCCCGGATGCGACTGCGACCGCTTCCTTGAGTTTTGGAACTGCGTTTTTACCCAGTACGACGGCCAGGAAGACGGCACGCTTGCGCCTCTGCCCACGAAAAACATCGATACCGGCATGGGTCTTGAACGCATGGCCGCCATTATGCAGGGCGTTCAGTCTAACTACGAGACCGACGTTATGCGCGATTTGATTTCGGTCGGCGAACGCCTGAGCGGCAAGGTCTACAAAGAAAGCGCCGAAAGCGACCTATCGCTGCGCATCATTGCCGACCATAGCCGCAGCGTCACCTTCATGATTGCCGACGGCATCCTTCCCTCCAACGAAGGCCGCGGGTACGTTTTGCGCCGTTTGCTTCGTCGCGCCGTCATGCATGCGCACAAGCTCGGTATCGAGGGCGCATTCTTGAGCAACTACGTCGATGCCATCGTGCGTCTGATGGGCCATGTGTACCCCGAAGTCGTGGATAATCGCGAACTCGTCGAGCGCGTCATCCTCTCGGAGGAGGAGCGTTTCGGCGTCACGCTTCGCCAGGGCCAGGCATACCTCGCCGACGCTCTCGAGAAACTCGAAGGCACGGTACTCGACGGCGCCACCGCCTTCACGCTGCATGACACATACGGCTTCCCGGTTGAAATCACCGAGGAGATTTGCGCCGACGCAGGCATTACCGTCGACAAAGAGGGCTTCGAGGCCTGCATGAATCAGCAGCGCGAACGTGCTCGTGCCGCTACGAAAGACGATGCCGAGGCCGCATGGAGCACCTACGGCGGCATCCACGATGAGCTGCTCAAGGAGCTCGGCGCTACCGGATTCGTGGGCTACGACCGCCTGACCGCTACGGCCGAGGTAAAGGCTGTTGTCAAAGACGGCAAGCGCGTCGAGTCTCTTGCTCAAGGCGAGGAGGGCGAGGTTGTTTTGGGCCTTACGCCGTTCTACGCCGAAATGGGCGGCGAAGTGGGCGATACCGGCACCATCGAAGCCGAAGGTGTCAAGCTCGAGGTCGTGGATACCAAGGCGCCTGCGAAGGGCCTCGTTGTCCATTCCGTGAAGGTCGTCGAAGGCGGCGTACGTTCCGGCGAAACCGTGCGTGCGATCGTCGACGAACTCCGTCGCAAGCGCATCACGCGCAACCACACTTGCACGCATCTTCTGCATGCTGCGCTTCGCGAGGTGCTCGGCGATCACGTCAAGCAAGCCGGCAGCTACGTCGGCCCCGACCGTCTTCGTTTCGACTTCACGCATTTCGAAGGCATGACGGCCGAGCAGATTTCTGAGGTGGAGCGCGTCGCAAACAACGTCATCATGCAGGCTCTTCCCATGAACATCTATGAGACTTCGCTCGATGAGGCACGCGAATCGGGCGTAACGGGCCTGTTCGGCGAAAAGTACGGCGACGTCGTCCGCGTTGTCGAAGCGGGAGAGTTCTCCAGGGAGCTGTGCGGCGGCTGCCATGTTGCCAACACGGCAGAAATCGGCTTCGTAAAAATCGTTTCGGAATCCAGCGTCGGTGCTAACGTTCGTCGTATCGAGGCCGTGACGAGCTTCGATGCGCTCGATTACATGAACAAGGTCGAGTCCGAGCTTAAAGAAACGGCAGCGCAGCTCAAGGCCCCCATGTTCGACGTCTCCGAGCGTACGGCCGCAAACCTCGAGGCCATTAAGGCCTTCGAGGCAGAGCAGAAGCAGGCCAAGAAGGCTGCCGCTGAAGGCAGCGTCGCCGAATACCTCGAGTCCATGGTCGATGTGGGGTATCCGCTCGTAATTGCGCGCATTGACGGCCTTGATTCGGGCGCGCTGCGCAACGCCTGGGACATCATGCGCTCTCGCATGCCCAAGCCGGGTGCGTGCGTGATCGGCACGGTGAACGACGGCAAGCCTGTCATCATGGCCGCCGGCACCGATGAGGCGGTCGCGGCTGGCTTCAACGCCGGCGCGCTGATTAAGGAGGTCGCCTCCAACATCAAGGGCGGCGGCGGCGGAAAGCCCACCATGGCTCAGGCCGGCGGCAAAGACGCCGAAGGCATGGATGCTGCGCTCGATGCGGCGCGTGCCCACTTCAATCTGTAAGGTTGACAGCGAAGCGGCTGCGCTTTCGGGCGTGGCCGCTTTTCGCGTTGCGAGGATTCGTGTCGAAGCGTCCGATGTCGAAGGCTTGCATTGCGGCAGTTATTTTTCGGCAAAGGGCACTTTAAAGGAGGGTCATTCGTGAGGACGATGGCTTTGGATATAGGGGAGGTTCGCATCGGCGTGGCGGTAAGCGACCTCGAAGGAAGAATCGCGACACCCCTGAAGGTGCTTGCCGCCTCCGATGTTCTCGGCGACGGAGGCGAGTTTCGTCGCCTCGTGCAAGACTGGGAGGTCGAGCAGCTGCTTTGCGGGCTTCCTTACACCCTATCGGGAGAAGAAGGTCCGCAGGCTGCCTCTATCAGGGAGAAGGCGTCGCGAATCGCACGCGCCCGTAACCTCCCTTTGTTTTTCGCGGACGAGCGCATGAGCTCGCGCGAAGCGAAACGCATTTTGCGTGAAGAGGGTTTGGACGAAAGGGCAATGAGGGGTAAAATAGACATGATTGCCGCGAGCTTGTTTTTGCAAGCGTGGCTGGATGCTCAAATCGAGCATGAAGACAAGTAAAAGCGCGCATGTAAATGCGCCTGTAGATGTGAGGAACGTGCATGCCTCGTAGACAGATTACGTATAGCTCTCATCCAACCCATCGCGCCCGCATGGTTCACGCACAAGGGGAACGCCAGTTCAGGACGTATGATACGTCTCATATTCGTCCGAAGAAAAGCAAAGCTCCCATGGTGGCGGCTCTTGTCTTGGTGGCGGTCGTTGTGATCGTTGCCGCTTTTGCCATTTTCAACATCACCAAGGGCTGCTCAAAATCCGGCCTTGAGGGAACGGAGCAGGTCGTCGCCTCCGATACGCAAGTGACCATCCCGGAGGGCGCTTCGGCGACCGACGTTTCGAACGCGCTTGCATCTGCTGGCGTCTCGGTATCTGCGGATGCGTTTCTCGATCGTGCGAAAGAACTCGGTGCTGACCAGAAATTCCAGGCGGGAACGTATAGTTTTTCTGCAGGCATGACGGTCGACCAGGTCGTACAGGCCATTGCATCGGGTGATTTGGGCGGCTATTCGCTCACTATCCCTGAGGGTTATAAACTTTCCGACATCGCTTCTGCTGTCGAATCCGCCACTAACGGATCGATCAGCGCAGCAAATTTTTCGGCGGCGGCGTCGGACGCAAGCGCGTATGCCGCTGATTACGACTTCTTGAAAGACGCGGGAACCAATTCTCTCGAGGGCTTTTTGTTCCCCAAGACCTATCAGCTCTCTTCGACCGACACGGCCGACACCGTCGTTCGCATGATGCTCGATCAATTCCGCAACGAGATAAGCGCCTTGGATTGGTCGTATCCGGAAAGCAAAGGCCTTTCTATCTACGATGCCGTGAATCTCGCATCTATCGTTGAAAAGGAATCCAGTGGCGACGAGCAGATTCGCTCTCAGGTAGCCGCGGTCTTCTACAATCGTCTTTCCTCTAAGAACAAGGAGACGTTCGGCTTCTTGCAGTCGGATGCAACCACCGCTTACGAAGTCGGTCACGACCCTTCGGCGGAAGAGGTTCAGGCAGATACGCCGTATAGCACCTATGCCAACGCCGGACTGCCTCCGACGCCCATTTGCTCGCCGGGTCTTGACTGCCTGCAGGCCGTGTGCGCTCCTGCGGATAATTACGGAGACTACTACTACTTCATCTTCTGGACGAACGACCAGGGTACGACGGAGTATGCGTTCAGCAAAACCTACGAAGAGCACCAGGCCGCCATTGCCGAGCATCTGTAGGGATTGGAATTGCTGTGCTACGGCCTAATCGTTATTTCAGCCGCATTTCGGCGATAGACCCCATCGACGATTTGCGTAAAAAAGGGGTGCGGGCCGTCCTTCTCGACATGGACAACACGCTTCTTACGCGCGATACCCACGAGGTTCCCGAGGATGTGAAGCGATGGCTCGACGATGCGAAACAAGTCGGCATCGTGCCATGCATTCTGACGAACAATTGGCATAACAGTGCGCATGATTGCGCCCGGGAGATCGGTCTGCCGATTGTCGCCCGTGCACTCAAGCCCTTGCCGTTTTCTTATTTCGCCGCTTTTAGGAAGCTTGGCGTCAAACGCTCGGAAACCGCATGTATCGGCGATCAGCTCATGACGGATGTATGGGGCGGCCGTTTGCTCGGAATGCACGCCATTATGGTGAAACCCCTTGTGGCGAAGGACCTGAAGCACACGCTGTTCTTGCGCAGGATTGAAAAGCGCATTTTGCGCGATATGCCGATCGAACGCTGACCGAAGGGGCGTTCGCCCTAAACCCTGGCTTTCTGATCAAGGCCGCAGGGTCCATTGTTTCCCGCCATGCTACAATCGCTTAGAAACAAACGCATGTTGGGAGCATGATGCACTACGAAATAGCTGGAGAATCGAATAGCGCGCTGCTGAGTGCCGTTGTGAGCGGTGTTCCTGCGGGTCTGCGCATAAGCGAAGAGGCCATCGACGCCGATGTGGCGCGGTGGTCTTCTCGTATGAGGGCTTTGTCGGGCGAAGGCCAAAACTCTGATTGCGAAGATCACGTGAACGTTCTATCGGGCGTGGCAGATGGTCGCACGACGGGAGCGCCCATTGTTCTTGTTGCGAACAATGCCGCTCGTCGCCCTGGAAGCGAATTGCAGAATATGCCTTTGGCGGGTTTCCCCGTTCGCCCCGGCACGGTCGACCTGGGTGCTTCGTTGAAGTACGACATTTCCGATTGCTCGGTTTTGGGGCGCAGATTCAATGACAGACTCGATATCATGCGCGTCGCCGCATCGGGGATTGCTCGCGAACTGCTTGCTGAGTTCGGAGTTGAAATCATCTCGTGCGTCACCAGAATCGGGGGCGTTTCTGTTCGGGAGGACCCATTCGCAGACAATGCGCCCGCGCTTTCCCCTCTTGAGGTGGAGGTGTCGTCCGTCCGTTGCCCCTCTTCGCAGATGACGCGCGCCATGGAAGACGAAATAGCTCGTGCGGTTGCCCAGAGGGATACGCTCGGGGGATCTTTCGCCCTTGCGGTATACGGGCTGCACGCAGGCATGGGAACCGCTTGCCGCGATAAGGGGAGCATCCAGTCAAGGGTGGCCGCTTCGGTGTTTTCCATAGAGGGCGTAGACGGCATCGAGTTCTGCGATGCATCCGCTCGCTCGCTTCTGTCGGGTTCGGGCGCCTACGACAAGCCGTCGCTCAACGGCGCGCAGGGCTTTTCGCGCGCAAGCAATAAAAGCAAGGGCGTAGAAGGGGGCATCTCGACGGGCATGCCTCTTGTCGTTCGCGCGAATGTCGTTCCTTCTCCTCGCATCGGTCGCAGCCAGTCGTCCTTCGATATGGGAACGCTTTCTTCCTGCGAATACCGAACGGCAAGGTATTGCTGCTGCGAGGTGCCGGCTCAGGCCATTCTTGCCGAGGGCGAAGCGGCCTTTGCGCTTGCGAACATGTATCTCGAGAAATTTGGCTGCGAAAGCATGTCGGATATTCACGCCGCGGTTTCCGCCTACGAGCGTCGTTTGAAGATGTCGGCCCGGTGATTTAATGGGCACGCTATCGCGCAATGTGTTCCTCGTGGGGTTCATGGGGGTGGGCAAAACCACGGTGGCTCGCCGTCTTGCACGCGATCTTGGTGTTGCGGCCATAGACGTCGATTCGTTCCTGCAGCGAAAGTGCGGCAAGGATGCCAACCAGCTTTTCAAGCAGCGGGGCGAGAAAGGGCTGCGCCGTGCCGAGTCGTGTGCGTTTGCCGAGTGCTGCGCAATGGGTCCTGCGGTCATCTCGTGCGGCGAAGGGATTGTGGTGGCGCCCAAGAACAGGGGATTGTTGAGAAACGAAGGATTCACCGTTCTCCTCGAATCTTCCGCTGAAGGCTCTTTGGCGCGCGTCAGAAGCTATAAGACAAGGCCGCTGCTTGCTTCTGGATGCGATACCGACAAGCTTTGGGATGACAGGAAGCCCTTGTATGAAGAGGTGGCCGACGTCATCGTGGACGTGCGGGAAAAGGGTACTGCTTGCGTTGCCCACGAGATCGCCGAGATCCTCAAGGCGGAGGGGGTATACCGCGCGTAGTTCTTTCTGTAGTTTGAGATAAGGAGGAATATCGCATGGAGAGCCATTTGAATCGCATGCGTGCCTGCATGCGCGAAGAGGGTATGGCCTGTTTTTGCTGCACGGATCTTTCCAATGTGAAGTGGCTTACCGCATTTGACAACGTATTCGACGACGAGCCCGCTCACCTTGCATTCGTTTCGGACGATGAAGCCGTCTTGCATACCGATTCGCGCTATGCGGACGCGGCGTGTCGTGCCGCATGCGGCGGACCCTGGAAGATCGATGCGTCGGGCGGTTTTCATGCGCGATGGGTTGCGGACAAGCTTTCTCGTGATGGGCGCAAAGCGCCTGGGGATGGTTTGCCTGCCCTTGCCATCGAGGACTCCATGTCGCTTGCGGCATTTCGCCGATTTGAAAAAAGCTTTGAAGAGAAGGAACTTCCGCCCGCTATCGAGACGAGCGATTTCGTTTTGAAGCTGCGTGCCGTGAAAGACGACGTGGAGATCGAAGCGATGAAGGCCGCCCAGGCGATTACCGATGCGGCTTTCGAGCATATCGTGTCGTTCATGCGCGTCGGCATGACGGAGCGAGAAGTCCAGCTTGAACTGGAGGAGGTTATGCGCCGCTTGGGGGCTGAAGACCTCGCGTTCTCTTCGATTGTGGCTTCGGGAGCTAACGGCGCTGCTCCGCACAGCATCCCGGGCGAAAAGGTTCTTGAGTCCGGGGATATGGTCGTACTCGATTTTGGCGCGTGCAAGGGCGGCTATTGCTCCGACATGACCAGGACCGTCTGCATGGAATACGCGACCGAAGAGGCGAAACGCGTCTACGAGGCCGTTCGCAATGCGAACGAGGCGGTGGAGCGCATGCTGCGTCCCGGCGTTACGGGCGCCGAGGCGCACGAGCTGGCGGAGTGCATTCTTGAGCATGCGGGCTACGGCGGAAAGATGGGCCAAGGTCTCGGACATGGCGTGGGCATCGATATTCACGAGCGGCCGAATCTGTCGGGCGTGTATCTCGGCGGAATCTTAGGGTGTCGCTTGGAGGATTTCGGCGTTATAACTCCCGATGGTTTCGAGGTTTTCACGCAATCGACGCATGAACTCGTTATAATATAGCGTCGCGTTTTTCGTTAAATAGGTTGCGATGCGCAAATCAACGCCTGGCATAGCGTTTGGGTCCGCTCGTTTCGGATAGCCCATGCGTCGTTTGGCGAGGAGTTTACGGGCGGATCGCGGATGACGAGCAACGTGCAACATAAGGTAAAGGCTGAAGCGTCGGCTTCGTTCGATCCTGTCCGATGACGGTTTTGGGTGCGTCCTTGCGCTCGATCGACGGAGCGAATTGCCCTCGGCTTTCTGCGAATTCTTTCGTGGTCTGCTCAGCAGCTTCGAGCGCAAAGGCCAGCGGGGCAAGGCGCCCGTCCAGCGAGTTTGAAGGAGGAAACAATGGCAATCTCTACCGCCGATTTCAAGAACGGCATGTGCATCATGTACAACAACAAGATGTGCACCATCATCGAATTCCAGCATGTGAAGCCCGGCAAGGGCGGTGCGTTCGTTCGCATGAAGCTTCGCGACATCAAGACGGGTCGCGTGCTTTCCGACACCGTGAATGCGGGCGTGAAGTTCGACACCGTTCGTCTTGAACAGCGTGAGATGACCTATCTGTACAACGACGGTTCCGACTTCTACTTCATGGACCCCAACAGCTACGAGCAGTTCTCCCTCCCGACCGATCACGTCGGCGATGCCGCTCAGTGGCTCAAAGAAAACGATCCCGTCACGCTGGAATACGCCGACGGTGAGCTGATTGGCTGCGAGCCTCAGATGTTCGTCGAGCTCGAGGTCACCGAGACCGACCCCGGCTTCAAGGGCGATACCGTTCAGGGCGGCACCAAGCCCGCTACGCTTGAGACCGGCGCCGAGGTGAAGGTTCCCATGTACGTCAACGTGGGCGACATTCTTCAGATCGACACGCGCGACGGTCGCTTCGTCAAGCGTATGTAACAGCTTATTGCTATCGTGGGTCGGTTTGCTGAAAGCGGCGAGTTGTTCTGCCGCGGGCGGCAAAGCCGATTCGTTATGAACGATGGATTGCGGCGGCCTTTTCGGCCGCCGTTTTTATGCATGCCGCGGCCAGCGGAGCTTCGATTCCGCCTGATTTGCAGTACGACTCCTTCACCTCGCCGCTCAGTTCAATCTCGCCTCGGTTTCGAGCGCCTTGGGTTGTCCTTTCTCGGACGTCCAGGCTGCGGTGTGGCATGCTATTTCGTTCGTTTGTGCATGCGTTTTGGCAAAGCGAACGAAATAGTATGGATTGTTGCGGTGCTTCGTTTTTCTCAAAAGCAAAATACCAGGTCAAAGAGCCGCACCTTCGGCTCTCTATTTGTCTGTGCCGCTTTTTCCATACTATGTCGGCGAAACGTGCGTTTCGTCCGGCAAGAAGGGCCGAAATAGTACGGATGTTATTCGTGGGTCTAAGGTCGGGGACTGAGGCTTGGGATTCGAAGTTCGAGGTTCGAAATCGAAAACCGGGGGAGTGGGATTCGGGACTTGAGGGCTGAAGGTCAGATGCCGTAAGTTGATGACTGGGCGATCGAGCTAAAAGACTCCGGCAAGAGGTGAGAGGTGCGAGCCAAGAAGCTTCTGGCAAGGGGCTCTGGCTCAGGAGTATCGGAGCGTGCTAAGTTGTTTCGCCGATTGCGAACTAAAGCGTGAATGGCCTGACGAGCTGCGTGTGCAAGCTTTTTTGTCGTTGTTCAGGATCGGAGATGCGCGCGTGGTCGAACACCTAAGGTTTTTTCAGCAGCGTAGCGAATCGCTTGAATTGTTCGAAGTCGCGGAATTGCTCATTGCTTAGGGTGAATACGCGAACTCCCTGCTCGATAAGGGCGTTTCTTTTAATCGAGTCGCGATGGATGCTGAATTGGCGTTCGTGGTATTGTTCGCCCTGGTATTCGACCACGATAGTTTTGCCGGAGATATGCCACACCATGTCGCATTCGAACGACTCGATATAGCCTGTTCCGCCATATTGATTTCGCGTTCTCACCGGCTTGTCTAATAGAACGCTTTCGTTGATTGCGGGGCGAGGCAGTCCAAAGCCTCCCTTTCTAATCGGGAGTGACAAAAACAGAGCGACATCTATTTCTCTGGGTGAACGGGTATTTTCGATGATGTAGGGCAGAACAGCGGACGCCTGCTTTCTTCCGCTCATCCGAGGAGACACCTCAAGGTGTTTTCGAATAACGTGTACGTTGGTCAAGGGCTTGCGCGCAGGTAGTTTGCCGGTATCCGCTGGCGCCGCGAAGCGCCCGCATAGTGCGGATCCGTAACGAATCGCATCAACGCGAGAAAGAAGGCAGGCCATCTGCATGAAGCTTATCTCTGGCGAAACGATGCCGATTTTCGCCCCAGCCGAATGTCCGAGAATCGATCGAGGCGGAAGCTCGCCGTTGATGCTGTGAGACACGGCTCCTTCAAGGATGCGTCTGTTATTTTGCCCACTTACGAGGAAATGAAGCGGCTCGTCCTGCTCGATTGAAAAGGCGGAGCGGGCGACATCGAGGCGATCGGCGATCAGCGGGTATTCCTTGCTGTTCGACGAGGAATCGAGGAAATGGCGTGGAATGTCTTGCTGGCCGCAAGAGAGCCAGAACCGCGCTGCCGATATGTGAGAGATCGCTGGAACCATGCAGGCATGATAAAGATCGAAAAAACCTTTGTCCAGTGAGCGAACAATATAGAAAAATGGCACTTTATCAGGCGTTATTAGAGCTAGGTAAGGAACTTGCGAGCTCTTTTGAATCCTTTGGTAAGATTGAGTGAGGAAAAAGGTCAAACCGCGTTCGGGTGCGTCGTGGACTTGAACCGCATAGGCGAAAGGAAAAGAATGAATTTCGTCAACGATTTGGCGCGCATCGTGCGCGATGTGCAGCGCGTAGTGGTCGCCACGGTCGATGATGCAGGAATGCCCGAAACGCGCGCCGTGGAGATGCTTGACGCGGACGCCGAAGGCCTATATTTCATCGTCGATCGCACCACGGCTTTCTATGCGCAATTGACGGCCAGGAAATCGATTTCTTTCACAGGGGTTCAGGGAGCTTCGTATGGCGAGTGCGCTACGGTGACGCTTCGCGGTCGTGTTGAGGAAATGGGTTCGGGGCTCGTTTTGCCGCTGCTTGAGAAAAACGAAGCGATCTTCGAATTCTATGAAGACGAAGAATCGCGTAAGAACCTTACGGTGTTTCGGATGTATCAGGGCGCGGGGGAGCGAACGGAGCGTCACGCCGGGACGGTCGTCCGCACTCCTCTTCGCTTCGGCGACGAACGTATGAACGCCGGTATTGAAAAACGCTCGTATTTCATCACTGAAGATTGCGACGGCTGCAGGGCGTGCGTTTCGAAATGTCCGGAAGGATGCATCGACGTGAGCATGGTTCCCGCCGTTATAGACCAACAACGCTGTACGCGATGCGGCAATTGCGAGATGGCATGCTTCCAGGAAGCGATAGTCATTCTGAAATAACGTGAGGGCGCACAACGCAACGCGCGCAAGGGTGCACGACGCTGGGGCGGGCTTGCCTGTTGCGAGCAGCGGGCTGGTGCAAACGGCCGACCAGGGCAACCGGCGTATCAGCTGCGAATGGCAACCGGCGCAATCGGTGCGTTAGCTGCGGCGCAGGCGGCGCAAATAGCAGATCGCCGCAAGCGGCTCGATCGGCGCAACCGGCGCAGCCGTCTCGATTGAAAAGCCGCCTTCAACGAAGAAAGCCCCGTATCTTTCGGAAGGACTGCTCAGGCAGCCGAAAGACACGGGGCATATGTATAAGCTACGACGCACGCCGAGGGGGAGGGAGTAGGGGACGCGCATCGGGCTTATCGAAAGAATTGGGTAGCGAGACAATTGCCGCGGTCGGGATTGGCTCGCGAATACGGGAGCGTCGGTGAGCTAGTTAGCGTTCGTAGAGGTTTCCCTCTATCTTGCCTTTCATGGTGTTGAGAATCTGCTGCGGATCGTCGAGCT